>ERZ761601.193-NODE-193-length-13719-cov-5.130855_pt1 | contig 13719 bp, 13 predicted proteins | sample MGYA00433092_ERZ761601 | MGnify/ENA primary metagenome ERZ761601 (study PRJEB28899, sample SAMN03785571) | bioreactor sludge metagenome | biome: EBPR Sludge; feature: EBPR Bioreactor; material: 0.22µm filtered reactor supernatant | place: Saint Lucia: Queensland...
CGTCAGTAGGTTGTACTGGGTCGTGCTCCGACGACGAAGGCCCGCCCGGTTGTCTCGGAGGTCGTTCGTCATCGAGTCTTGCCGATCGTCGCCCTGATCCTGGCTGTCTGCCGGCTGTCGGGACGTGGATCGTCGCGAGCCACCGGACATCGATCCGCCGGCTTCGCGGTTGAGTGCATCTTTCGCTTGTTTCACTTCTGCCTTTGTGTGCGCGCCACGCGACCGAAGAAAATCGCGGGTTTGCTTCGCGAGCGTCTTGAACTGATCGGCCGGCGTCATGCTTTCCAGGAAGCCGGGCTTCGTCCGTTTCAGCGTGTCCCGTTGCATGATCATCAGGTCCCAATCGGCTTCGGGATCGAGTCCCACGGCGGTCAACTCGGCCTTGGCGGCTTTGGTGGCCTCCTGTCGGGCTTCGGTTTCCTGTTGCTGGGCCTCGGCCACGGCCCGCGCTTGACGGACATTCATGTCCGCCACATGCTTCATCATGATCTTGGTGGCGCTGGCGAGGTTCTGTTGCTCCTTCGGGAGCTTCAGGTACTCCGCATTGACGGCCTCCCCGATCTGTGTGAGCTGAGCCTCGTTGACCTCGAACGGCGCCGGCTGTGCCGCCGGCTCTCGGCGAGGCTGTTGGCCGGACGCCGCTTGACGAAGCTGCGCGTTTTCCGCTTCCAGCCGGCTCGCATGGGTCTGCAGTTCACGAAACCCATCTTCGGCCGCATCGTGATCAGAAAAGCGGTGTTTCCGCTTTGCAGTCGCCTGGCGGTCGTCGTCGTCCGAGTCGGGTGCTTCCCGCTCGTCGTCATCGTCATCGCCAGAGGCGCGAACGTCGGTATCCTCGCCCGAGTCGTCATCCTCATCCTCGGGCAAGTCGTCGTCCTCGAACTCGGAGTCTCCCGCCGCACCGGTGGGGTCCTCGTCCGAGAGGGCACCGCTGATGGAGAGTGGGCCGCCGAAGCGGGTCGCCATCCCCAAGACCAGCAATCGTTCTAACAACATGGAGTCATCTCCTTACTGCGCCAATGGGGTCGCCTCGTGAGGGCCCATTGGGTTACGCCCATCACTCGTTACGCTTCGCCGTTTCTCGGCGGTTGGGTCCAGAAGCCTCCGCTCAAGGGAAACTTCTGCTCACACTTGTAGCCCTTGTCGGCCGTGTTGCCGTCCGCGTAGGCGGATCCGCCCACACTCGGCGGACTCATCGGCAGGTCATCGGCGCTGTACTCGTCCATGCGACACCTCCCTTCGTTACCGCTGCATCTGCTCGGCCAGTTCCTCGAGCTCACGCTTCGACATGCGAACCAGGTCCTGCTCCCTCGGCATGTCACGAGGATCCACGCGCTCCTGCTGTTCGCGGAAACGCATCTCCTGCTCCAGGTAGTCGCCTTGCCGTGCTGAGCCGACCCGCTTGACCTGGATGTCGGCAATGCACCCGGACAGCGGAGGTGAGCCCTGCTCATCCGGGTACCAGGGCTTGCGGCAGTTCATGCAGATCATGCCCATGACAAAGCCGCGATAGTCCGCATTCGGATGCAGCGGGTTATGCAGGCGGTTGTGTTGCCAGTCGTGACGCTTGGTGACGATGTGTTGAATGTTGGCCATACAATAAAAACGGCGAGCTCCCCGGAGGTGAATCCGGAAAACTCGCCGTTCCCATGGTGGAGGATCAGGCGTTATCTGGTTTCAATCCTCGCCCGCCCACAGAGGGCGGACGCTAGTTCATTCCACCGGCCTTCTACCACAGCGCCGACGTTTTGCAAGAGGCTTTCTCACGAGCGGAGGCCCTCGCGTAAATGGGTATCCACGTAGAGGGCGCCCACGCTGCCGTCCGGACGGCAATTGAACTCAAAGGACACGATCACCTTTCCGGACAACTGATCCGGGCGAGGGATATGGTCCAGCTTGTCCATAATGCTCTGTTTCATGTCCGGACTGATCAGCAGGGTTTTCACGCCTTACGCGCCCTTCCCAGCACTTCCGGCCGGCCGACGACGTTATAGCCCTTCTTGAGATCGATCCCGCCCTCGGCCTTGGCCGCCGACGCATTCTTGCCGGGCGGATCGGAGACGGGCCTCGGCACCGTTCCCTTCTTTTTGCTCATTCCCTTTGCGACCTTCTTCATGTCGTCCTCCTGGTTGATGTGGAAACTGCGAGCCTTACCGGCCCATGTGCACGGCTTCACGCGCGAGCCGTCTCGATGCGACCTGGATCACTGCCCGGATCCGGCCATCGAACTCTCGCAAGAGATCCCCGATCGCCGCGCATTCGATCGAGAGCTTCATCCGGTCCTCCGGCAGCAGGTTGCGATTCGTCACCAAGGCCTCCAGCTTTTCCGTGAGTACCGCCTCGATCATCTCGGTGATGATCTTGCCCGGCTCGGTGCGAAAGGCCTTCGCCAGTTCCGCATTCTTCGCGAGCTCGATTCGATCCATTTCCCCTGCTGGTTCCATGCTGCCCCTTTCGTTAGGCTGGTGGTTGTCCCGGCGCCCCGCCGGTTGGTGGTTTCACAGGCTTGGCTGGCTTGCGGCCGTGATTGGGATCGACCGTCCGGACGGCCGAATCGACCGCGTCCTGAATGGCCACCTGCTTCTGGGTGTTTATCAGGTCATCCTCACTCATGATCAGGTCGCCCATCTTCAATTCGTCGGCCAGGCGTTTGTAGATGTCATAGTCCTTATTGAACATCGCAAAGCGCGAACTGTCGCCGGTCGCAATGAAGAACTTCATCCGCTCGATCAGGTCGCTGCGTTGGATCAGGCGGGAGATCCCCGTCACCTTCACCTCGGCATTCGCCGCAAGGGCCTCGCGTCTGGCCTCCGGCATCAGAAAGCCGGCCAGCTGCATCATGGCGAGCTCTGGGGAGTTGCGGCCGAATACCTGCGCCATCGCCGGGGTATCGTTCGGATCCCAAAAGGTGTCGAGGACTTCCTTGACGGCCATAATCGTATCCACCCCGCCGCCCTCGATGTCCGTCCCGATCGAATCAAAGACGCCTTGCGAGGCGTTCAGCTTCATTTTCGATTGGCCGAGCGTTTGCTCCTGCTCCTGCGTGATGCCCTTGAGCGGATCCGTCACAAAGGACCCTTCCTCCCATTGCCGGTTACTGAGCTCCCACATAAACTGCACATCGCGGACGGTGCTTTCCCCCTTGAGCACCGGATTGAGGGCCGGCCCTTCGGTGGCGCCTTTCCGTCGGGTGAACACCTTCCCGGGATAGACCTCTCGGTCATAGGCATCCTCGAGCTTCGACGGATCCAGTTCATACATATTCTGGATGCGCCAGCTTTCGTTATCCCCGTAGATGTTGAGCAGATTGTTCTGGAAGTACCACATCGGCAGGACGCCCTCGTAGAGGCCGTAGCCGTCGAAGCGCAACAGGTGCGGCAACGGCGCAAATTGCACGATGGGCCAGCGGAGCCTGGCAAACGGGACCGGCTTCGGCTTGCGAATCACGACGCCATTGGCGACGGTGTACCGGGCATTAGGCATGATCATCTCGCCGTTCTCGCTCAGGATGCCGCCCCAAAACTCCGTGACCAGGGCAAACTTGCGGTAGCGCATCCGATGCAGGATCTGGCCGCGCCGCTGGTGCCGCCGTTCGTTGTCCTCCACCGTATAGCCGGCCGCGTCGGTGACATGGCCCCCGGTCGTCACCTGTTCGACGTTCTCGTAATAGCCCTGCTCCTGCATCGCGTAGAGCTCATCGAGCGCGACCCAGTCTTGATGGATCATGTAGAGGCCGCTCTGCGGCTTTCTCGGCTTGCGGTCCGGATCGGCAAAGAGATGCCAGGGCGCCACGTTTTCCAGCATGAGCCGAAAGACGCCATTGTCATCCGGCCGCCAGAGGACCTTGATCCCGCTGCTGGTGCCGACGACAAAGCCCATCTCGGTCGCATCGGCAAAGATCGACGGCAACGCCGCGTCCCTCGTGCCGAGCCAATACTTCAGGCCCTTTTCCGAGAACGAGGCCTTCAGCTTCTGCTCCTCGTCCTCCTTCGCAATGGGATCGACGGAGAAATAGTCCGGCCGCTCCATGAGGGCCCGACGCACGATCGACTTCGCTTGGACGACGGTGGAGAACGGCTTGTTCAGCACAATGGCGTTCTGCCATTCCTCCTTGGCCGCATACTCCCGGATCTCGTTCTCGTGCGCGTCCCAGAGCCGATCCCACTTGTCCCGGCGCGAGCGGTCGGTATCGTAGGTGTGGCGGACGCATTCCTCGGCATAGTTGACGAGGTGGCCGTCACTCAGGTCTCCGCTCTCCTGCTCCATGTCATCGAGCAGGCCCTGCAGGTCCTCGGGTGACATCTGCTGCATATCCATCAGCATTTGGGTGATGGTGTCCTGATCGATGCCGAACGACATACCTAGGCCTCCCCTCTTTCGGACCGTAACGACAAGCCCACCGCCGCGAGGGCGGATTGAATTTCGTCGCAGCTTCGACGCCCGCACCCTTGCAACGATTGCAGGCGGGTCGGCGTCAGGCCGATCAGTTCATCCATGCTGTTGATCTGGTGCCGTTCCAGGACGTGCGTCGCCCGGGCCGAGAGCGTGAGGTCTCGCCAGGGGCATCGGGTGAGCAGTTCCCGCACGGCCGTCTTGTGCAAGGCCATCAGCATCGCCGGCAGGTCCTGCTCGGGAATGGACGCCAGCGGGATGGGAACCCCTTCCTTGGCAGCCATCAGAATGATGTGCATCGCGTGATCTCCTTCCTCTTACTGCAGACTCACCGCGGACGGCGCACTCGGTACCTGCACCGAGGGCGGCGAAGCGGGCACGTACACATCCACTTGAGCCGTAATCGGGTCGCTGTACGACGACAGGCCGGCGGCCGTGGTCGCCTTCACGCGATACGAGACCCAGAAGTCCGTTTCTCCGGCCGGGACAAACGGGGTGTAGCGATGCACGAAGCCGGTCGCATTGGGCGCCGTGACGCCGATCGCCTGCCAGCCGTTCGTCCCGAGCTTGTAATTGGTCCATTCGACGACATACTGGCTGATGGTCGATTCGGTCAGGTTCGGCGTGTTCCAGCTGACGACCGTGCGGCCGTTGACCAGTTTCCCGGAGGGGGTCGTCTCCACCGGGATAGACGTTGTCGGCGGGAGCGGAGTCCCGGTCGGTGGCGCGACAACCGGCGGCTCCGGTTCAGGGGCTGGCTCAGTCGGCGGCACCGTCGAGAGCATGATCCAGTCAGACACATCCGACCCACGCACGGCCCTGACGCGAATCGTCACATTAGTTTCGGTGGTGATGGGATTCGGGTACTCCGTCACGTTCGGGCCGACGGAAAAGAGCGGAACGAAGGCGCCCCCGGTCCCGTCATGCTTCCACTCCCCGACAAATCCCGTTTCATCGGCCGAGTTGTCCGTCCACTGAATGACGCTGGTCCCGCCGCTGCCAGAACTGGACGGGCGGAGTGTGATGACCGATTGCACATAGTCTTTTTGGGCTGCCGGAGGATTCTGCGACCATTGCATCGCCTGGGTGACGCTAGCCGCCAGCGGGCCCACAGACGACGCGGCAGCCGTCTGGTCGAATCCGCCGACTGAAAAGGTCGAGTTAAAGCGTTGAGTCTGGCCAGCACCGACCGTCAGCCCATCCCCGTTTGCTGTGAGCGCCGCATCGAGGACCCAGGCATTGTCGATGAGGTTCGTGACGCTGGTGGAGATGGTCGACGAGCCGACCTGGTCCAAGGTCCCGTTATCGGTGCCGGTCAGTGACGATTGAGAGACGTTGTTGAACGCGATCGCAAAGCCCCGGAGAAAAAAGCAGCTTCCGGCCGTATTCGCCGTGATCGTGCCCGCTCCAGATGTCGGATTGGCGAGCCCCCACCATTCCGTCAGATTCCCGCCGCTCGGATAGGTATCCCGGCGAATCCTCGTGAATGACTGCCCGCCGAGTGTCACGGTGGTGCCGAAGCAGTCCGTGATGACCCCGCTGCCGTTGAACATCGAAACAAACAGCGCCCGATTGGCGCCGGCGCCGATCGTGATCGGCCAGTTGACCGTATTTGTCGAGGTCGCGACGGAGGACGACGCGGAGGTATCAAGCGTAATTGGATCCGAGACGGAGCCGGTCGCAAAGGCGAGATTGGTCGGCGCAATCACCGTGGCGCTGGGATCCGGAGGGGTGACACCCGAGCAGCCAAGCCGCGCATTGGAGACCTGCAAGTCGTCAATGTAGAGGTCTCCGGTACCGCGATCGTTATACAGCCGGACATAGGAGAGTGTGGCATTGGACGGCGCCGGATCGCTCGTACTGGATCCAAGAAACTCCCGATTCTGATAGTCGGCCTTGAGGACCTCGCCCACCCACAACTGCAGGATGCCATTGGCTACGCCGGGCGTGTTGTACTTGTAGCGCGTCTCGATACAGGCCCAGGCGCTGCCGATCGTGCTCGGCGTCCCCTGGTTCTGAAACAGGGACTCCGTCCCATAGCCCGATTCTTTGGCCGTCTGCACCGTGAAGTACGGCGCCCCGGACACGGCTGCCGAGGTCACGAGCGAGATGAGCGGAGCGGTCGATCCTCCCCCAAAGACACCCAGCGTCGTCGACGGCGAGCCCCAGGTAAACCCAGGCGTCGCACGCATCCAGAACCGGGTATAGACTTCGGTACCGGCCGGAATCTCCCGTTGCAGGGTCGGCCCGATGACCCGCGTGGTGTCGGCAAACACGGCTCGCAGGGAGCGCGATCCGCTCACTGCTTGGAGATTACTGACAGTGATCGTGCCATTGAGACCTGGAGGCGTCTGCGTCCAATTCGGGAGTGTCGTATCTTCAAACGACTCTAGCCAATAGGGATTGAGCAGGATGACGTAGGCCGCACTGGCCGCGCCTTCATTGCCGGCCGCATCGAGCGCCGTCACGCAAAAACGGTAGGTCGTCGGCTGTGACAGGCTGATCGTCCCGACATAGGTGGTCGTCGGATGGCTGACTTGCGCGAAAAAGGCCGACTGTCCAGGCCCACAGAGCGACCCGGGCCCTGCATAGATTTTGTAGGAGACCGGGCCCTCGCTGGCAGGCCTAGCCGTCCAGGTGACCTGTACGGTCACGGCATAGGCCGGTGAGGCCAGCAGGACCAGAAGGACGATGAAGAGGAGCCGTTTCAACATAGTGACTGACTCGTCAGTTAGTTCAGCTGGGTCACCGTGACGCTGGTTACCTGGCCGGGAGGGGTGGTGTCAGGCGTCACACCCTGGTCGCAGGATGAGACGCAGGTACTCACCCTAACCTGGTCAAAGAGATGCTGCCATGTGGCTCCAGCGAGCTTTCCAGGGACCACATTTCCCGCGCCATCCCATGTGTGGTTGAGCGAGAAATAGTTCGTATAGGTGTGCTGATTAAGCGTGGTGTAGTTGCCGCGCAAGACCCCATCAACCCACCAGCGTACAATGCCATCTCGCGAAGTCGCCGTCGTGCTGTGCTTCAACAGGAACTCTATTTTGTGCCATTGCCCACGAGCCAGACTTGACCCATTGATGTTCCCTAGAAAGTTGAATCCTCCAGGGCAATCCCCGTAACTCCCCCCCGCGCCGGTAAGGTGGCAATTATTCCAGTCTCCGCCGTTCTGATTGTTGTAAATCACCGTCTTATCGAAATCCCCGTACCCACCAAAATACGCAAAGTACGAATTGCTCAGCGGGCCACCGACAAAAAACAGCTTACCAATCCCCACGTGCGACAGCGTGAACTCGGTGTTGGTCTTAATGTACAGCCCAACATACACCTGGGTCGCATTCCCGAAAAACTTGTCGAGCTGTGCGCCGCCTTGCGTTGCCCCAGGAGGGAGAAGTTGATTGAGGACGGAACTCGGAGACAGCGGCGCCGTTGAGTCGGTCGTGACCTGTCCATTTGAATACACGTCCGTCAATGTTCCGCACGTCGGGGTCGAAAAGTTACAGTCCACCTGGACTGTATGACCAGCCGGCTCATTCGTCCATTGCGCCCAACTGGGCAAGGCCATGGATAAGAGGAATAGGAATATGAGCATCTTCATGCTGTTCATGGGGCCACCTTTCCAACCGCCTCACTGAGCGCCTTCATGCATGCCGTGTGGGCGAGTTTCCTTGTCAAACAGATATCCAGGCCGCTCTGTAATGCGTCTTTCAGACTCGCTGACGGAGCCGGAGGCGGCGAAGGCGGAACAGGTGGCGGAGTACCTTGCGCCGTCATAAACGTCACCACGTCGGAGAGCTCCCCATAGGTCGCGCCCTGATTCATGACCCCGAAGTAATAGACGCCCTGCAGGTCATATCGCCGATTCGGCAGCAGATTTTCCAGTAAGCATGTCGCGAGGCCGAGATCATCCGGCCCCGTACAGGTGACGCTCGTCGCACTTCCCCAGGCGATCTGCGCGAGCGAGAGGCGAAGATCGACGCCAGTCGCGAACGGTAACGGGAATGTCACAATGGCCGAGGTCGGGCCGATGTTGGCAATCTGCACATTGGCGAGTTTGCCCGGCTTCGCCACGGGCGGCGGTGTCGGTGGTGGGACAACCGGTGACGGCGTGGGTGTTGGCGCGGGTTTGTAGGGCGAGGGCGGAATCGGCGCCTCTTCCTGGCCGCCAGGATTGCCGATCAGTGGGGCCTTGACGGTATAACTAGCCGGTTCGCTAGGCTTGGTCGAGACATTCCCGGCCGTGTCGACCGAAAAGAGCCGATACATCTTGAGTCCAGGCTTCAAGTATCGCGTGATACCAAAACTGACTGGCGACGTACAGGGCTTGGGATGCGGGACGGTGCCCTCCACTCCCCAGGTGGCCCCGGCGTCCTTCGAGTATTCGACGCGATACTCCTTCATGTCGGACTCAAGGTTGCAACTCCATTCGACCGTCAGGGCGAAGGCTGGCCCACACAGGAGCAGGCCGATGAGACCGAGCGCGGCATATCGCATAACGTGGGTCATTGAAACCTCACAGAGCCGGATGATTTGACGACACCAGCCCCTCGCATGGTTTTGGTGCAGTTGGGATGAAGAATGCCGTCCGTCAGGGTGACGCAGGACCGAATAGACCCAGGACGGGCAGCGACGACCGCATGCAGCGCCGCAACCTGGAGTGGATTGTCGAAGAGGCAATCGTAGGGAAAGATATCGTTCTGCAACCAATCCGCATGGTTGGACCACAGCGAGACGGCCTTGATCTGTGGGTAGGTATCGAGGATCGCCGTCATGCCGTCGGTGACTTTGCTCGCCCCGTAGACCGTGTTGCTGCTCATGCCGTCAGGAAATCCCAGCTCGGCCAATAAGATCGGCTTGCTCGTGACACCCTGAATTTGGCTGTACATATGTGCGAGGCTCGTCAGCCAATCCGCATTTGAAATGAGGATGTCGCTCCCGCTGAGGAACGACCAATTGGCGTCGTAGTAATCCAAAAAATAGAACGTCAACGACACCCAATCCACATACGCATCGCCGGGATACCAGTAGGCGGGATCACTGGCCCGCTGCAAGAGGGTGAGGGCATAGGCCTCGTGTCCTACGTAGTCGTTTGAATCGGACACATCCTGATTGGTCCCACTATTGATCCAATAGCGAACATTGAACCCCTGCGAATCCCAGGTGAGAAAATTGAGGCCTTCACGGCGTTGGAAAAAGTCCACCAAATACCGTTGGCCCGCCTTCAACCTCCCGATCCCATCCGGCATAGTCGCCCCTGAGCACCCATCGTACAGATTCGCCGGAGCACCAGTCGGTGGGGCTGGCGGAACAAACAGACTGTAGGCGGACTCATTGGTGATGGCCCATGACAGGCTTTGGTCCCCGAGCGAGCCAAATCCGCCCATGTAGTCCTGCCCCACGCCGTTCGGTTCTCTGCCAGCCTGCATGAAGATCGGCTTGCCAAAACTGCGCAGTTCCGCCGCGAACGTCGAAAGATTGGCGTCGTAATCGCCATTAAGCAGCTTGTCAACCGTGAAGCCTGTTGGGTGCTCTGCATCCGTCCCGGCATAGAGGTTATAGGCCTGGACCACCACGACTTTGCCTGCGTTCCAGGCGGTATTCGCCGCAGTCACGTCAAGGTGTGGATGTCCAGAGACATAGCCAATGGCCCAGTTGCCGCGAGCCGATGAATAGTGTGAGGTCTTATACCCCGTCGCGGTTTCCACCGCAGCGATGTCGCCAGCGGTCCACTCGTAGGCCCCAAGGTAGACTCCGCCTGTCGGCGCGATGATCTTCGACTGATCGAGCGCCGCCCCGACGGCTGACCCACAGAGCATGATGGTCATAAGGAGTGGCAAGAGGAGTGTGCGCACTAGAAGGCGCCTCGCAAACGTGCGCCAAAGGATGGTGAGGCCGCCGAGGCCGCCTTGTACGTGCTGATGAGGGTGATGAAATCCGCCGTCGAGAGAGAATTGGTGAAAGTGGCGGCAATTGAGCCCGCTGAGGTTTGGACGCGATCCTCGCAGAGCGTATCTCCGAACACATTCGTGCGCGCGGTATAGTTCGTGCCAGCGCTGAGCGTGCCAGCCCCCACCACGAGGGCCGTCGAAAACCCGACAATCAATTGTCCGTCGGTCGTGGTGGTCACGTTGCCGGAGGTCACGGCATCGGTGCCGGTGCCGGGATCGGTTTGGTTGTTTGAGGTCGTTTGGTCGAGTGGGCTTGAGGTTTGGACACCACTGTATTCTGAGCATTGCAGCGAGGCGTAGGTGATCGCCCCCGCGAAGGTGACGGTGACGGTATCCGCGCCGCCGGCTGTATTGGCGTAGTAAAACGTGGCCACGGAGTAGGTTGACCCGTCGGTAAGATTAACTGCCGCCGTAAATGTTTGCGTGAGCGAGTCCGCGACGCTGGAGATGCCGTGGTTGGCGTAGACGTGACACACCAGGAGATTGCCCGCCGTGACATTCGAGCCGTAGGCGAGATTGATCGAGGTGCCGGAAAAAGCGGTCGCGGCTGTTGGGGACTGGACATGCGCAGGCGCCGCCCACGACGGTACCGGCACCAACCAGTAGATCAGTGCGCAAGCCAGTAGTCTCCGTACCACTAGATGGCCTCCCGAATCACCAGCTCGACCCCAATCAACCGAGCTGTAGCGGCCAAGGTGTCACTCGCATGCGCCGAGTCGCGAAATAGCTTGAGATGTAGGAGTTCGCCAGCCGCGCAGCCTGTGACCGTGACCGTCGTAATCGAGGCATCGTTGGTTTGGTTGGTCGTCCCCTTCGCGGCATCCGTCACCGTGCTCGCCGTATTGAACGCCGGATCGTCCGTTTCCGCGTCGGCCACACAACTAGTTTGGAGTTGCCACACCACCGAGCCGGTCGTCGCGGTGGTCAACCATTTGAGATTGGCATCGACCGTACCCGTCCACGTTGAGGGCAGCTTGTAGGTGATCTGAGCCGAGAGATTGGAGCCGTCCGCGAAGTCCAAGACGCCCATCTGTGTGTTTGTGCCGGTTTTGCAGGCAGGCACGGCTGGACTGCTTGTAGGGAGATCCCAGATGTTCCCCGCCGTGGCGTTGTTACACCCGGCCGCAGGGAGCCAGATCCGGCGCGGAATCGTCAGGACGTTGCCCGTCCCTTCCGCGTCGAGCGTCTTATTGGTGAGGGTGACGGTATCGGAGGCGTAAGCTGTGAGTTCTGTCTGCACGTAGGCTGTGGTGGCGATCGAGGTATCGTTGTCGTTGGCCGCTGGCGTCGTGGCATCACCGGCGCCGATATTCCCGCCAACAAAGACCGCGGCTCCGGTGCCTGACTCGTCAGTTAGCACACCGCGCAACTCGGCGGAGGTCGTGGCCGCAAAGGCGTTCAGCTTGTCCCCCGTAATCGCATAGGTGACGAGCGATCCGGCATTCTCCCGGCTCTTGAGTCGAGAATCGGACGAATCAAATCCGACGTTGTGCTCGCCAGCATTGGTGCCGGCCGCAACCACAGTGCCCTCTAGCATGGTCAGTATCCCCGCGCCGGAGGTCCCTGCGACAAATCCCCCCGGGCAGGTCATTTGATCAGTATCGCTGAGTGTGCAGCCGCTAGCTTGGACGGTGGATCCGCCCACTCCATCCGCCCGAAGGACGGCGTTATCGGTGGCGCCGGTTGACCCGCCGATACTCCCGCTGCTGCCATCCCCTTGCAGGACCCAGGTGTTGGCCGACTCGCAGGCATAGATCCGACGGCCGCTCGTGGCGTCGGTGTCCATGTAGAGATCGCCGACGGAACAGGTCCCAGGCAAGCTCGTGCTGCTGGGGATGCGGAGGGTTTTGCTCGCCAGGTTGACGACGGACGACAAGGCCAGCGTCGGATTGCCAGAAACACCATCCCCGTTCGTGACGGTGATTTCATTCGAGGTCCCGGTGATCGTTCTGGCTGCGGAGGTATTGGCGGCCGTCTTGGCCACCAGACCATTGCTCGCCGGTTCTTCCTGGTAATCGGTGCAGGACTCCACCGCGCCAGAGGCATCGACTCCGAGCGGCGCCTGTCCGGCTCCACAGTTCGCGCCGTTGGCCGCGAGCGCCGTCGCCGTGCTGGCGTTTCCCGTTACGGCCCCGGTCAGATTGCCGGAAAAGGTCCCGGTCGTCGTCCCGGGCAAGGTCGGATTGTTCGGAATGGAAATTGTGGGATTGCCGGCGCAATTCCCGTTTGTGACGGTGATCTGATTCGCCGTGCCGGTGATGGTCCGGGAATCAATGACGCCCGTCGTAGTCGTCACGCCCATGCAGCCATTTGAGAGGGCCGAGAGGGCCTGCTCGTTGGTCAGGGTCGCGTTGGCCGTCTGGGTAATGTAGGTCGCATCGGTCGGCGCCCCGGTTCCCCCGATCGTCACCGAGACGGAGCCGCCGCCGTTGTCGGTCACGGTCCCGTTGGTGAACGAGATCGAGTTGACGTTGCTGACAGTGGGAACGTTGTCGTTCTCCTTGACCGTGAGCGAGGCATCGCCCGCCTGCCCGTCGATGTTCTGTGCCCAGACAGGGCTAGCCAGCAGCAAGAGACACAGGGGTACTAGTGCGCGTCGTAGCATGGCGACTCCGTTCGTCATTGATCCCTCACCCCGTTCTCCGCTTATCCGTCAGTCGCGCCTTGATCGTCACCCACCATGGCGCGTTCTCATCCCACGGAAGGGGGCCAGTAGGTGCGAGTGTTTTGAACCCACCCCACAACACCAGGCCATCCGCATGTTCCAACACCGTGCGAACAATGGTTTCCCACACATCCGCATCGAGGTCGCGCACGTCGTCATGTCGTCGATGCCAGATATAGGGATAGATGGGGCTTTCGAGCTTGCCGTAGACTCGTCGAATCCGCTTCACTTCGCGGAGGTTTTCCACAATGTACTGTGCAACCATATCGCATGTTGCGGAGGCAGTATCGCGTGTATAGAAAAAGTAAAGCGATGGACAGTAGACATCCACAAACGGCGCGAAAATCGCACCTCTATCTATATTCTCATTCTTCCACGCTTGCAGGCCTGACTGCCCTTGCGCCCCAACCGATCTCCAGAAATCACGATGCACCGGCTCACCATACCAGCCCAATTTCCACCCTGGTTTACGCGCCTTCAGCTCGTTTGCCAGTGTCACAAACTTGGCTGCGGTAGCTTGCCTCTCCGCTTGAGTGCCGCTCGGCCATACCTCATGGTCGATCAGTACGATGTTGCGGGGAGCTTGTACCCCCGCTGCAACCGCGTCATACCACTCGGCAGTCGGCATCCCTAGCGGGTCGGTCCACCCTGGAAAGCGGTTCCATTCAATCGGCGGGATCTTGCCAACACGATAGAGGGCTTCAAGATCGGGCT
>ERZ761601.194-NODE-194-length-13709-cov-12.728944_pt1 | contig 13709 bp, 24 predicted proteins | sample MGYA00433092_ERZ761601 | MGnify/ENA primary metagenome ERZ761601 (study PRJEB28899, sample SAMN03785571) | bioreactor sludge metagenome | biome: EBPR Sludge; feature: EBPR Bioreactor; material: 0.22µm filtered reactor supernatant | place: Saint Lucia: Queensland...
CCGTTGCAAATATTCATCTATTAAAGTCGAGCCATCCCCTATTCTGTAAACACAATATCTATCAGCTTCAACGTCAGGATAATGATAAAATACCTCAGCCTGAATAATGTAATCACTAATAGAATACGTGTCTATAAAATACCTACTTGAGATAATTTCATATTTGTCGTCTTTATCATTCATGTTCTTGCACTTTGTAAATTACCTCCACTCCAACTTTTCAGTTGAGGTCTTATGCTTTCCTAGATGACCTTTTCTTCGTTTACAAAAACCTTGGCCAGATTCGTGCATTACATAACATACATCATACCCATGAACCCATCTCCAAATTTTACGAAACATGCATCTAATAAGCATTAACTCATCTCTCTATAAAGCTGCGTAGATGGATCAAAATAGCATTTTGCTACTGGCTCAGCGCCAGTACCATTTCGTTGCTTCACGCAACTAATTACTGCATCATGTTCGTTTACTTTAAGGTGCTCAATGGCCTGAAGAAGTTCAGGATTAGATGTATACATAAGTGCTTGTATGTCGTGTTCCTTTTTTCGGTTACGCTGCATAGCTATTATCAATTCTGGTAAATCACCAAGAACGCTAGAGCCTTTAATGTCAAGCCTACTCATATTGTCGGTTTCATCTTTCTTGCGGCTATGCGCCACCAGAGCTATATGAACCCAATATTGCTTTGCTAGGTTCTGCAAAGCATCTATGAAATCCTGAGTACCTTGATAGTCTTCTGAATGAATACCGAACTTCATCAAAGAATCTAAAACAATAAAATTTACACCAAATTTCTTAATGGCATAAACTAAGACCGTTGTTAAATCCTCTAACTTTACGTTCCCTATTCTATCGTAGAATAAAATTTTATCGGACATCCACTCCGCACCCTCTTTAATTTGATCTACAGAAGGAACCTCAATGGCATATTTCTGACATAACAACCTACCAATAACAGTGGAAGCATGCATTTCTAACGACGCTATTAAGGACTTGACTCCGAAATCAGCCAGATGAAGTGCGGTTTGTCCGATGAACTGAGATTTACCACAGGCCGATAACCCTGTCCATATAGATAGTTCTCCCATTCTTATTCGTACTTGGTTTTCCCAAGAAGGAATAGGAAATGGGTATCCTTTATTTCTATAGGAAGGATCGTGAAACCTTGAGATTACATCGTCTACGAATGCAGTCGCCTGTTTTAACGCATCGGGATCACAACTTTTAGCAGTAAGTAACCATTTTTGCATTTGCTCTTTAGTTACTCCAACTAACAAAGCATCATTCACATCCTTAAGTCCTTGTATTGGACTTCCGTAAATGAATTTACATCTGTGCATTCCTAGTTTCGGAGATAGTTCTTGCACAGTAGCATGTCCGGGCATATCATTATCCGCGTGAATGATAATTTCTTCAAACGGCTCTAAGTCTTCATACTCGAATTCAAGCCACCCATGCTTACCTTTGCCTTCTCCGAAAGGCGTAGCAAGCACATTAAACCCTAATTGGTAAAATGACATTGCTTCGATTTCACCTTTTGTGATTATCAAGGTTCTCGCTGTTCTATCCAGTGCTTGCCAGCCAAATAATCTTGGCTGGGAATTACCAGAAGCACTAATAAACCTCTGTCCATTGGGGCGTTCAATTCCTAAATATTTTACAAGCCTTAGGTTATTATCTCGATCATAGAACGGAAATACTACAGAAGGAATTGCAACACCATCTGTGAAATTATATCCAGAAGAACTTATCCTAAATTTCTGTATAGTATCATCAGATAACCCTCGGCCTCTCAGGTACTGAAGAACCCGATCTTCCCCGCTTCTTACTGGTATTACAGGAATTGAATAATTTCTTGAGGATGTTCTAACAAACTCAGGCTTATATGTTTCTGGTAACTCCAAATATTCAGATACGAACTCAAGACACTCTTTAAATCCAATGCCTTTGACAAGCATTATTAACTCGAATATATCGCCTTTATTGGAATTACTAAAATCTCCCCATACCCCTAAAGGATCGCCTGCTATTCGTACTTTAAGCGACTTACCTTCTTCCCCATTAACGCTTCCTACAGAAAAATAATTACCTTCCACTGTCCCATTAGGAATTAAATCCTCAAGAAACTTCCGAAGGTCTGATTGTAACAACGCTGATTTAATTTCTTTAGGGGTCAATTAGAATAAAGTCCTCGTTTCCGTAGAGTCATCTGTTTCTTCAGCATCGGCTTTATGCCAAATGAACTTACAAAACAATAATGCCTGATGCAAAGTTCGCTCAAACTTATCTCTTGTTTCTTTGTCCATTTCACTTTCGCTGTAAAACCATCCAAACCTATCTAAAAACAGATCGGAACGTCTTATAAGTGATGCTGCTTCATCTGTAGAACTATTTAAAGAATAAGCCACACATAACAATGCGAGCGTCGGACATGTTTCGTATATCCTCATGAAAGCTCGGTATATGGTACGGCATCCTAGTTGTTGATTATCTGACATGTCTTCTTTTTAAGAAATTAAACTTATCGTACAATAAGCATACGTTATCTTTTTTCCGAGTTTCATCAAGCATTGAGCAGCCATGCACCCATCTATTTTCAAAATAGTTTCTTTCGTGCTGATGGATTATTGAATCCACTGTAAAAAACTCCCAAGAAAAGAAAGTTGCCAGATTTGTAGCGTAGCTTCTATTGTAAGGCCACGTTAAATGTGACACTAATGCTCTTCTTAGAGACATCCCATATCTTGTAGGTATATCGGAAAAGCCTGCGGATACTGGCATAAAATAGTTATATGAATAAAACAAGCCAGTCAGCAGAAACGAGTAATGGCTTGATTGTTCTTGGCTAATGTTTATGAAAAATTGATTGGCATTAGCAATCCTCTCTAACCAAGAATAGTTTTCGTATACGGGCAACCTGTCTAATTGCCACATAGCATCTTCAATACAAATATTTTCTGGATTTATATTAAGTAGATTTATTTCTTTTCCAGAAATTGTATTATAGATCATACATCTTCGGCGGCGGTGGGTAATGTAAATCTCTTTCTTCTATGTATTTTGACAAATCCCAACCTTCCTTCCAACCTTTCTGGCATAATTTGTACGCTATTTCAATGTTATCCATTGTAAACATATAATATTGCAATTGGGGAGATAGCCCTTCCGTCCTCATTTGTCTGGGAACTTCTCTGCATATCCTAATTACTTCGGATAATTTCGTTCTTCCTATTCCCCATTTACGAACTTCTGGTGTCGCATAAATACTCTTCAAAAAGCCTGCCTGCACACCAAATATATCAATGGCATGATTTAAAATATCTCCTAAACACCAGAAAAAGAAGTATTTCGCTCTGATTAAAAAACGAATAACGCTTATTAGCTCTAACCAATTAAAAGAAGGGTCAACCGTGACCCCTGTAGGACTAAGGTTGACCCATTTTTTATTAACTACAAGTCTTATGTAGACCTTGTAAGCTGTTTTCTTTTTTCTTTTCTTCTTACTCAATAACATAAGGCGAATTGCCTCTGTTAGTTTCTGCGGCTATCTCTGCTGCCCGTTGCTCTCTTTGTCTAACCACTTCCGCATAAGGCGTATAATGCTCACTAACTTCCATTAGCTCCATACCAGGCATGATAGGGCTAATGTTCGCTATATTGGCATATACAACGCCTTTGCTTTCTCTATGAACAATCGTAATCAAACAATTGACGCCGATTAGGCTATGCGCGTTAAACTTCAATTGTTCTGTAGACGTTAGAGGTCTGCCGACAATAGAAGTAACATCTTTAAAGAGATTAGAGCGTTTACTCCAAGCCTTATTGTAGTCTGCCATTACGATCAACGGTACGTTCGTTCCGGTACGGCACTCGTTAATTTCGTAAATAAACCGACATCTATCTTTAACACCAAAGGGAGTTTCAACTTCTCCCAAATCATATACTTCTGCTAAAACTGCTTGTTTGACGCCCGGAGTGGCAACTTGTCTTTTTGAACTGAATTCCATTTATTGTTTTTGTCCTTTATTTGTTAGTTAATTATTTTGGACTTATTGTACTACTTTAATTCAAACTCTTCAAGAAAATCTTGAAATATTGTTTCACTGGTACTATCAAAAGTACCATCTGATAATTTAACCACTAAACCATCTTCACATATCGCCATAAAGCTAGAGATTACTAAATCTCTTTCTAAATATGCGGTGATAGTCCAGCCATTGTCAAAGGTTTTTGTTACCCAACCTCTACCTAAACGAGTATCTGCGAATAGTCGTTCGTCTAGGGTTAGCTCTATGTCTTGTGATATTTGTACCATCTATCAATGCTTTTTGATAGTCTTGTGTATCGCTTCTTACAATTAGAAACAAAATTGCAGAACACGGCACTTGTAAGATTTGCGGTATCACTCATCGAACAAAATTCAATTGACGCGTCTACAAACTCAAGGTTTCTTAAAAACCTATCAAATGAAATTGTGGATTTAAACGACCTAAATTCTATTGTGTTAACTCTTGAAGTGTTAAGGATAGTATATCTATCCTCCGCTTTGTAAGCAGGCTTGCTGCCATAAGTCATGTAAGGATTCTGCTTACAAAATCTGTTTAACTTTCGATTGCTGACAAGCTCGATCAAACCTAGGTTGTCTTTTGCATTAAGAAAAACAGAAAGATTTCGTATACCATGTTCTGTAATTCCGTTACGAGTCACATGGACATGCATGCCAGCTTGTCCAACATAACCAACCAGTCCTTTTGGTATATTGTCGAAGAATGGTTTCCATAGTTTAGCAATCTTAGAGTATTTAGTAGGAACAGTAACTATCTCAAACCCATTCCTTACAGATGAATCTGACTTAAGTATAGCAAAATCATCCACTAACTTTAGTGATTCTACAGCATTTTTTCTGAAATTACCAGTTCTATTGCTAAGTTCCAGTTCAATCCCATAGTACAAGGATGAGTTAGAGCTTGGACGCCATCGTTTTATAGAAAGAACATCGGTGCTATAGTTCATTATAGGATTTATGCAATCATAGCACCGAAAAGCACCTCTGAATTCATAAAGGTCGTTGCGAGAACCACAATTGGCGCACGATACTCTTTGAGTTCTACAGGTTTGACACAAACTATCATAACCCGAAGAACTTCCACATGAAATACACATTAACCTTTCGGAAGGTCTTTGGCCGGAAAATTCCTGTCTCGTAAAAGGTCGAATATTCATCCAACGATCTACGTCCGCCCAAACATACTCAACTGATGGTTCCTGTTGCGTTTCTGGCATTTTGTTGGTCTATGATCGCAGCCACAATTTCTGGATTAGCATCCATAACATCCATAAGATCATGTTCTGTCAGTTCATCCAAGTTATCCTGACTAAAAGTGACGTTTACTGCATCGCCTTCGGCGTCCACGATATTGTATTTTTGTCTGTATTTATCCACCTGCTCAGCCCAAAACCCATCGAAATCCTTTGCATTACGCCATTCGGTTGGCGCGGTATGCTGCCTCGTTCTTTTGTGAAAAGAGGTACTTCCATAATTCCCTTTACTATAAATAACTTCACCCCAAGCATACGTATTAGACAGCAATACACCGGAGCTATGTTTCGTCCAACTTCCAGAGCGATGAATATGGCCTCTAGCATCCATGATAGCAAATCGCTGCGATGTACCAGCGTATTTGTCTAACATATTTCTGAACCAAAATTCATCCAAAATGGTCATTGAGTTTCTCCCTTCGACCGCTGGCTTCAAGATAGCTCTGACGAATTCGGCTGTATCAGAGAGATTCGGCTGAACTGAGTCAAACTCAGCCATAATACCGTTATGCATGAAATACAAACCATCTGCAACTCGAAATGGATGGCAGTTATCAATATTGACAACTCCATGTGTCTTCAATCTCAAGTGAATCAATCTATTATAATTTTGAATAGATCGCAGAAACTTAGGAAGTTGCGACATATCAAGACTTCGTTTCGCATGAGTTACTCCGTCCCGATGCCAAATAGCCCCCCATCCATCGTTATTACGGGGAATCGCTGTTGAAATAATATAATCTGGAATTGTCGCCTTAGCTGGCGCATCAATTATTAAACACATAGTCTTTTCTTTAGAAACGTAAACGGACTATCTTTCAAGTAGTCCAAGAAATTGATAAAATTCAAATGGAATCTATTTATAGGTGTTTTGTTGCAGAAATCCACTAATGCGTAGCAAAATTCTATGTTCGATATAAACGTAGGATAATCTAACGTAGATTTGAATATTCTAAACTCTACTGTACTAGGTTTTCTGGTATTTAATCCAACGTAACGCTCGCTTACTTTAAGTTTATTAACTTGCCGTCTATCGAGAAAATCCCTCCAACCATTTTTAGGTGGAGTGAGCACCGCATAAGTTTCACTTACTCTTCCTGCAACTTTATCCATGAATTCTCTATTAAAACATGCATTCATGAAGAATTGCATCTTCAACAAGGAACTACCCGGAATAACTTTCTTTGTCATGTGAACATGCATACCACATGAATCATCAGTTGATATTTGACTTATTCCATCAGTGAGGAATTTCTCAAACTTAATTGTATGCTGTTCTAACGTTGCAGGTATGGTAACTATTTCAAAACCATTCGAGATGCTACTATCTTTTTTCGTAATACAATAGTCCAACCCAAGACTATTAAATACATCTGAAATACGTGATCTATCGGCGACTACCTCTAGTTCAACACCAGAATAAAGAATGTTTTTCTTTAATACCGGATCACAGATTTCTACGACATCTGCATTATAATCTCGTAAAACAGGGACTATATTGAATTTATTGGAGAAACAATGCGTACAATAAAAAGTATTCCTACGAGACTTACGATATTGTATGGTTTCTGTTGTAACTCCAGCCCTATCACATTCATGGCATATCCAATATTTATCGTTTCTATCGGCGTATATATCGTCTTTACATTCTTTACAAAGGTTTATAGTGTAATTACCACCACCGGCTGGACTACCTTGAAAATAATGAGCAGGAGTAATCCAAAGTGTGAAGTTGGCGCGAGGGTCGGTACAAGATGCGCATGCCATATCAATAAAGGCCGAGAATATAAGGCTTCTTATTGAAGAATAACCTTATAAATTGTCTTCCAGAAAACACTTCTTTTCCGGCTTCTTTAAATCCTTTCGCTTTCAAATTTCCTAAAACCTTATTGAAAAAAGAATGAGCTGATTGTTGGGTTTCAAATGATTTATCAACAAGAATGTCGATTTCATGCCCAACATTTCTAGTTAGGGATACTTTCATTTAATTTACCAAGATAATTAGCCAAATAAGGATACGTTGATCTGTTAGACATAACGTACGTTTTAAATGATTCCAAGGTAGGAATCACATCTTGTTTACAATGCCGAGCAAGAGCAGCAACAAACTCAAGTCGATAAGCAAACTTGAAAAAATTTAAGGTGCTTTCAAATGCCCTTATTTCAATACTTGAATTGTGAAGTGTATTAACTATAGAACATTTTCCCTCCCAATTTGATCTGTCTAACCAAGTTTCATATTTATTTGGAGCAACTATAAAGTGCGCCCAACTGGAATTTCTACCTGCCAAATCCACAACAAATTTTTTGTTTTTACGATTATCTTTATCGAAAAAGGAAATAAAATTGTTTAATTGGGTTGTATTTAGGAATGACCGATTGAAGTGTACGTGAATTCCCGCGTTGGTAATTCCAGCATTTACCCCTGAGTCTTCAATAGCCTTGCAAGCCCTCCTTATCCTACGTTTCTGCGTGTGCAGAGACGCCGGAACTGTATTTACCTCAATGCCAGTCACCGAACCGTCATATTTAGCAATAGCAAAATCAGTACCCAAAGCATCTATGACAACCTTAGTTAACTTTCCACCTGTATGCGAGCTAATCTCCCATTCCACCCCTAATAACAACCCATCTGCTGCTGGTTTTTTCATCCCCAAAGAATCCACTACTCTGGCGCTTGAACTATGTATAGTATACGCCTGTTCCTTTATTCTTTTGATACAGAAAGCGCATATACTTTTCTTTAAAAGGCTCTTGTCGTAAGTATGCAAGTGACAAGTCCTGCATTTAGTCAAGCCTTTTAGGTTCTTACTGTACCTAAAAAAAACCTCACGACCCGGAACATCTTCTTTTTCGTAAAGAAAAATTCTAGTTAGGTAATTCAGGTGATGTAATCTACCAGTATCTTGCGCTTTCCTCAAGTATCTAGTTGCATGATTCGGACACCACCAACTACCTCCGATAGATACTACGCCATTTAAAGTGTTTTCAGAGTTTGACAAGCATGTGCTGCTTGCACATTTCTTCATTGTATTCGATTTTTATTCCAGTACCGATTTCTGGCACTGGGAACCATTCGTAAACCGGACTACTTACGTCCCGTAACCTATCATTAAAAAATCCGTAGAAATTTCCTTTAAGACTTATTTCGTCTTTTTCATATAAAGCTAGTTTCAAGGTTACTGTGGTCTTATATTCGCGTATAAGACACAAAGCTCCTCCTAATGCTGGAACTTCATTGGGCGGAGTTCCTGTTCCTGCTTCTGGAATAGGCCACCATTCCTTTATCGCAGTTATAGGAAGAGACAGTACGTTTCCTTCTCTAATAGACCATTCTTGGTTGTAATACTTCAGATAAGCTGTACCGAAATAGTGCAAATCGCCATCTTGTTTTATCAGAACAAGAACATCCTTTGAAATAGACGCCGTTTCACTATAAAGAGGCGGTAACGCATTGACATCAAGCACAAGAGATTTTGTTTTTTCGATATTATGCGAAAAATGTTTATTAGTCATTTCCCAATCCTGTTCCGAACGGCGGCAATGGCCAATATTCAACTGGGTCAACTTCTTCATGCGTTTCCGCCGAGAGCCACGTCTTCGCTTCATAATCGTAAAACCCAACAATAAATTCCGTATCGTCTTTCGGGCAATATAAAAGAAATTCATCTGAAGTATCTTCGCTGCTTTTTACAAAATTTAATTCCTCATTATCCTCGGCAGAAATAAATTCTTCCCATGAAATTTTAGGTTCTTCTGTTAAAGAATTATTGCTTTTCTTTTTTCTTTTGGACATTCAATTATCGAACTAAAGGAAAGGGAGGAATCGCAAGAGGACACGATTCCTCGTTGGAGGGCTTACTTACTGGAAGGAATTAAAACGCCGTTTGAGGCAACAGCACGCGATAAAGCACGAGCAAACGCATCACGATAGTTCGGTGTATCGCTTGGATTACGTTTTGCAACGCCTGTATACATTCGTTTTCCAGACCACAAATTGACGATGGTGAAGTTACCGACGATTGTACTTGAAACACGAGTGCTATCGTTAAATGCAATTGAGGACACATTATGTCGTTTTGATGTGGTTACGACAATTTCTCGTTCTGCCGCCAACAACTTACGAGGACGCAAGGTGTCAACGGAATAATCAACGCTTACTGAAATTTTATTTGTAGTTGTGTTTGTGTTTTTCATTTTAACAAGTTAAGAGGGCATTTTATTTTGCGCAATGATAACTAACGCAAATTTTACGGCCTTTATGAGTCGTAAAAAGCTTATTATAACAGTTTGGACATAAGCCAATGGACGTAAGAAATTTCCTAAAATAGTACCGGGAACGGTATTTTATTTTTAGCAGCATAAATTACCAACTGCAATCAATTAAATATCTACCCTTTTCGATACACCCTAATCGAACCATGTGATTAAATAACATTTTAGTGCGATAGGGAATCCAATCTCCGTTTCGCAGTTTATCTATCTCTTTCCTTTCGTACTCAGGTATATCGTTATGAGGACCCGTAGCATTGCACATGAAATAAGACCCATTACTTAGTTCTTCTGCCGGAACAACTTCATAATTTATAAAAAGATGATCTCTAATAAGCCTCTCGGCTTCCCACACATCCAATAAAAACACTTCGATTTTTTGCATGATTATCCTTAAAACCTCTCTTGCCAGTTCCCACGCCGACAAGAGAGGCATATAACCTCTTTGGACTTCCCAAGAGGCCAGCATCTTCAACGTTCCTCAAACGACACAGGAGTATATTGCGAGACATTGAAGAAATTGAGAGTTAGCGAATGATGCAATCACGGTCTCCGCTAATTACTCCAAGAAATTCTGGGGGATTACTGAAGCCAACATTGTAGCCAAAAGACTGCCAATTCTTTAGGGATATTGCCGAATTAGCGTGTATTTGATAATAGATATGTCCGACATACGCGCCTAATCTTGGTTCAAAATCATGAAGCATCAACTTAGTTCCCTGAGCATTTTTGTCTTTACTAAACCTCAAAAACCCATAATTTTCATCAGGAACAGGGTCAGGAATCACAATTAAATTCTGCTTACTGGAAAACATAAGCCCATTGTCGCATGAATACTTTATGAATTTACGCAAAGTAGAACACGCGTCTTGGTGTTCCTGCGACCTACTGTTGTAGATCGAATCTGTAACCAACCATTGCGCTATGTATTTCAACGTTTCAAGCGGAGTTTCCTCCAATAAGATTTTTAGCGGTTTCTCAATAAATGACATAAATCTGGTAGTGGATATGGGTGCTGCCCCCATCCGTCTGCTCTAATCAGGAGCTATCAAGGTTTATAAGACCTAGCCGCACTGCTGGTGCTATCCACTGTAAAAACATATACCTGTGTTAATCCTTAAACTGCTTACGAAGCAATTCATTCCAATGCTTTTGACAAGCTTCTTGGGCGTCTTTTTTCAATTCAAACTCTCCTACCGAAGCAACACCATGAGAATACACGGCTTTCGCCACATGAACCCCATCAACATATTTGATAAGGTAATGAGTAGGCATGTTTGTTGGAGTAAACCCCAATGAAATGTTGGAATTTTTCGAAAAATCCCATTTAAGGTTTTTAGGTTTCATAGAAAAGATAGCTCCCTAGAGGAATCGAACCTCTTACCTCCACCTTACTTTAAGGAACTGGTTAGAAGCCAGATGCAAGGAATAGGGAGCCTAAATTTATTTGTTCGTAAGAACATGTGCCACAAAGACATTGTAAACACTATTTGATCTGATTTGTTGTTCAAGTACTTTCTTCTTGAACGGAGCATTACGAACCAGAATTTCAATGCAATAGTTGCCTCTTTTGTCTTTGAACGAAGTTCCTATTTTGGCATTTAAGTTCTGAACAGCCCATTGTACTATGAGACTATTGGGATGTAACGGGAACGAGGAACGAATGGACAACTTACCGGCATCAATCTTTTTCGGAGATTGATGTACAAACCCTCGAATCGGATTAAACATATTTACTCCATTAGCGATTTAAACTCTTTGTTTTTAAGCATTTGCAGCTTTACGGATAGAAATTTGTGGGCATAGTACGCCAATACTACACCCACGGGCCATAAAGTTGCAAAAGCCGCGATAATAATGATTTTCATTAGTATATTGTTACTGCCTGCGGATTTTCTACATCAAACTCAGCGTAAAGCTTGAATGGATGATCTCCTTTGTGGTATCTTTTGTTTTCGTTTGTGGTTAATTCAACGCCTGACGCCGCTTCACCATCTTCTGACCACGGTAAGTATAGTATTACCGGTAAATCAAGAGGTAATTCGGACAATTTAGAGATAAGTTCTGCTACTGTCATAAAATTACTGCCTCAATTGAAGTTGCGTGCTGGCTGAGCCTTCTACGATGGTCAAAGAACCATTATGCCCTTTGATTCCTTCGGCTTTTGCTCGTTCAATGTCCAGCTTAAGTTCCAAAAGTTTGATTTGAAGTAATGCCGGGTCTTTGAAGGTTTGTGCCTCAACTTGCTTCTTTTCTGCCTCAACCCTCGCTCTCTCAAGGTCAGCTTGCGCTGCCTCACGCGCTTTTTGATTAGCAACGACGGCGCTGGCGGCTTGTTCGATGCGATCATCCACGAAATCCGGGCGTCCAATGATTTGCACGGATTCCACATTGCGAAACATTTGTTCGGAATAGATTTTCCTTAACTTGTCCAAAACAGTTTGTTGGATGATTTCCTGATTCGCAAGCAACGAATACGCCTCAAATTCAGACACAGCATTCTTTGTTTCCGTATTGATGTGCCCAACCACAATGGGTTGTAAGCGATTTGTTCTTTCTTCGCTAGAAAGTCCAAATTTTCGGACAAACGCAAGGATAGAAGCATCATCTGTTTTCAAAGACGATGTGACTGCTATCTTGAGCTTCAAAGCGGCATTGTCCTTTGTAGAAGCATCAACTTCTACCTCATCAGTGGAAGAACGCAACCCTACTTCGTAATACTCATCTCCGAAAGTTCCCGCAGTATTCACCCAACCATGTTCAGGACGAATGACTTGCGAAATCTTGGAGCGAACCACTTGAACCGTCGCTGTTCCTTCTTGCGCAGAGGCACAAGCAAGATTCAGAAACAAAATAAGAATAACTACTACGAATAACGACACTCGTAGCCACGAAATTGATGTATTTTTCATTTTGAAAATCTCCTATTGTGGTTTAAAGGGGATGGGGGATGGCCGGGAAGGGAAGATTGAAAATTAAACCTAATTACCGGTAAGTTAAACCTAAAAGTGAATTGTGCGCCTTCTTCTACTATAAGTTCATATTTCATACTACTTCCTTATTACTGGAAACCATAGCATTACCGTAAACCATAGCATTACCGTAAACCCAAGCATTACCGGAAACCCAAGCATTACCGGAAACCTTAGCATTACCGGAAATTCTAGCATTATCGGAAACTCTAGCGTCACCGAAAACCCTGGCATTACCGAAAACCATAGCATTACCGGAGACCTTAGCATTACCGGAGACCACAGCGTCACCGGAAACCCAAGTATTACCGGAAACACAAGCGTCACCAGAAACCTTAGCATTAACGAAAACTATAGCCTTACCGGAAACACAAGCGTCACCAGAAACCTTAGCATCATCGGAAACCCAAGCATTATCGGAAACCCAAGCATTATCGGAAACTCTAGCGTCACCGAAAACCCTGGCATTACCAGAAACCCTGGCATTACCAGAAACCCTGGCGTCATTGGAAACCCAAGCATTACCGGAAACCCAAGCATTACCGGAAACCTTAGCATTACCGGAAATTAAAGCGTCATCGGAAACCCTAGCATTACCGGAAACCATAGCATTACCGGAAACCCAAGCGTCATCTTCTTGACTTAGATTACTTTCAGAAGCAATATAACCTCCAAAATCACCTGATTTAACATTATATTTTGGGATGTCTCGGATGGCTTTTATTCTTTTAAACCGCGTACCTTCCTCAATTACAAGCTCGTATTTCATGCTACTTCCTCATTTACTCGGTTCTTTCAGCTTTGCATACCGTGCACCGATATACTTCCTTGTTGCCGATAGTTTTTCTTGTTTTGTTAATTACACGACGCTGTGCGCCATGTAACTCATCTTGCTGTTTGTTTGTGCAATTACACCGTAGAATCATAATGCTCCATAGTTAATTTTAACCTCTCTTGCATCTCGAATCACTTTTTGGATGAAAGAGAAGTTATCCCTGTGGCATAAGCCGAAAAGAATGTGCCCGTTTTCTTTGTATTCAAAAACTAGTGGATTGGGCATTCTAGCATCACGAGCAAACAATGCAGCCCATTTAGAGAATTGGAATGTCTTATACATCGAAGTTTCCTTTTTCTATTTCATCT
>ERZ761601.198-NODE-198-length-13264-cov-7.846317_pt1 | contig 13264 bp, 16 predicted proteins | sample MGYA00433092_ERZ761601 | MGnify/ENA primary metagenome ERZ761601 (study PRJEB28899, sample SAMN03785571) | bioreactor sludge metagenome | biome: EBPR Sludge; feature: EBPR Bioreactor; material: 0.22µm filtered reactor supernatant | place: Saint Lucia: Queensland...
GCCGAAGCAGTTTGCTTAAAAGCCATTACCTCAACCAGACAACCCTTGGTCTCTTGGAGATAATTAACGAGTGGCAAATAATCACCATCGCCAGTTACCAAAATCACCACATCCATCTTGGAGGCGAGTTTAATGGCATCAACAGCAATACCCACATCCCAATCAGCCTTTTTGGCACCACCAGGAAAGATCTGCAAGTCCTTCATCTTGACTTCAAAACCCTGTTGGCTCAAAGCCTCAAAAAAATTTACACCTTCTTCGTTTTCAGTCTTGATCACATAAGCAATCGCGCGGATCAATTGACGACCAGCCACACCTACTCGCAAAACCTCTTTGAAGTTAACTCTTTTTTTGTATAAATTTTTGGCGCTGTGATACATATTGGACACATCCACTAGTACACAGACTCTTTGATTGGCATGTTTGATCATAAGAACTAAAGCGGGTCAGACTACTAGTCTGACCCGACTTTTTTATTTATCGTCTTCGTTTTTGATTTCTTCGCCTTCGACTTCTTCTTCAACATTTTCAGCAAACAAAGCTGCTTCTTCAGCCTTGCGAGCCTCTTCGTCTTCAATCATTTTCTTGGCAATTTTCAATTTCAACTTTTCAGCTAATTCTAGGAAAGCCTTTTCATCTTCACGTTGCAAGTACTTGAGCAAACGACGTCTTTCACCAACTTTGCGTAGCAAACCACGACGGGAAGAATAGTCACCTTTGTGCATTTTTAAGTGTTCAGTAAGCTGTTTGATTTCTTCTGACAAGATAGCAATCTGCACCTGAGAAGAACCAGTATCGTTATCATGAACACGGAATTTATTGATAATCCGTTGCTTGAGTTTTTTGTCCAACATAGCATTGTGGCTAAGCCGAGAAATCGCTGGACTAGCGAGAAACCCAGATTAGTCTTAGTTAATTAAACAGTCCTTGACTGCCAGCTGATACTAACACAAAAAGCTTAAAAAGGCAAGTTTTCTGTATTATTAGCCATTCTCTTAGTTAACATTTTATCCACAGGCAAAATTGAGCTAATTTAAGCCATATTTTCAGACAATATTGACATTTAATCAATAAAATGATATAATATTAGCATAATTTGTTCTTCGAAACTTTTTTGGAGCCCGTCATGGTCATAACAGTTAATACAATTCTTTTGCAAACTCTAGATCTTACTAGACTGCAAATACACAGAATTTGCCAAATATCTAGTACTGAGACAAAGTCAACTAACAGCGATGTGCTTTATAGACCGAGGATCATTACCGTTGGTGATAACACTCGTGATTTATTTCCCTATAGTCCAGCTTCTAAAATCAGCACCATTGAGTATGCAGATATCTACCTATATATCATCACCACAGAAACTGGTGAAAAATATAGAATCAATCTGTTACCAACTACCGAGGCTATAGATAATTATCTACACCACCGGCAAAAAGATCCTGTCTCCGCCTAACCAACCAAGGAAGTAGCTCACTACTTCCTTTTTTATTTGCCTCGAGCACCAAAGTGTCGTAAAATAATAACATGACTACACCACTCAAAAAACACATCACTGCTTTTTTAGAATACCTCGAAGTTGATCGTGGGCTGTCCAATGCCACTATCACTAATTATAGTTTCTACCTCCATCGCCTCGCCGACTTTTTAGAAGATCACAATATCACTCAAGTCTCCCAAATCAGCAAAGAGCTCATCCACAAATTCCGACTCTATCTCAATCGCCTCACCGACTATCAAGACGAAGCTTTACTCAAAAAAAATACTCAAAATTATCACCTCATCGCCTTACGTGGCTTCCTCAAGTACCTCGCCAAAAACGACATCCAGAGTCTCGCCGCCGAAAAAATCGAACTCGCCAAACAACAAGAACGCCAAGTCGAATTCCTCGAAGGCCAAGACCTCCTACGTATCCTCGAAGCTCCGCTCAAGTCCAGTGGCACTGATCTCGCCGGACTACGTGACAAAGCTATCTTAGAATTATTTTTCTCGACCGGCCTGCGGGTTAGCGAACTCGCCAAACTTAAAATCGAAGACATCAATCTAGACAAAGACGAATTCAGTATCCGCGGTAAGGGCCAAAAACTCCGTATCGTTTTTCTCTCTGACCAAGCCAGAAATTGCCTCAAAGCTTACTTAGCCAAACGCCAAGATCTCAATCCCTTTCTCTTTATCAATTTTGACCGCGCCGGCAAGAGCGCTGACGCCGGACTAACTCCCCGCAGCATAGAGCGTCTCGTTGCCAAGCATGCTAGCGCCGCCGGCATTATCAAAAAAGTTACACCTCACACTCTCCGTCACAGCTACGCCACTGACCTCCTGATCAATGGCGCTGACATCAGGAGCGTCCAAGCCATGCTCGGCCATTCCTCCATCACCACCACTCAGGTCTATACCCATATCACCGACAAACAACTCCGTGAAGTTCATAAAAACTTCCACGGCAAAAAGAAAAAGTAATTTGTAATCACCTTAGTTGTGTCATTTCGAACGAAGTGAGAAATCGCTTAAAGCTTAATACTCCTATTAGCTGATTAATTTAGACAGTTGCTCCCCTTACTAAGGGGGAGCTGTCCGTTAGGACTGAGGGGTATTCAAAGCTTATAATAATCTGGACAATTACCGCTTTTTCTGTTAGATTACAAAAATTACCAAGCATCCGTAGTTCAATGGATAGAACAAGAGACTTCTAATCTCTGGATCTAGGTTCAATTCCTAGCGGGTGTACATATATGACTATCATTCACGCTCTCATCATCGGCCTCGTCGAAGGCATCACCGAATTCCTCCCTATTTCCTCAACCGCCCACCTCGACCTCGCTAGACAACTCTTACAAATACCAGCTACAGACTTTGCCAAGAGTTTTGAAATCATCATCCAGCTCGGTGCTATCGGCGCTGTCATCTTTGTCTACTGGCACAAAATATTAACTAATTTCCGCAACTACTTCCGCCTTCTCAGTATCGCCTTTTTACCGGCAGCCGTCATCGGCCTCATCGCCTACGATTTCATCAAAACTTTTCTACTCGGCCACAATCTCATCATGGCCTTGTCACTGATCATTGGCGGTCTAATCATTTACCTCATCGAAATTTTCAATCGACCCTCCAGTCAAGACAAGATCTCTAATCTCTCCGCCTTTCAGATCGGACTCTGCCAGTGTCTCGCTATGATTCCGGGGGTCTCTCGTGCTGGCGCCACCATCATGGGTGGTCTCGCCCTCGGCCTCAAACGCGAAACTATTGTGGAGTTTTCTTTTTTACTCGCCATCCCGACTATGCTCGCCGCCACCGGCCTTGATATGATCAAATCCAACTTCGCTTTTTCTTCTCACGAATGGCTCTTACTCAGCGTCGGCATCATCACTGCCTTTGCGAGCGCCTTACTCGTCATCAAATTATTTTTGCGCTACATCGCTCATCACAATTTCATCTACTTCGCCCTCTACCGCATCGCCCTCGGCCTCACTATCCTCATCATGCTTTAAAAAAGACTCATCCATTGATGAGTCTTTTTTATTTTAATGATAGTGTCCGTGATGATGTTCATCCTTGGACAGAGCCTTACCACGCTTCACAATGATCCAAGCGGCGAGCGCCGTCGTAATCGGCACCGCAATAATCAAAACGATGCTACCGACAATCGTCCGACCAATTTCCTCAGCTACTAACTCACTATTAATAATATAGAGCAAAGGCTGATTGTATTGCTGAAAGAGTAATACTAGCGGAAACGACGCACCAACATAGGCAAGCACCAAAGTATTAATGAGCGACGCAATATGCTCTTTGCCCACTGACATAGAACGCTGATAGAGGTCTTTGAATTTAAAATTACTATTGGCTTTTTTGAGCTCATCTACTACCGCCACCTGAGCGGTCGTAATATCATCAAGCACGCCGAGCACACCGATCAAGATTCCGCCGAGCAGTAGTCCGCGCAAATTAATATTACCGCTCTCACCAAACTGCGCATATACCGCCTCCTCTGTACCAGTTCCGTAGAGATGCAGTGCATTGACCACTAGATAGTCAATCAGCGCTGCAATCATAATAATCAAAACTGTCGCTAGTACCGACACGCTCGTCCGCAGGTTAAAGCCGTGCGCTAAATATATCGATACCACCGCAATAATCAAAGCACCAGTCGCACAAGCAATCACCGGATTAGCTCCACTCATAATCCATGGCACAATCAGCTTCATAATCACCGCAAAGCTAAAGAGCAGACCGAGCATCGAGCCGATTCCTTTAGCCCGCACCGTGATCAAAATCAAAGCCACAAAGATAGCGAGCAACCACCAAATAGCCTCAATCCGATAACGATCAGACACCGAATAATCTGAGTAGCCATCAGCACTCACCTTCATCACATAAACTCTCTCGCCTACTTTTAGTTTTTGTCGCTCGTCACCAGACTTGGGATAATAGATCGCTTCACGCACCTCGCCTTTCTCTGAACCTTGCGTAAACTCTACTTTCACCCTTTGAAAACTCTGGATTAATACCGGCACATTAGGATCAGTATCGAGCTTCACTGGAGCAATCTCTACTACCTTAGCTTGGTTATATTCAGTCTTGGCAATATTTGACGACGGAGCATCTACCTCTAGATTTTCTGCCGCCTGAACCACTTGAATATTTACAGCAAACAACAACGCAAGTCCAATAATTATTTTTTTCATATTTTTTACGAAGCAGATCCCCTCCTTATTAAGGAGGGGTGACCGACAGGTCGGGGTGGTCATTCATTATTTAAAGCCAAATAACTAGACTTGACAAACGCAACTTAGTTGCGTATACTATCCATAGTAACATGATTAGCGGGCTAAAACAAGTCGACTACTTAGCAATTTTAATCATTATACCAAATTAACTTAGTTCTTTCTTCATTATCACATAGGATTAACCATGCAAGCAACTACATCCATTCAGCTGCGACAATACTTAGTACCCCTGCCCTTTCTTATTGGCATGGTGCTTTGTAATCTCTTGTCACACATTCTGCCAGAAACTCTAGAACATGGCTTTAGCCTAACTATCACCGCCATTTTCTTAGCCGGCCTAGCTTTACAACATTTCTTACACAGTTTTCTCAGTCATCGAACAAGTGGCAATCAATTTCTTTGGTTCCTGCATATACACAACCTGACTGACGGCTTCGTCATCGGCCTCGCCTTCTTAAGCGGGCCAACTCTCGGCTTGTCCACTGTCTTTGCTGTGTTACTGCATGACATCATTCACAAAATCATTGGTTTTAGCTTCTTACGAGAACAAGGCGACCAACTAATGCAGGCACTGACCAAAATCGCTAGCACCTTTATCAGTATTTTCTTGGGCGCTATCTTGGTCTTTAGCTGGCAAGCCAGTGACCAAGTTCATGAGCTAGGCAGCGCCTTTGCCGCCGGCTCTCTCAGTTATATTGTCTATCTTTTACTCAAACGCCTCTTTGGTGACAAATACGATCGAGCACTCAAAGTTATTTACTTGATACTAGGCGCTTCACTTATGCTCTTACTCATCAATCTACTTGAGTCTTTACCAGGACTACACTAAAGCAAAAGCTACTCCACCAAGTAGCTTTTTTATTAATCCGTCTTTACAACTAGCTCTAGCCTCCTAATTATCAAAGCTTTGACGATAGCTCTTGATAAATTGACGCATATCCTCCATCAAAATCGCTTTTGGATTACATTTTAAAACCATGCCATCTAGATACATCAGACTACGAATGATCGCAAAAATACCTTTTTCAAAAACCATACCAGACACTACGCCTAGCTTGATAGTCAGCATCATTTGCTTGGTCAGAGAGACCTCGCTCACAGTCTTGCCCTCATAATCTTTGTAGAGTTCTTTAAAAGCTGTTTTAAATTTTTCAAAAGCCTCTCCCTTGATCCTGAGATCGGCCATCTCATTCAAATACTTAGCGCAGTCATCATAGCGATAATAGGACAAAGCCTCAAAGAACAAAAACAAGCCTCGACGAATTCTTTCGCCCACCTCACCAATAAAAGCCATATCTACAAAATAAAAACGCTGACCATCATACAACAAATTACCAGGATGAATATCGCCATGAAACTTACCAGCAATAAAAATATAAAATCCTTGTAAGTAAAAAAACTTCAGCATGTCATCATAGCCAAAGCGACCTTCAGTCAATAATTGATCAACTGTCGGCGCCTTGATATATTCTGAAACCAAAATATTTTCCCCCGACAGCTCGCCATAAATCTTTTGAAAACCCAGCATCGAGAGATCAAAAGTATCTTTGTACTCATTATAAATATTTTCTAAAATCGCCGCCCCCTTAGCCTCATTACGCAAATCTAACTCAGTCAAAGTATAACTCTCTATATCTTCCAAAATACCCAAGGGGTTACCAACACTTTTTAATCGAGGGTTAAATTTTAAGACCAGTTTAAAAAAGCCTCGCAAACTTTTTATGTCGCTAGCAAAACGTTTTTTGAAAGCTGACTTAATAACCTTAATCACCACTTGATCATTGTTTTTTAAACGAGCTTCATAAACCTGACCAACCGAAGCTGTCGCCAAAGGCTTGTCTGCAATCTGGGCAAAGTTATCAGTAAAGCGAGCACCACCATGCTCTAACAATAAGCCCCTGACCTCTTCCATCGGGATAGGATTATTACTGCGGTATAACTTGGCTAGAGCCTGACATTTTTCTGGCGACAAAAAATCCAAACGCAAAGCATGGATTTGTCCGATTTTAACAGCCAGTAACCCGAGCGACTGAATTTTATCCAGATCAGGTAAACCCTTTTTATAATACAGCTCGTAAACCAGCCACAACGATTGCCAAGTATTCATATTAATCTTTAGTTTGCTCAATTAAGTCAGCAGCGATCCTGCCAGACTCCAGGATAGTTGGTAGTCCAGATCCGGGGTGCGTACCACCACCGACAATATAAAGACCGTCAATATTTTCAAATTTATTATGCGGCCTGAAATAAAGCATCTGACCCACAGTATGTGCTAGATTAAAAACCGCCCCCTTATAAATATATTTATCATTCTGCCAATCAAGCGGTGTAATTATTTTCTCGACCTCGATCTGCTCTCGGATATCCTTCATCTCAGTCTCTTTTTCAATCTTATCCAAAATCAAATCCCTAAAAGACATTTTTTCTTTTTCCCAATCAATCTCACTCGTCAAGTTAGGCACCGGCACCAAAACATAAATCGTTGACTTGCCCTCTGGAGCCAAGTTCGGGTCTGTCACCGAAGCATTTTGGATATAAAAAGAAAAGTCCTTGGAAAACTTACCGGCTGATATTTCATCCACATTCTTTTTGTAGTCAGTAGCAAAAAATATATTATGATGCTCAATCGGATACACCTTTTTCAAACCCAAATACAACATAAAGGTTGAGCAAGAATACGGACTCTTGGCCAGTTTACGATTTGACCAACTCGGCCTAGCCTTCTCTGGCACCATCTCTATCATAGCCTTGGCAAAGTCTGCATTCATAATCACAATTTCCGCTCTTTGCTCAGTCCCGTCTTCGAGTTGCACACCCACCGCCTTGCCACTTTCTACCAATAACTTCTTGACGCCAGTCTTCAAAAAAATCTTGCCACCATTTTCTTCTAGCACTTGTGCCATAGCCTCAGTGATCTTGTGAACTCCGCCCATCGGATGAAAGATACCAAAGGCATGCTCCATATAAGACAAGATAGAAAAAGGACCAGGACAAGCCCAAGGCGACATGCCCAAATACTTAGCCTGAAAAGCCATGGAAATTCGCAAGTCCTGATGAGTAAAATATTTAGCCAGCACCTGATATAGAGTTTTAAAAACCTGCATCGACGGTAGCGCTCTCAGAAGTTTGGGATTCAAATAACTCCACGGTTTTAGATAGGGAATCTTGAGACAAGGATACATCTTATCAAACTTGTTTTTCTGCTCCTCCAGATAGCGATCATAACCAGCCTCGTCACCAGGGAAAAGTCTGGTAATTTCTTTTCTTAATTTCTTTTTATTAAAATAGACACGGAAGTCACGTCCATCACTAAAGTGTAGTCGATACATGGTTTCCAAACGCTTCAGATCAACATAATCAGACATTTTTTTACCAGCTAGGGCAAAAACCTCTTCAAAAACTTGAGGCAACATCACAAATGTCGGCCCCAGTTCAAATACAAAACCACCAGTCCCATGAGGCGAAGTACGACCACCGACATAAGCCTGCTTTTCGTAGATAGATACATCGTAACCACGGCTAGCCAAAATCATACCCGAGGCAAGGCCTCCAGGACCAGCCCCGACAATAATCACTTTTTTATTTTTTTTCATATTTAATAGGGCAAGTGTTCTTGCCAATCAACGCATAAAAAGCACACCACCCGACCACAGCTTCATAAATTGACAGCACCCCAGCCGCCGCCAAAAAAACTCTATCTAGCCAAGGAATATTAACTAGCAACGCAGCAATCAAACAAGCAACACCCAAAGCCAAACGGACAAAGCGATCAGTTTTACCAATATTACTTTTCATCTAGTATTTATACTATAAATACTAGCCTTTAGTCAAAGTATCTATTTAATTTTTTACTAACATTTAAGATTTAGCACCAACTCTTTTGATCCAACTAAAAAACCACCCGAACTGGGTGGCTTTTTATCTGCGGAACGGACGGGACTCGAACCCGCGACCTCCTGCGTGACAGGCAGGCGTTCTAACCAACTGAACTACCGCTCCTATTACCTCGCCACAGCTTTATGCGAAGGCGGGCTAGCTATTAAGTTTTAAAAAATCGTTAATAAATTAACGAATCTATTGTCACGAATCCTTTGTTTTTGAAGCTTCTAGCACTTCAAAACAACAAAAACATCCTAACATTTAGAGTTTTTTTTGTCAAACTACACCTCTTACGCCCCTTGTCATCCCAGTACGGCCAAGGCATATAAACTCCAGCTGGCATCTTAACCCCTCAAGTCCATCATTATTAAGCATTCAAGCCCGCCACATAACCACTCGTCCAGCACAGCTGGAGCGAAAAACCACCCGACGGTCGCTCGACATGCAGTAGGTCGCCGGTGATGTAGAGATTATGATATTTCTTGGACCGCATTGTCTTCATATCAATCTCGCTGATATCCACTCCTCCATCAGCGATCACCGCTCGATCATAACCCATCAGCCCCTGCACAGTACAAGGCAAAGCTTTGAGCAGATGAATAATCGCTTTGCGCTCTTCCTTGGTCACGCTATGCACTCGACGCTCCACTAACCCAGCATCAAGCATAGCTAGTATGGTTGGCGTCATCCCCTCTGGCAGTATCAGCTTAGCAATATTTCGGAGACTCTTGTTTTTATTCTCCTCAAACAATCTCAAAATCTCTTGCTCGAGCTCCGAGAAATCCTGCTCAGGATAGAGATCGATCTTGGCTATCACTTTGCCTTCGTGCAGTAGCTCACTGATCTTTTTAGCACTATTGAGAATCAGTGGCCCAGACAGACCGAAGTGTGTAAAGAGTAGCCGACCAGTTTTGGCGAAAGCCCTTTTACCATTGACCCAAAAGCTAATCTTCATATTAGCGAGACTCGTCCCCGACAGCTTCTTGACCCATTCTTCTTTAACCGAGATCGGCACGATACTCGGCGTCGGCTCAGCCAGTCTATGCCCCAAGTCTCTCAGCCACTTAAAACCATCACCAGTTGAACCAGTTTCCTGATGCGATAGCCCACCAGTAGCTAGTATGACCGACTCGGCATTATAATTTTTGTCACCCACCAGCACGCCAATAATTTTGCCATCTCGCACCACCACTCTTTGCACCGGACTATCAGATAGCACCGTCACACCAGACTGCAAACAATACTCCTCCATCACTCGCTCCACTTCGGGCGCTGACTGGCACTCGGGGAACACCCTATTCTCAGCTTCAATCTTCAGCGCCAAACCTCGCTTGGTAAAAAATTCAAAAGTATCAGCCACACCAAAGACGTCAAAGGGCGAATACAAAAACTTCTCCGCTCGACCATATTTTTTTAAGAGCGCTGACAAGTGCGGTTCACTATTAGTAATATTACAGCGCCCTCCGCCAGTGATACGGAGCTTCTCACCTAGTCGCCGATTTTTTTCAACGAGCAAAACCCGCCGACCACGACTAGCCGCTGTTCCGGCCGCCATCATGCCAGCCGGCCCCGCTCCTACCACTATGACGTCATAGTCATTGGTCATAATTTGTTAATTAATAAAATACAGACAAGCCGCCAAAATCTCTAGACAACCCAAGGCCGCCATAGCAGCCACAGCAATCTTCTTCACCACCCACTTCGGCTCAGTCCCACCAAAGATCACCGCACTCACCTGAGTCGGCACTACCAAACCAATCCAAGCTAGCATCGCTAGACCAAAGAGATTCCACTCAGCTGGTAAGCCCGAGCTAATAATCGCAAACACCAAACTAGTCATCAGTGTTACCACTAGTTGAGTAACATATAGTGGCGCCATCTTCTTCATCATGGCCTGTTGCACTTCTTTAGATAATTTATCAAAGCCATGCATCCGACCCCAGAGCTGACCAAAGATCGGCCCATACCAGATCGCCCCAAAGATAAATTGTAAAATAGTTGCGATGATTATTGCCCAGTAATTTAACTCCATATTATAAAATTTAATTAATAATTTATTTTAACTTCTTTCTACTTTTTTGTGTAGGCAAATAATTTTCGTTAGTCACCACACCATTGATCTTATCAACATCTTAGAAGCTGGCATTTTCAGTTGGTTACATTTTGTAACCACCTCAGAACCCTCATTTTTAAGTCTATTTTTAAGAACTTTCCAATAATTCCTAGCATCCTTACTTTGACTCAAAATAGCTATAATATCCACAACAGAAAAAAAACCATTTTTCAAAAATCTCATCCCAAACTCTACGAACCTCTTTTTCTTCAAAAACCGCAGGTAAAATATTTTTTTGTGATGATGATTTTTTCATATATCTCAGATAAGATTGATAATAATTTTTAAAAATCTCTAGCTAGCAATTTCTCACTTTTAATCAAAAAATCCAAAAACTTTTTCCAAATCTAATATAAAACTCTAACCACCACCCCCTGAACTTTAATCTCATCACCATCAAAAAACTTAATTTCAGAATGAGACTTATTATTAGAACAAGGCCTCAAAACCACACAATCCTTTTCTTTGTAGTACTTTTTTATAGTAGCGTCATCACCAATCAACACGACAGCATTATCGCCATTTGCTGGCTGATAATTCTTCCTACACAAAACCAAATCTCCGTCATTAATCCCTGCCTTATTCATCGAATCACCAGAAACTTTCAAAACAAAATATTTAGCACCAGTTACCAAATAATCCTTTCTAACCATAACCGTATCCTGTGGTATAGAATCAGCGTACAGAGGCTCACCACAACCCACCGACTCAAAAACAGGCAAACTAATCATTGCTCTAGCCTTAGTATACTTTAAAATATTATAAATCCGCGACTTCCTGGGCTGCTCACTCACTTTAATATGCTTTCTGAAATATTCTCTTAGCGACGGATCACACACATAAACGTAAGTGCCTTTGATAGCTCTTGAAAGTATAGTTTTGTATATATTTATAATATAAGCCTTCAATTCCTCGGGATTATCAATGCCATTTCTACCATTTATATCAAAATAATTCTCACTTTTAATTATTATCTTATCAGTCGCCTTGTCATAAGAAATCTCATGACCAAAAATTATTCCAGCGTAATTAAGATCATAACCTTGAGTAGTATGAATACAACCAACTTCATTAACAGCATTTTCAGAATTAATAAAATCATCACTAACGCTATTCCATCTCAGCTTCACATTGCTTATTTCTATATCATGAACACATTTATCATCTCTAGAAATCCATTTCCAAGCATATCCTGCTATCAGCCTAGACAAACCAAACTCTCGATCTCTGGATTTTATTTTTTCCACCATCGCCTGCAGTGAATCAAATAAAACAAACTCATAATCAGCCGACGCAAAAACAGCCTCAGCTCCACCAAAACCACAATTCAACAGACTATCAATATAAGAAATATAATCATTACCACCCATTACTCTCATCTGAGACTTTAAAGTTTTAATCAAGCTATTACTCTTGTTTTTCAGTAAATCAAAATCTTTTTTACTTACATCAGACGGCTTAATTGACTGACCTTCGTCATAGAAAAATATTTTCTTAACACTTTGCTTTACAACCCAGTCAAGCTCATTGCCTGTATTTTTATCCAAACCTAGTTTTATATTAGTCTTATCAAAAGCACCAAAATAAGCCCCAAGATTTTGACGCTTTCTCAGCCGATGAGATTCATCAACTACCAATATATCAAATTTTTGCTTAGCCACTTCAGCTGGACCAATAACCATTCCTGCATTTAAACCTTTTATGTGTCTAAAAACTTTTTTCAGAGTATTACGAAAACTAGACATTGGAATCACTAAAGCCATAGACGGTTTAGGGTAGACAACTCTCAGCTTAGTGACTAGTTTTACAAATTCTTTTTCATCATCAGCAAAATCTGCAAAATCAAAGTCGATATCTTCAGTGCTTAACAATTTAAACAAAAATATCGCCAAAATTGTCTTACCAGTACCAGCCCCTCCCTCAACAATAACATTGGCAACATTTTTATTTAGTAGGCTTTTCATTATCTCCATCAGACCCTCTCTTTGTTCAGATGACAGCGACTTATATGGCGAGTATTTAAAGAGATCAGAATTATTAACAGCACTAATATCATTCTTAACAAGACCCTCATCTTTCAAACCACCCCAAATCGCCTCAAAGATTGGCCAATAGACTTCATTTTTCTGATAGTAGTTATGGTTTGCTATACCAATATTACCATTTAACAATTTATACTTGCCATCACCAGCTAAATATTTAATTAAATTAGCTTCAATATCAAGCGTCGCTGACTTATTGAACTTATCACTAGTCATCAATCTAACTGAAGTCAGCTTACTTTTTGTATTATTACTCAAATGAGCAGACATTCTAGAAACAGCATCAGCCGTCTCTCCCACATAAGCCTCTAAGACATTTTCATCACTTAAAATATAAACTAGCGGCCACAAGCCTTTAACATAATGATCATTATTAATTTCAGACAAAAGCTTATCGTTAAAACTATATTTTTTTATATCAACAATGCTTTTTGTCATAGTTATAAACTATTATACTTGATGTGATTACCTTTAGCTTTTTCTACCGGATATTTCTGTTCATT
>ERZ761601.206-NODE-206-length-12837-cov-3.166328_pt1 | contig 12837 bp, 18 predicted proteins | sample MGYA00433092_ERZ761601 | MGnify/ENA primary metagenome ERZ761601 (study PRJEB28899, sample SAMN03785571) | bioreactor sludge metagenome | biome: EBPR Sludge; feature: EBPR Bioreactor; material: 0.22µm filtered reactor supernatant | place: Saint Lucia: Queensland...
GTGCCGGATTGCAAGGATCTGCCGATCGACGCGGTGCTCGCGAAGGCCGGGCTGGAGGAGCTGCTGGTCGAGGGAGACGACAAGCCGGGGATTTCGGACAGCATGATCGCGGGGCCGGAAGGGATTCGCGGGCGGATGCTGACGTACGTGCCGCGGGGAGCGACGGCCGATCGGCCGATCGCGTACAACGCCGGCGGGCAAACGTGGAAGCGGGCCAGCAAGCGGGGTGATCTGGCGGCCGGGCGGTATTGGGTCGGCATGTGGAACGCGGCCGAGGCGCGGCCGACGCCGGCGGAGTTGCGGCGGAACGTGATGCTGCTGGGGATCCCGGTGGCGCTCGGCGGCGGCTCGACGGTGTGGGACGTGCCGCTGGCTCAGCAGTTGCCGCAGACGATGGGGGTCGACGACGACGGGCGGACGACGACGTATTTCGAGCAGCAGCGGCATCAGCGTTATTTCGATCGGGCGCTCGAGTTGATTCACAAGGCGCGGGAGTCGGCGATCGAGGGTGTGATCCGGTACGACTTCGACGAGCATTTTCGATTCGCGGCCGATGCGCTGGGGATGAACTACCGGGTGAACGTCGATGCACTGACGTTGCTCGGAGCGATCCGCAGCGATTTGGTTTTCGGAGCGGCGCACGCGGCGGCCGGGCTGCCGAGTTTGGATAGCGAAGCAAAAAAACCAGAGCCCGAGCCGAATACCGTGCCTGGCGGCTCGGACTCGGGCGACGCCGAAGCGAAACAGCTTGCGAGCTGATCGCGCTGGGCTTGGAAGAGGAACGCGGGGAGACGTCGCGGCTGATGGTCGTGCCCCGGCAAGAGCGAAACGTGCGTTATCTGGAGATCGTGAGCGGGACGCGGGAGCGAATCGGCGGCGACGGCTGGGAGCGGTTTATACGGCCGTTTGTGAAGGCCTGGCCGCGGGGTGTGCACGGCGAGTTTGCTAAGGGGCGACGATGAGCACGGATGGCCAGATTACCGTCGAATGGCAATCGAAGATGGGTGAGCTGCTGCGCAATACGCAGGATCTCACGAAAGAGATTTCGAAAACGACGGCGGCGTTGAAGGGCCAAGGAAAAGAGGCGCAAGACGTCGGCAACATTCAAAGCCGGCTGCAGGCGGCCGCCAAGAAGACTTGGGAGGAAACACGTACCGGGGCGGAAAAAACGGCGCAGAAAGTGGCTGAGGTGAACGCGCTTTACAAGCGGGGGTTTATCGATCTCGACACGTACGGTCGAAGGATGGGGCAACTCGGCGGGGAATCGTCGGGAGCCTTCGGCAAGCTGAAGGAATTCGCGGGGAGCGCGGCCGGGTCGATTGTGGGCACGGTGACCGTCGTCGGGACGTTGACGGCGGCCGTGCGTCAGATCGGCAAGGAGTTGGAAGCGATCGACGCTCGGCAGAAACGGGCAGCTGGGCAGCAGGTCGGGATGCAGAACGCGGTGGGCGATATCGTGATGAGCTTGGGGAAGGCGGACATGACGCCGAACCAAGTGATCGCCAGAATCGACGACATCGCGAAGAAAACAAACGCGAGGGCTCCGGCGTTGATGGAAGCCGCCGGAAACGTGCTTTCGGCTCGCGGTAATCTTGAAGCCTCGACGGCAATGGAGCATATCGAGGGCGCGGCGGCGCTCGGGCCCGGGCGCGATTCGAGTTGGTTGGGAATGATCGCCGGCTCGTCACTCGACTTGCGAAAAAAATACGGTGGAACCGCCAAGCAAAACATCGGCATGATCATCGCCGGCATGGAGACGTCGCGGGTGAAGGATGCCGAGGCGTTCGCAACGAACGTGGTGCCGGCGTTGATGGGGCTATCGAGCCCTGAGTACGGATTGAGCGCGCAGGAAGCAATCGGACTCACGAGCGCGATGGGATCGGAGTCGGGCGATCTGAGAGGTGCCAATTCGTCGACCGGTTCGCAAAATTGGATCGCGCAACTAAACAAAGCACTTGCTGGAACTGACGCGCCAAAAACGGGATTGTTGGCGAGACTGGAGTGGCTCGACACTAATCCCCAGGGACGCAGGATTCACGACAAGCTCGTTGGTCCGCTTGGCGCGAAATACGACCCCGAACTGGTGAAGAAGGCGAATCGCGGCGAGAAGATCGACCCGATCCATGGCGAAGCGTCGACTCTGCCCGCTCAGCTTGGATTTCTGCAGGCGGGATCGCCGGCGCGGCGAGCGTTAGAAAACGCGATCGCGGCGACGCCGACGATGGACGATGCCGGAGGCCGGTTTGACGCGAACCTCGCGCAACAGGCGGAGATCGGTCTGTTGCAGGTCGCAAAGATCCACAACGCCGGCGTGTCGGCCGAGGAACGCTTTAACAACGATCCAGAACGTGGGCGAATCGGGGCGCTCAAAGAGGCGTTGTTTAAGAATATCGAAGCCTCCGGGCTGAGTACGCAGGTTGAGAAAGGCTATCTAGAGAAGCTGTTTTCCGCGCAGTCCGCCGGGGATACGGCCGAGGGGGTTTCTGAGCGGGCGATCGGCTACTTGCAGGAGCAGATCGACAAGAACACGGGGGCCGGCTTCGGCGGGCATCTGTGGAACGCGGCGACGCTGGGCATGGGAATGTCCGAGCAGCAGCTTTACGGGGAGTCGGAAGAGCAAAAGCGGACGAACGAAAACCTGCGCGAGTTGATCGCGGTGATGAAGGAAATGCGTGATTCGTTTCGGTCGTCGCGTACCGGCGGGACGAACGGGCCGCGGCCGCCTAAGCCCGGGGAGACGCCTTGATGAGCGTGACGTTTTTGGAGGAGTTGATTCCCGGGGACGTGCTGCGGGGTTTTCGGGCCGTGGATCCGGAGCCGGTGATTGCGCCGTGGCATGCGCCGGGGCTCTTGGGCGAGATTCATATTTTCAACGGGATGAAGGGTCGGCCGATCATCGTGCCGATGCTCGTGCATCACGAGGCCTTCGGCTCGTACGACGATTGCGCGCAGTTTCTGCGGAAGCTCGAGGCGCGGAAGGCGGAGGGGGAGATCGGGCCGCTCTCCGTCGATTTTTCGGCGGGGAACGAGAGCTTCGACGATTGTCGGTTTATGGGCTATGAGCTGAGCCCGAATGGGATCCTGCCGACGTCGGGGACGCTTGAGGGGGATTACTTTTTTGAGGCCGTGTTTCTCTGGTATCAACTGCGGGCGGTGCCGTGACGTTAAAGCCGTTTTATAAAGCGCCGAAGGTGACGGTGTACGCCGACGGCGAAGTGCAGGAGCGGACTTCGGTCGTGCGGATTGTGCGCTCGACGGGCGGGGCGACCGGCGACGTTTGCATTCTGCGGACTCAGGAAACGACGCCGCCGGAGAAACTGGTGTCGCAGTTGACGGTGCAGACGGTCGTCGTCGTCGAAGAGTACGAGACGGACGAGCCGATTTTCGGCGATGAAGGGGAAGTGCCGCTGGCGCCGAGCGCGGTGACCTACGAAACGCGGAAGCAGGTCGTTTTCTGGGGGCAGACTTCCGGGGCGGCGGTGGATTTGGATCGGGGGAGCGTGGAGTTTGAGGCGCGGATCGGGCGGCATCATTTCGGAAAGCCGCTTCGCGGAATGATGGAGTACTCCAACTATCAGAGGACGCACTTCGTCGATCTGGTATTTAATCCTGAGATCGATGGCCGGACTCGCGGCAACATGGACGATTGGCATCGGGACCATAGTAACGAGGATATGTGCCGGTTCCTCGATTATGAGCGTGTTCGAACGGAGAGCGCGCGAGATCACGGCGCCGATTACTTCAAATACACAGACGAGGATTTTGCCGAAACGGAAGAGAAGCGGCTGTGGACGTTGCCGGAGGCTGTTCTGCACCTGTGTTATGCGTTGAATGAGAACGCCAAATACATCGACAATCCGACTCGTGAGCACGTCGAGGAGGTGCTGCCCGACGATAAGGAACTGCTGCGAGGCGTGCGGCTAAAGATCGGCTCGTATTTGAACGAGTGCCTGAATCAGTTGCTGCATCCGTTCGGGTACACGTGGAGCGTTCGTCCGCCGGAGGAAGCGACGGGCAAGCCGCGGATCGTGATTCACGAGCGGGCTAAGGGGCCCGAGGTCGAACTGCAGTTGCAGCCGCTGGGGGAAGTGATCGATCCGGACCAAACGAACATCGGCGGCGGGAGTTTTGCGAGCGGTCGGCAGACGCTTGTCAATCAGGTGCGGGTATTCGGGGGCTTCAATCGGCATCACGTCACACTGCAGTTGATGCCGGCCTGGGATTCTACTTTCGACGATCTCGATGAGGAGGATCTGAGGAAAGATTCGACGAGCTACCAAGAAAACCCGGAGCGGCAACGGGTCGGGCGAGATTGGGTTTTCAATGAGGCGGAAGACTATCACGATGCTCGGTCCGGCGACAAGCCTGGGGATTTGGATCCGTATTTCGGTGGTGACATTTACTTCGGCGACAGGGTGAAGCGACGAAGGCGATTGCTGCCCGGGATCGTGCGGCGGAAGGACGGCGTGCCGCTGGGTGAAGACGGGATTGTGCTGCAGATTCAACTGGCCGACGGCGACGAGTGGATCACGCCCGACAATCAGAACGATTTCGGGGCGTGGGCCGTGCTCGATCAGGAGATCGGGATTCGATTCACGGGGAACCATGTGCCGAGCGAGTTGTGGGCCGCGTTTCAGGACGGCGACAAAACCCCGCTGGGTTGGCCAAAGGTGCGAGTGACGGGCGTGATCGTCTCCGACGATCGGCTCGAATACACGGCGGAGCGGCGCGAGACGTCGCCGCAGAAGGAAGTGATCGAGGAGCTGATCGACGCCGGCGAGCGATTTCAATTTCGGGAGTTGCACAAGGATAGCATTCACTACGAAGATCGCGAGTCTTTCGACGTCGACGAGCAGGACGACTACCAAGCGATCAAGAAGTTTGCCGAGCGGCTTCGAGATGCTTGGGATCAAGCGGACGTTTCCGGGAAGTTTGAAATCATCGGGCTCGGCGGGCAAAAGCTCGAGCTGGGCATGGTCGTGACGAGCGTTTACGGCCGGGAGATCGCGCTGGAGGCGCACGGCGAAGGGGCTGAGCGGAAGGTGTATCCGCAGATCGTGAGCATCACGCGCGATTATGAGCGGCAGGGGCGGACGATCACGCTGCAAACCTTTCGGGACGAGGCGGGCGTATGATTGCCGGCAACAGAGATCGCGTGGCGTCGGACAAGCCGCGGCCCGAGCAGCCGGCGCGGGTGCGTTTCCGTTTGCTGGGATCGCTCGTCGAATACGGCTCGGCGGAGGCGAAGCGGATCCGGTGGAACGGCACGAGCTTTGTCGATTACGGCGAGACGATCACGGTGCACGATTCGACCGGCTGGCACGCCGAAGTGACGGATCCGAACGATGCGGAGGAGATCGTACGCGGCAAGGCCGAGTATTGGCCGGACGCGCAGCGGTGGGAAGTGTACGATCTCGTCTGCACGGAGTAGGCGATGACGAAGAAGTGCTGCTGCGGCGCGACGTTTCCGGAGTGTTCACGCTGCAAACAAGAGGACGGCAGCCGCTACCGTTCGCTGAATGATTTCAGTTGGACCGTGACGCCAAGCGGCGTGGCCAACGCCAGCAGCGAATCGATCTATGATATGTGCGTGCGGTACCGGGAAATCTTCTACCCGGGCGGGCCGTATCCGCCGCTGCCGATCTGCGTCGATGAGCCGTTTCTGTGCGATACGGCCCCCTGCACCGATTACAACAAAGCCTATTCGATCTCGGCCTGGACGGTGGGCGGGGCCGGGACATATCGCGAGCCGCCCTGGCCGAACTGTTCCGCCGAGTACGCCAGCGCGCTCTTCGAATACCTTGAGGAGTGTTTCTGGGCGGGGACGCTGTTCGCCGATCGCAGCGGCGTGGCGGATTCGTGCACGGAGCTACGCACGCGGATCTCGTGGATGCGCAAAGCAAACGCCCGGGTGACGATCGGGGCGTACGTGGAAATGATCGGGCCCAGCGCCGAATTCGATCGGCCGCGGATCGCGGCGGCCGGGCATCTGGATCTGGCTCCGCTCGACGGGCGGATCGAGTGCGACGGATTCGACGAAGAGATCCCGCTGAGCACGGTATACGCGAGCAATAACGAGGGGCAGTGCCCGCCGGACGACGCGACGCGGTGCTCGCTGCCGAGTTCGTTGCGGCTGCAGGGCGTGTTATGAGCGGGCTGCACGAGTTCGGCGACCTCGAGGATCGCAAAGGCTTTCGCGGCTATCGCTGCCGACTGTGCGACCGGTTCGTGATCGGCGAGCGGGTTTCGCGGCAGGGGTGTGATTCGCCGGACGCAAAGCCGCTGGAGATCGGCACGGCGGAGAGCGACGAGTATCCGACGCCGCCCCCCTGCCGGCATTTGGGCGAGCAGCTCGGGGAGGTGCCGTGCGGGTGCGGCCGGCGGGGCGTGATGATGCCGGTGCATCGGTGCGAGCTGCACGGGGTTTGTATGCAGCGGAGCAACGGCAAGCCCGGGACGCGGTGGGAAGGATCGAAGATCGCGATCTGCCAGGGCTGCGGGCAGCACGAGACGGCCTGATTCTGCGCACTCTGCGCGTCGCCGCTTTTCACACGGTAGGGGTCACAGGTTCGAGTCCTGTATTGCCCACTCGCAAGTTGTTCGTGACGGCCGCGGCGGGGGCGCTGCGCCGTTGCATGGTGCGCGGCGTCGGATCGGACTCGTGTCACGGAGTGATCACGATGAACGGGCAGATGTACCTGGAAGAGACTCGGAATTTGTTCGAGAGGATGAAAAAAGAGACGGCCGCGAAGGTTAGGCAATCGAGTGACGACGAGCTGCTAAACCTGTCGCGGGCCGTCGAGTCGTTCGAATTCAGTATGGCCGTGGATTTTGCGATGAAAGTCGCGCGAGCCGCGGACAAGATTCGAATCGACCGTTTGCGAAAGGCGGGGAGTTAGAAAGCCCGTTACGTGCGGGCGCCGTATCAGCGGCGTCCGCACGCGTTTCGCTGGGAAAGTTTGTAGAGCACGGCGTGGCTTTAAGCAACTGGCGGCGTTTTGGGCGCTTCGCTAAGTGCTTGGTCGATGACTGCTTCGGCTTGGTCGTAGGTCAGGTTCGGAGCCGGGCGTTCGTTTTCGTCAAGTTCCTTCAAACGGTCGAAGGCGTTGCGCGTGAGTTCGTGGGCGGCCAGTCGTTTGAGTACGCGGGCCGTCCAGTCACAAGTTTTCAGGAATTGCTTATCGGATCCGCCGTCGGTCGCGTACGGCAGATTGAGCAGGTATTCAGCGACGGAATCGAGTTGTTCGACGATCTGCATAGGGCCCTCAAAAGAGACTGAAACGGTAATCGGAGGTCGCGACGATGAGCGAGGATCCGCGGTGGCTGTTTAACCAGTGCCAAAACAAGATCAGCGAGCAGCAGCGCGAGATCGACGATTTGAAGTCGACCGTGCGGAAGCTCACGGCGCGGGTGGAGCAACTGGAGCTTGGCGAGCCTTCACCAGGTTTTCCCACACTCGATCGAGGAGCCGGTGGGCTTCGGCGCGGGAAGCCTCACTGAGGTCGTCGAATTCGACGCTTTCCGATGAAGCGGTGCGGACATTTGCAGATTCGGAGTGAGTTTCGGCCAAGCCAAAGTAGGCGTCAAAGCGTTTCGACACGGCGGCCCCCTGGGTACGGAAACGAAATGAGAAGCAAGCGGCGGTCAGTTTAGGGCGATTGGAAACGGTGACCAACTCCTCCCCTGGTGCGAGGTGCGGCGATGGGAAACGACGGCGGGAACTGGGGTACGACGAACGTGGCTTACGTCGCGGAGCCGGTGCGGGACGTGCCCAGGCCGGCGGAAAAGTCGGATCATTTCACGGTCAAAGAGCTGAGCGTGATTTGGTTTTTGGCCGGCGGCGGACTAATGGCGTTCACGTGGGGCGCGGTGCCAGGCTTCGGAATCGTTTGGATTGACGTCATCGCGTTCGCGATCTGCGCCGGTGCCGTCGTGTTCTTTCTGGCCGAACAAGCACCGGAGTATCGGCGCACGCTGCGCAGTTATCTCGGCATGGGGGCGATGGCTTTGACCATCGCCTACGCGATGAATTGGAGCCTTTCTGCATGGGTCGCTCGGATGCAAGAGGAAGAGCGTCAAGCGATCGAGCGGATGGATCCGGCGGAGCGTCGACGGATTGAGGAAATGTTTGAGCGTGCAATGCGGGACTGACGTGTGAGCAGGAGTTGGCGGCTGTTATTCAAAAACATATACTGCGGGAATGATTCAGGTGATTGACGACGATACCGCCCTGCAAAACATTGCAGCGAACGTAACGCGGATGATGGCCGATCGCGGCATTTCCCAGACGGCACTCGCGGAAATGGTCGGAGGAAAACAACCGACTATTTCGCGGATTTGTCACGGAACTAACATGCCGTCGGCGAGCGTATTGCGGCGAATCGCTGAGGCTTTGGAGACGTCTATGGAGATTCTCATCGACAGCCCGCCCAAGCCGTTGGAAAAAACTCGCAAGGTCGGTTGACGCCGTCTATTCATTTTCGTATAACGACCGCCGCAGTGAGCCATCGGGCTTGCTGGGGCGGTTTTCTTTTTGGGTGCGGTCGGATCACGGCCGCCGCCCGGATGCGAGAGCCGTCGGAAGTTGGTGTGCGGTTCGGGGGCGTCGATAAAGGCCGGTCGGTTGGTGCCGCTTAGGCGGGATCTACCGGCCGGTCCGACGACTCCGGATCGCCGAGTTAGGACGGCCCGAAGGCTGACGATTCTGCAAGGCGTGCCGGTCGGCACGATGAGCGGATTTCGAGCGGCTTCGGCGAACGGAAACCGGGCGGATTGCTCGGACTCGCATGGCGTGCGAAACGAAAACAGCGTGCTACCTCTTTGTAGGGATTTCGCCTTACGGCGGTCGATTTTCGGCCGGCGGTAAATGCGGAGCAATCGCTGTTTTCGTCGCCGGCCCTAGGGGCGGCGTTTTCGGTTCGTTTGCCGACCATGATTCGCTTCACCGATCAGCCGTTGCCGGAGTGCTTTCTAGCGTCGCTGGTGCGACGGTACGAACTGCATCGGGACGTGCAGCGCTCGACGGTGGCCCAGAAGCGGGCGACGATCAACTGTTTCGAGCGATTCCTGAAACGCTCCGCCCAGCTCGCGGATTTGGAGCGGGAGACGATCGTCGGGTTTCTCGCCTGGTATCGGGAGCGGGCCGAGCCGGGCACGGTGGCGACGAAACGCCGCGATCTGCTGACGCTGTGGGAATTCGCGTACGAGGAGCGGCTGGTGTCGCAGTCTCCGCAGCGGATTCGCGCGGTGCGGCAGCCGCAGAAGGTTCCCGACGGCTGGGATCTGACGGAGCTGCGGCAGTTGCTGGCCGCGACGGAGCGGCTGCCCGGGACGTATCGGTATCTCGGCGATCGGCGGCAGCGGGTCGACGTGCCGAAGGGGCTGGTGCTGCGGGCGCTCGTGCGGGGGTTTCTCTGCACGGGTTTGCGACGCAACGCCCTGCTGAAGGTGCTGAAGAGCGAACTGCGGCCGGACGGCGTGTTTGCGGCGCGGTGGCAAAACGCGAAGACGTGGGCCGAGCAGACGAAGAAGCTCGACGCGGAAGCGGTGGCCGCGGTGCAGGCCGTGCACGCCTACGGGGAATTTCGGACGCTGTTTCCGGCGCCGAGCAAAAAGTATTTGAACGCCGATTGGCGGAAGCTGCTGGAGTTGGCCGGGCTGCGGAGCAAGGGGAACGTGCTCGCGCAGCATTTGCGGCGAACGGCGTCGAGCTACGTCGAGCAGCAGCGGCCGGGAACGGCGCGGCATTTCTTGGGGCACAAGACGCCGGGGCTGGCGGAACGGCGGTATCTCGTGCCGCGGATCGTGCGGCCGGAGTTGATCGAGGGGCCGCGATTGGATTTGTAGGGGCGTCGGTGAAGCGATCGATGTGGGCGGCTCGGCTGTGCGCGTGAACTGAAGCGTGCGGCCGGGCCGTTTTTTTATAGGTGCATGGATGGCGACGAAGCAGAAATCAGAAAAGAAGCCGCGCAAACGTCCGAGCGATCCGGAAAAGCTCGGGAAGTTGCTCGATCAATACGAGCAGGTTTTCGGCGAGGTCGAGCACTTTGTCGAGCTGATCGCGCGGCAGGAAATCGAAATCTCCGACGCTCACCGGGCGATGCTCGAAGCGAAAGAGATTTACGAAACGCGGCGGGACGAACTGCAGGAGGCCCGCGACGCCCGGGACGGCACGAAGCACGCGCTGTTTATGTTCCTGAAGCCGGGTCCGGCGGAGATCATGCCGCTCTTCGATCGGATGGAGCCGGCCGACGAAGAGAAGCACGGCGCCCATTCCGACGAGTGGCGGAAGGAGCCCGTGGCGGCGTTGCGGTTGTCGCTGATCGCTACGAATTTGCTGGCGGCGGCCGACGTGCTGTTTGTCGGGCAGTTGCAGGATCGCGTGCAGGCCGACGGCGAAGGCTGGTTTGAAAAGATCGAAGGCCTGACGGCTCCGATGGCGGCGGCGATCGCGGACAAGCTGAACGACTTTATCGCGGAGCGGACCAAGTGAGCGGTATGACGGAACTGCCGAACGGCGACAAGGTGCCGGCCGGGATCACGCTGGAGAAGCCGGCCCGAAATCTGGCGGCGCTGGCGACGACGGAATCGTTGGCGGGATTGCGCGACGTCGTGCTGCGGCAGTGGGGCAAAAACAGCGCGTTCGCGAAGCTCGCGAAACACGGCATTCGACCGATCGACCGATTGCTGTTCTACGGGCCGCCCGGCAACGGGAAGACGATGGCAGCCGGTTGGCTCGCGAATCAGATCGGTGCTCCGTTGTACCGCGTGCGGTGCGAGTCGCTGGTCAACGCCTATCTCGGCGGCACGTCGAACACCATCAGCCGCGTGATGCAGTGGCTGGAGTCGCGGCCGAAATCGGTCGTGCTCTTCGACGAAGTGGAGACGCTGTTTCAATCGCGCACGGCGGGAAGCGACGGCTGTTCGCGCGAGCTGCAGTCGGCGATGGGCGTGTTTTGGCAGTATCTCGATCGGTGGGAGGCCCCGACGCTGTTCATTCTCGCGACGAATATGCCCGGCCGTCTTGACGACGCGCTCTTGTCGCGGATCGGGCTTAAGTTGGAATTCGGGCCGCCGACGGCGGAGCAGATCAAAGGCGTCGCGGCTTATTGGGCCGAAGTGCTGCACGAGTACGGCGGCGCGGAGTGGGGCCCGAAGTTGGCCGAGCAAAGTTGGCCGAGTTTCCGGGCATTGTTTCAGGGCGTCGAGCAGAGCGTGCGGGAGTTCGTGACGCGGCAGGCGTAGCGGTTCCGATCGCCGCAGGGAGGCGGGCGTGGCGAAGCCTAAGAAGCATTTGAAGCCGCGGACCGTGCCGGCGGTGACGGATCACGCGGTCGTGCGGTATCTCGAGCGCGTGCTGGGTTACGACGTCGAGGGGATTCGGCAGGCGATTCTGTGTGAGTCGGTGCGGCGGGCGATCAAAGCGTTTGGGACGGCCAAGATTCCGCATCCGGACGGGTTTCGCGTGGTGGTCGAGGATCGGCAGGTGGTGACGATTTACGCGGCGGGTGCCGGGATTCAGGAGCGCTAACGATGGTCGCGATTGCGGAAATGCACGACGAGCGTGTGCTGCAGACGGCGCAGGCGATTGCGGCCGGGGCGATCTGTTTTCACGGTCCGGTCGACGCGTATCTCGTGCGCGAGATCGCGGCCGAGTACGTGCGACGTCGTCGGACGCCGACGATCGTGCGGGTGCGGTTGTTCGACGTCGTCGAGGCGGCGTCGCTGATGCTGCTGACCGGCGGCGCGATGGCGTCGATCGTGACGATGGTGATCGTGGCGCGGTCGACTTGGTGGAAGTAACACGCCGTCGGCTTGGCCGGGTATGCCAGCCCGGCCTGTAGAGGGTTGCGAGGATAGCGGCCCGGTCGACGTGCTTTTGCGGTTCAGGTTTCAAAGTTCTGGGTTCAGGGTTCGGAACGGAGTTCGGGCGATGGGCGACGTGGTGATTGAGACGCGGAAGACGGACGATCCGATCGGGGCGCGGGAGTTCGGTTTCCTCGAGGCGTATCGGGTGACGTCGATTCCGGGCTTCGCGACTCCGGGCGATCTGCGCGTTGTCGACGTCGGCGACATTGTCGTGCGGCTGCCGGCGCCGTTGGGGACCGGCAGCGGGCTCTTCAATGCGACGAAGAAGCTAATGATCTGGGATCACGGCGGCTTTTGGGACCGGGTGCGGGGCGTGCGCGATCGGAACGTGGTGAGCGTTTCGATCTGTTTTGAGAAGGGGTGACGGCGGGGGCTGTTCACCACAGAGACACAGAGACACGGAGATCAGAAGATGGCGGTTACGAAGAAAACGGCGGGCAAGAAAACGAAGGCCGCGGCGGCGCGGCCGGTGCTCGTGACGACGGCGCATCGCGGCGTATTTTTCGGTTACGCGGCCGACACGGAGGGGGAGACGATCAAGCTGACTAAGGCGCGAAATTGCGTCTATTGGTCGGCGGACGTGAAAGGCTTCCTCGGCTTGGCGGCGACGGGGCCGACGAAGTCGTGCCGGATCGGTCCGCCGGCCGATCTGACGCTGCGAAACATCACGGCCGTCGCCGAGGTGTCCGAAGCCGCGGCCCAGGCGTGGGAGACGGCGCCGTGGAATTAACCGTCACCAAGGAATTCTTGGCGATGGCGCGCGGGGCGGGCGCTTGCGAATCGGGCACGCGCTACAAAGTCGGCACGCCGTTGTCGCAGGTTAACGCGGACCATCTGGCATGGTTCGAGGAGCGGTTTCCGGACGTCGCGAAGCAGTTGGCGACGGAGGCCGCGAAGCTGGCCGGTTTGGTGGTGCGCGGCGCGCTGACGCTTGCGCAATTCGGCGACGGCTACGGCTCCGGCTACGGC
>ERZ761601.208-NODE-208-length-12674-cov-6.445756_pt1 | contig 12674 bp, 9 predicted proteins | sample MGYA00433092_ERZ761601 | MGnify/ENA primary metagenome ERZ761601 (study PRJEB28899, sample SAMN03785571) | bioreactor sludge metagenome | biome: EBPR Sludge; feature: EBPR Bioreactor; material: 0.22µm filtered reactor supernatant | place: Saint Lucia: Queensland...
GATAATAGGAATAACATAAATTTATATGAAGACTATTGCAGATTTGAACGGTAGGTGGTGGTATCGACTTGTTAAGGTGATTTACATTTTCTTACTATTCTCTTGGAGTATCGGAACTGCAATTGGTATTTACTTCATCCTTGAACCTAAATTTGATAACGAAAATTCCTACATAACCTGTGAAAATGGTGAAAACTATAAACTAGAAGAGAACGGTATATATCTATATAGCCCTTATATAGGAATTTACGACGAAATGAAGATAGAAGAACTGTGTTCAGCACCCGTAAAGCTAACGGCTGAAGAATATGAGCAAAGATACGGTGAGCCTCCACCTTCATACTACGAAAAAATCAAGCCGGTGGATTTTAAGCCTCTTAACCCACCTGATTACGAACTTGTGAGTATCTATACAGAAAGAAACTGGTTTGCCACGATCGGGTACATTCTTTTGGCAATTCTAGGTTGGCTTCTATTTTTTGAAATAGTTCGGAGAGTTTTCTATTACGTTGTTCTAGGTAGCTTAGTACCAAAGAAAAATGCTTAATCCCCCTACCCACAAAGCTAACAAATACTTCCTGTACCTTAGACGTTCGCAAGACGCTGAGGACCGACAAATGGCCTCACTGGAGGACCAAGAGTCAGAGATGCTAGGTATTGCCAAAAGACTGGGCTTGAACATCGTAGATACGATCAAAGAGTCTCAGTCGGCTAAAAAGCCCGGACGACCACGCTTCAACGAGATGATAGTTCGTATCAACTCAGGTGAGGCCGACGGTGTGCTTTGTTGGAAGATTAATCGTCTTGCGAGAAATCCTGTAGATGGCGGTCAGATCTCTTGGATGTTACAGCAATCAGTAATCAAACATATCCAAACCTACTCCAGAGACTATAGGCCTTCAGACAACGTAATTATGATGGCTGTAGAGCTAGGAATGGCTAACCAGTTTGTGAACGACTTAAGTACAGATGTAAAGCGGGGTATGCGCCAAAAGGCCGAAAGAGGTTGGAATCCTCAAAGGTCACTGCCTATCGGCTACAAGCATTTAAAAGGCTACGAAAAGGGTCAAATTGAGATTGTCTCTACTAAAGACTTAGTGACTGCTAAACAGTTATTTAACAGTATGCTTGAGGGAAATTATTCAGCTTCTGATATACAGCGGTTGAGCCAAACTTACGGGCTAGTAAATAAGCACGGAAAGTACTATGGACTACAAACCATACTAAACATGCTGACCAGTGAGTTCTATTGTGGATATTACTATTGGAAAAATGCCGATGGCATAGAGGTCCGACACAAGGGCAAGCACGAAGCTATTTTGACGGAAGACGAGTTTAATCATGTCCAAAAGCTACTTGGTAACAAGGGACGGCCAACACGGGTAAATAAGCTTGATTTTGCCTTTAGGGGACCATTGAGTTGTGGGGAGTGCGGTATGGCTATAACTGCTGAGACAAAGGTTCGCTGTATCTGTACCAACTGCAAATTTAAATTCTCTTGCAAGGTCCAGACCGCCTGTCCTAAGTGCCACACCGACTTGTCTGAGATGAAGCATCCTCAGTTATATAAAAACGTCTATTACCACTGCACAAAGAAACGAAAGGATTATGTCTGCCAACAGAGCGTAATAGACGAAAGAGACCTCAATGAACAAGTGTTAGAGACGTTGAAAAACGTGGAAATAAGTGACGACTTCTATCACTGGGCCATAAGTGCGCTTAAACATATGCACGGGGCTGAAATGGTTACTCAAGACGAGGTTACCAAACAGCTTGAGGTAAAGGCATCGTCTTTACGCAAGAGACTAGATCAACTGGTCGTAATGAGAGCAGATGGTGAGATTTCAAGTGAACAACTCGCTCGCATGAATCAAGACACTGAAATTGAGCTAAGAAACTTAGAGCGAGAGCAAAAAGGTCTAAATGATCGTATGAGTCAGTGGGTTAGTACCGCTGATAAATACTTGAGCTTTGCGGAAAGGCTTACTGAAAAGTTCAACAAGGCTAACAATGAAGAAAAAAGATTGATGCTTGGTACCTTAGGTTCGACACTGGAGCTAAAAGACAGAAAACTCCACGTCGTAGTGCCAAATGAGCTGCTTGGTTTCAGAAACGTCTACAAGAAACTAGGTAAAGACCTTGGCGGGTTCGACACCAAAAAAGACCTTGATATACAAGGACTTTCTGGACAAAAACGTGAAGTTTTTAATGACCTGTGCGCCGGGCTGGATTCGAACCAGCGAAGGCCGAAGCCGACAGATTTACAGTCTGTTGTGATTGACCACTCCACCACCGACGCGTGTGTTTGTTCGTGTTAACAAACTTGGTGTAAAATCAAGTCTGTTGTGATTGTCCTCCTTCGTCCGGCCCGCTGACGCGGACAACGGACGATCTACTCGCTTGGCTCATAGACCGGATCAAAAGCAAAGCGGTTTGCTTTTGATCCACTCCACCACCGACGCGTGTGCCGCCCGATTCTACCAGATTGACCGAATCTATCAACATAGTCGGGACTATTGCAATCCATGCAATAATTAACTCCGACATGGAAAAGTCGACTTTTATGCGATGGCTGACCGCGGGTCTTTGTTTAGGTCTGTCATTCACCCACCCTGTCCTCGGTCCGCTTTTTATCGTCGGGACGGTCATATTGATCAGATCGATCGTGCTCTCCGACAGCTGGAAAGTAGTTTTGATCGGCGCATCCTTAGCGGGGATATTTAGATACGGTGGCGCCATTTTTTGGGTATGGGACACTTATCCTATCGACTGGCTTGGCGTCGCCTCGCCGGTCACGCAATTGGCTCTGATCGGTTTGGTTTGGCTCACCAACGCGGTATCGATGGCGACCGGCATGGCCGCCATCGCCCTGGTCATTTTCTATCTTTATAAGCGTGACGCACGCTACATTTACACAACTCCCCTCTTGTTAGCGTTGGCCGAGGTGCTAAGTTCGCTGACGTTCTCCGTATGGTCACTTGGTCCGGGAAGCGGTCTCGATCTTGGATTCAGTTTTGGTTATGGCGGTTACGCTGTAGCCTGGATACCAGGAATCCTACCACTTGCGACCATTGGTGGCGCTTACGCTTTATCGCTATTCGCCTTCTTAGTTTCCCTTTTTATCTATTTACTGGTCTTCGAGGGACCTCAATATGAACGTGTAGGTAAATACTTGATAATCGTCCTTATGATATGGCTGACGGGCCTAAACCTTTGTGTTTATAACCGCGATGATAAACCACTGCCAGGAGAGATCATTGCTATGGAAATGCGCTTCGAAAGCTCGATGCTTACCGAAGAAAACGGACCGGCTAAAAAAAGAACATCTGTGCTAGAGGCGGTCGAAGCCGCTCTGGAATCTGACCCCGACATCATACTACTCCCGGAAGACGCTCGCTTTGTCTCGTCTTTTAGTTCCGCGGCAGAAGTTTTTGATCATCTCAATAACATTTCGTCTTCTTCAAATACTCTGTTGGTTGACTCTGCTCGATCGACCGATAACGGCACGACGGTCTTACGGGCACACATCTTCGACCTAGAGACCCAAAGTTACTACTATTTAGATAAGCAGCACATGGTGCCACAAGGAGAATACATACCATACTGGCTCTCTTTTCTATTGATGCATGTCGGCGATGAAACCTTGGTGAAAAAAACACTGACCGATCGCTCGTACCGTCCGGGACCAATGAGCCACTACGAAAAAATACCTTCTGATATACCGAGTATATTGTTCTGTTTCGAAAGTGTACTGCCGACTGGAATTATAGGGATCAATCGGTCGGTCACCAGTGATTTGATACTACATCCGGTCTCCCATGGCTGGTTCCATGGCTCGGCCAAGTTGCGCTACCAACTCGACCGCATGCTACGCGCACAAGCGATATGGAACAATGCGAACATAATCCAGGCTGGCAACATGTCGCCCAGTGTCATATATACACCCGATGGTCGGCTAAACGAGGGTGAAGTGGTGCTGGGTAGTGATCTTTATACCCTCAAATCATTCCGTTGAGTTATCTAGAGTTCAGCGAATATCCCCCGATCGGGCGTGATACAATTTAGAGTGTATCTAGACAGATTATATATTTTATCTAACGATCATTAACATGACAAAAGTTAAGGGTGGTTATTCGTACCTGTTCATTGCGTTACTGACACTATCTATCTCATTATATGCTGAGAAATCACTTGCAACTGGAGAGGGCGACGTTGGTAGTTATGGAGAGATGGGGGGTTCCTTCATTAGTCCGTATAATGCTGACGCAATAAATCCAAACACGACAAACGATCCAGCAGTCGGAACGGGGTACATCGGCCATCTTAGCCCTTCCGAGGAGTCCCCAGCCGGCAACACAGCCGGAGGAGGAGGAAACACTTCAGGTGGCAACAGTCCTTCAAGTGGACCATCTGGTGGAGGTAATGCCTCTGGGGGAGGTAACGCCCAGAATGACAATGGACCTGACGATGGGGGAATCAATAGTGGCGGACCAGACGCACCTTGGTATTACACTAATTATAATACCAATTCGACCACGCACACCGAATATGACTCGAGACGAACGAAAACAGCCACTCCTAGCAACGCAACGACTACTACGCACGCTGGGCAAGACTCAAGACGAACTACTACAACGACCCATAGTAGTACAACGACCACGTCTGTGACACAACGCGTACGAGACGGGGTGGTTAAAGCAATAAGTGCTGGCAGTAAGACCCGAGGCAACTTCAGTTCTTCGACCGCCACCTCCACTCCGCAGACCAAGCTACTTGATGCCATAAAAGGCGCTCTTGAGGGAATATCACCAATTAAACCGATAACTGGACTGATCGAGTCGATTTTCACAACTATCGGTAAAGTGATTGCTTCCACCATAGGTAACCACACGTCATCGACACAACCATACGTGGATTTTGCGGGCCTACGTGCTAAATGGACTTCATGGGATGGCAATTCCAACGCCAGCACCTCACGTCCTAGATTCTCTGCGAATATTGGACCAAACGCTAGCAGTAGCAACGCCACGACTTCGCTTCGTTACCTCATCATGAATAACAAGCCTAATACAACCAATAGCATAATATTCGAGATCAAGGCGGTCAGCGCGTCTAGCACCATACTATATGACTGGCAAGACATAGACTCGTTGAGCGTACCCACCGGAACGCAGATATTCTTACGTTGGAGCGCCGCCGATTATGCCCAATGTCTGCCGTTCCTAAACGACAGCGGTCGGTACGCGCTCACAACTACAAACCGGGCGATGAAGGAAGGAAACACCGAAATTTCCGGCTACGACATCACCGAAAGTAACTACACCTACCGTATTGAATGCGGCGGACAAAGAAACGGCGAGTACGGAGTCGACACCAGGACGATAGAACTCACCGTGCAGTAGCGGATGATAGGGTTAAGAACAAACGGCCGGCTCACAGAGTCGGCCGTTTGTTCGTTTCCTCCTTCGTCAAACACTAACTCCACTCGACATCGAAACCGGCGATGGATTACGGCGATTCTTCTTCACGTCGAAAGTGAGCTGGCCGTTCTTCATGCCGACAGACACCTTGCCGCCTTTGAGCATACCCTGCCCCACCATCATGTTGGCGACCGGCGTTAGGATCTTCGATTGGATGACGCGCTTTAGAGGTCGAGCGCCGAACTTCGGGTCATAGCCCTCCTTAGCGAGATACTCCATCACCTCCTCGCTCACGGTCAATTCGATCTCCTTGGCGCGTAAACGGTCTGTGACGTTCTTGACCTGCAATTTCACGATCTCGGAAATGGTCTCGGGAGAGAGAATATCGAAGACGATGATCTCATCCAAACGGTTGAGGAACTCCGGGCGGAAATAGTTCTTGAGACTCTCCATGACCTTGCCTTTGGCATGACCGTACTCGAAAGCGTCGTCGTGACTGGTCTGGAAGCCGAAATGCGACATGCGGTCGATATGCTCGGCACCGATGTTCGAGGTCATGATGATGATGGTGTTGCGGAAATTCACTTTGCGACCTTTAGCGTCGGTGAGGTGGCCGGAATCTAACACCTGCAACAAAATATTGAACACCTCTGGATGAGCCTTCTCGACCTCATCGAGAAGAACCACGGCATACGGTCGGTGACGCACTCGTTCCGTGATCGAACCTCCCTCCTCGTGTCCGACATAACCGGGAGGCGAACCGATGATCTTAGACACGGAATGCTTCTCCATGAACTCGCTCATATCGATGCGCAAGAGAGCATCAGCGTCGTCGAACATGAATTCGGCCAACGCGCGTGACAATTCGGTCTTGCCGACTCCGGTCGGTCCCAAGAATAAGAAGGAGCCGATAGGTCGGTCGGGGTCCGCGATGCCCGCACGCGAACGCTTGACCGCATCGCTGATGAGCTTGACGGCGTTATCTTGTCCCACCACTTTCTGCTTGAGCTCTTCCTCCATGCGCGACAACTTCTCGGCCTCGGCCTCGAGCATGCGCGACACCGGCACCCCGGTCCACTTCGATACCACTGAAGCGATATCCTCTTCGGTCACTTCCTCACGCAATAAACGTCGACTACGCTGCAATTTACGCAGCTTGGTCGTCTCGGCCTCTAGCTTCTTCTCGAGTTCCGGCACCGATCCGTATCTTATCTCGGCCGCGCGCGTCAAGTCGGCCGAAGCCTCGGCCGCGTCCGCTTCAAGCCGCAAAGTCTCCAGCTCTTTCTTATGCTTGCCGATCTCTACCAAGGACTCGCGCTCGTTTTTCCACTTGGTCTCCAAGGTTTTGGTCTCGTCACGCAGATCCTTTATCTCATGCTCGATCTCCTTCAAGCGAGCCCGGATCTTTTCTTTAGCGGACGACAGCGTCTCCTCCTTTTTGAGAGCTTCACGCTCGATCTCCAAGCGCCTTACCTTCCTGTCGGTCACCTCCAATTCTTCCGGCTTGTTCTCGAGCGAGATGCGCAAGGCCGACGCCGCCTCGTCTATCAGATCCACTGCTTTGTCGGGCAAAAAACGATCGGTGATGTATCTCGAAGACAGCGTGACGGCTGCGACTATGGCATCGTCGGTAATGCGCACGCCATGGAAGAGTTCGTACTTCTCCGTGATGCCGCGCAAAATGGCGATCGCATCCTCAGGCGAAGGTTCGTTCACGAACACGGGTTGGAAACGACGGGTCAAAGCCGGATCGCGCTCAATGTATTTCTGGTATTCCTTCAAAGTAGTGGCACCGATGATGCGGACTTCACCGCGCGCCAATGCCGGCTTCAACATGTTGCTCGCGTCCATCGAGCCTTCGGCGGCCCCGGCGCCCACGATGGTGTGGAGCTCGTCGATAAACAGGACGATCTGCCCCTCCGACTGCTCGATCTCCTTCATGACCGCTTTGAGTCTTTCTTCGAATTCGCCACGAAACTTGGTACCGGCCACTAACAACCCGAGATCCAAAGACAGTATCTCCTTACCCTTGATCGATTCCGGCGCCGCGCCCTGCGCGATCATCTGGGCCAGACCTTCGGCGATCGCGGTCTTACCCACGCCGGCTTCGCCGATCAAGATCGGATTGTTTTTGGTGCGACGGGACAATATCTGGATCACCCTCTGCACCTCGGTATCGCGGCCTATGACCGGATCGAGCTTGTTCTCCTCCGCCAATTTGGTGAGATTGCGCGTGTACTTCGAAAGCGCCCGGAATTTCTTCGGCTGTTCGGCATCAGTAACGGAATGTTCGCGCACTTCTTTCAAAACGGCGAGCACTCGACGTTTGTCGATACCAGAACGTTGCAGAACCTCGATCGCCGGCCCCGGATATTCCAACGCCGCAATGAACAGGTGTTCCGGGCCGACATACGCATCTCCCAAATTCTCGGCGGTCTTTCCCGCATGTTCGAGAGCGCGAGCCAATTCGGGAGTCAAATACAGTTGATACGATTGCGCCACAGAACTGGACATCTCGGCGCCTTCGAGAGCCTCGAGGAGCATGTCGGTGAGAGCGATGATATCTATATCGAGTCGATCCAGAACGGCAATGACGACACTCTCGTCCTGCATGGTCAGAGCCGAAAGCAGGTGCACCGGACTCACGTGGGTCTGCCCACGCTCGATGGCGAGTTCATGGGCTTTGCGGATCGCCTCCTTGGCCCGAGTGGTAAAATTGTGAAAATTTGGCACGGTAAAGATTCAAGAGTTAGAGAATAAGAGCCAAAGACAGCAACAATACGGTCCATACCGGTCACTCCGAGGTTTTGACTACTCCTATATATTGCAACAAAAATTATTCCGAGTAAACCCCAGAGCCGACCTTAAACCGACGACGACTTACTATCGGGGTAAAACCGAGGCGCGCAAGTGTTCCTTGATCGCCGACACGGTATATTCGATGTCTCTTTTGGTAACTTCCGGAGAGAGGGTGAAGCGCACGGTAGACATGGCTTTGTTCGAATCACGGGTCATTTCGAGAACGACCTTCGAGACCCCGCCTCCCGCGCCGCTGCAAGCGCTTTTAGTGCTGCATGATATGCCCGCATGATCTAGCGCCACCACCAAGAATTCGGTGTCGACGCCTTCGATGGAGACATTCACATTGTTGGCCACGCGGTCCTCGCGAGGACCGTTCAACGTCACTCCAGGAATATCGAGCAAAAGCGAGATGAAACGATCGCGCTTTTCTCTGACTTTCGACGCGAGGCCCTCATACTCGGCTTGAGCCAAAGAAAGCGCTTCGGCCGCGCCGGCGATGAGCGGCAGAGGTTCGGTCCCTGGTCGCAAACCATCTTCCTGTGGTCCTCCCACCAGGACCGGTCTCAATTTCGCTCGCGGGCGTTTCGCTAAAATACCGACCCCTTTCGGTCCGCGACATTTACCCGCGTCGAGCGACATCATATCGACAGACAACGAATCCATACCGCAAGGAAGCCATAAGGGCGCTTGGCACGCGTCTGTGTGAAATAAAATGGTGAGACCATTCTCCTTTTCGAAGGCGCGGACGATCCTGACCAATCTGCCGATGTTCTCTACCACGCCGACCTCGCTATTGACGTAGGCCAAGGTGACGAGTCTGGTCTTGGGCGACAAAGCCTGCTTGAAATCTGCCGCGACCACTTGTCCGTCTGGGGAAACTGGGACCAAGGTTACCTCGACACCGATCTCTTTTACCGCTTCCAGAGCTTTTGTGATCGATGGGTGTTCGAGTCCGGTCGAGATGATCTCGATATCGGCGGGAGCCACGCCGGACTCGAGCATGGCCTTGACGCTACCGATGATCGCCAAGTTATTGCTTTCGGTACCGCCGGAAGTGAATACGATATCGGCGGCTCGGACGCGGAGCGTCCGCGCCGCTTTTTCCCGCGCCTCGTCCAAAACTCTCCTGGCCCTTATACCTAGCTCATGGATGGAACTGGGATTACCGAAATCCACCGCCCAAAGCGACTCCATGACTCTAAGGACCTCGCCGCGAGTTGGCGTCGCGGCCGCGTAATCCATATGCACGTGACGCCGCTTGAACCAATTCATAGATAGAAATTAGGCCAACTCTATGATAAGGTAACGCCTATGTCAAAGCGCCCCGCCACTCCTAACATCGTCAAGCGACCACCTATCGTCGTAGTTATGGGTCATATCGACCATGGCAAATCCACTCTACTCGACACCATTCGTAAATCCAACGTGGTCGAAGGCGAGGCCGGCGGTATCACCCAGCATCTATCGGCCTATGTGGCCACCCACACCACCAAGGAGGATGTGAAGGAAAACATCACCTTTTTGGACACTCCCGGACACGAAGCTTTCCAAAAGATGCGTCTTAGAGGCGCCGACGTGGCCGACGTGGCTATTCTGGTAGTGTCGGCCGAGGACGGCGTCAAACCTCAGACCCTGGAGGCATTGGCGAGCATCGAAGCCGCGCACATTCCCTTCCTCGTCGCGATCAGCAAGATCGACAAGCCGGGGGCCGATATCCCGCGTACGCAGGCGTCACTTATCGAAAATGGCATCTATATCGAAGGTATGGGCGGCGACATTCCGTGGGTGGCGATCTCCGCCAGGGCCGGCACCGGGATCGATGACCTCTTGGATCTGGTCGTATTGACCGCGGATCTAGCGGATCTAAAAGGCGACCTTAACTCTTCGGCTACCGGCAAGATCATCGAGGCCAAGCTCGACCGCAAACGCGGCAACACCGCCACCCTCATGATCAAAGACGGCACTTTGCGCTCCGGCGATTTCGTCGTTTCCGGTTCTGCTTATTCGCCGGTTCGGATCATGGAAGATTTTCAAGGCAAGCCGATCAAAGAAGCCGGGCTCTCGCAGCCGGTCGGCATAGTCGGCTGGACCGCTACGCCTCGAGTGGGCGACACTTTTACCGTGGTCTCCACCAAACGCGAAGCCGAAGAAGCGATCGAAAACGTCACGCTTGTCAGCTCCGCCGACAGGCGTGACGTCAGCGATCTTCCGGTAGTACCTATCCTGATCAAAGCCGATGTCAGCGGATCGATCGACGCTATCTTGCACGAACTCGACAAATTCCAATCCGACCGCATCTCGGTGAAGATCATCGGTACGGCCGTCGGCGATGTTACTGCTTCCGATGTCCAAAACGTCAGCGCTACCAAGAACGCTCTGATCGTGGGATTCAATGTAAAGGTCGAACGCCCTGCCAAGGAGCTTGCCGAAAGACTCGGGGTGGAGATAGACACTTTCAACATCATCTACGAACTTTCCGACTGGCTCGATACCGCGCTTAAAAATCGTACGCCTAAGCGCGAAGAGAAGGTCTCCACTGGCAAGGCGAAGATATTGCGCCATTTCAGCGTGCAAAAGAACACGCACGTGCTCGGAGGCCGACTCGACTCCGGCGTACTAAAGTCCGGGCAGACCGTGCGCATCCTGCGCCGCGACATCGAGATCGGCGAGGGCGAGATCAAGAACATCCAGCAGGCAAAGTCCAATGTCTCTCAGGTCAGTGATGGCGAGTTCGGGATCGAGATCAATACCAGGACCGACATCAATGCCGGCGATCATGTCGAAGCCTTCGATCTGGTCATCACCTAATTTCATGTCTGAACGTCATTTGCGAGTCGAGTCGTTATTGCGCGAAATGATCGCTTCTTATGTGGTATCTGAAGCCAACCCTTTTCCGCTCATCACCATTACTTCGGTGTCGGTCTCTCCCGACTATCGTAACGCCACCGTCTTTTTTACCACCATACCGGAGGACAAAGAGCAGGACGCGCTCATCTTCCTGAAGCGAGCCGGCGGCGACATGCGGCATTACGTGCAGAAAAAAAGCGACCTCAAGATTGTCCCTAGTTTGCAATTCTCTGTCGACTCTGGCGAACGCGCCCGCCAGCATTTAGACAACATCGCTAAAAACATCTGATTTGGGTAAGGATTGTCGAAATGTTAAAGTACATAGGCGTCCTGGTGGCGAAGTGGTAACGCTGAGGTCTGCAAAACCTCCATGCGCGGGTTCGATTCCCGCCCAGGACTCAATTTCGACATTCATGCTATTATGTCGCCGACGCCGAGGTGGCGGAATGGTAGACGCCCGACACTTAAAATGTCGTGAGTAGAAATACTCGTATGGGTTCAAGTCCCATCCTCGGCACAATACGCTTGTTTCAAGCGCCAGAACGTTGTATACTCGTGCACGACCTTTCAACCCCCTCTTAGCTCAGTTGGTAGAGCAGGTCGCTCTTAACGACAAGGTCGTAGGTTCGAGCCCTACAGGGGGGACAAACCTGCGGCCCGACGCGTTTAAAATTCATTCACAAAGCGGCCAGTGTGGGCGAGTGGCGAAATGGTAGACGCGTTAGTCTTAGGAACTAATGGGGCAACCCGTGGAGGTTCGAGTCCTCTCTCGCCCACACTGAACGGTTTGTGACTTAAAAATCAAGCGAAAGGCCGGCCCGCAAGGGCCGGCCTTTTCACATCCACTGACTTTTCCTCTTACACCCTATCTTCCATGTATCTTATAAGATACACAAAAAGAATCAGCGCCGATACCTCCTTTCCGAGGACTCCCTGAGACGATCAATAACCGCATCAGCGACATTTAAAATCAAAAAATGCATAGGATACTTTCGCTTTAGCCAGGCTGATGAAAAGGTTTGTAAATGTTCTTGGGTCTTACTTCGGTCATTCCTACGGCGTTTACTCTCGGCTTCGACGTCTACTTGCTTCAGTACTACTCCATACTCCGGAATCTCTTTTTCCAGCCATCTTTTTACCTTCCAGGTGGTATTGGGACTAAGATCAAGCAAAAACCGAATCTCCATCTGCGTCAAACCCCGAAGTAATAAACTAGAGATCATCAATCGACGTCCTAGCATCAATTGCTCGCTTTCGGTCAGTGTATTCTTTAAAAAATTCACAACTTCTCCTTTTCGATCGGCCTCCTCGACCGCTTTCCACCACAACTTTTCAGTCTCTTCGTCGATGTCTTGTTTCGTGTTCTTAGTACTATGTCTCATATCTCTGTATATCTTATATGATACATAGAGTGTATCATATAAGATATACAGAAGACGGCGTGCGCTGGATACACATAAGTATCCTGACCAGATCACGATACCAGTTTCGGTTTCAAACGATGTTTCTTGAACTGCGCGGGGCGAAAGAAACGATTATAAAATCGCGCATAGCTTTTCTTCACCCGCTCCGGCAAACGATCGAAAAGCTGGCACCAAATAGAGC
>ERZ761601.210-NODE-210-length-12547-cov-4.036663_pt1 | contig 12547 bp, 12 predicted proteins | sample MGYA00433092_ERZ761601 | MGnify/ENA primary metagenome ERZ761601 (study PRJEB28899, sample SAMN03785571) | bioreactor sludge metagenome | biome: EBPR Sludge; feature: EBPR Bioreactor; material: 0.22µm filtered reactor supernatant | place: Saint Lucia: Queensland...
CCGCCTCGGCATCAGCACGCAGCGCCTCGGCCAGCTGATCCGCGCCGGCCAGATCAGCGAGGCCTCCGACGGCATCGACATCGATCAGGCGCTCTCCGAGTACGAGCGCAACACGGACAAGGCCAAGCGCGCCGCGGCCCGTGTGCGCCAGCAACTGCGTGTCATCCGCAGCGAGCGGCCAGAGACCGCCGGCCAGAGCCGCATCATCGTCCCCGGTGCAACAGTCCAGGAGGATGATGCGCCCGCCGACCTTTTCGACTTCAACCGCGCCAAGGCGCGCAAGGAGCACTACAACGCCGAGCGGGCGCGCATCGAATCCGAGAAGCAGCTCGGCAACCTCGTCTCGCGCGACGAGGTGCGGGCCAAGACTTTCAACGTCGCCCGCATCGCCCGCGACCGGCTGCTGGGCCTGCCGCCGCGGCTCGCCACCTACGTCCAGGCCGAGCACATGAAGACCGTCACCGACGAGGTCGAGAGCATCATCCGCGACCTCGAGGCGGCGATGTCCGAGATCTAGCGACGCCATGGCCGTCCGCCTAGATCACACGGCCGCCGGCGCAAGCTGCCCGGTTGGCGAGGGCGCGCGCCTCGGCTTCCAGCTGCCGCCGCGCCTTACCGTCTCGCAGTGGGCGGACGGCAACCGTTTCATTGCCCGCGGCACCGGGCCAGAACCTGGCCGTTGGCGCACCGACCGCCTGCCGCTGCTTCGCCAGGTGATGGACGCCGTCAATGACGCCGCCGTTCACACCGTCGTGCTGAAGTGTTCGAGCCAGGCGGCCAAGACCGAGGTTCTGATCAACGTCGCGGCGTTCTTCGTCGACCAGGATCCAGCGCCGCAGATGTTTGTGCTGCCGACGCTGGAACTCGCCGACAGCTTCTCGACGAAGCGCATCGACCCGACGATCGACGCGACGCCGGCGCTCGCCGCCAAGCTGGGTAGCCACAAGAGCCGCGACGCCTCGACGACGATCCGCGAGAAGAGCTACCCCGGCGGCGACATCGTCTTCGCCGGCGCCAACTCGCCCGCGAGCCTCGCCTCGCGCCCGCGCCGCATCGTCATCTTCGACGAGATCGACAAGTACAAGGCGAACATCGGCCACGACGGCGATCCGATCCGCCAGGGCCTGCAGCGCGCACAGAACTTCTGGAACCGCCGCGCGCTGCTCGCCTCGACGCCGACGCTGACCAAGCTGTCGGCCATCGACGACTGGTTCCAGCGCTCCGACCAGCGCCACCACTACGTGCCGTGCAAGGACTGCGGCGAGTATCAGCCGCTCGAATGGGAGACGGTCGAGGACGGTGCCAAGCAGCCCCGCGTCGTGTGGACGAAGGGCAAGCCCGACACCGCCCACTATATCTGTCGGCACTGCGGCTCGACCTGGGACCAGCGCGACCTGATGCGCGCGGTTCGCCACGGCCAGTGGCGCGCGCACGCAGGCTTCAAGGGTATCGCCGGCTTCCATTGGTGGAGCGCCTACACGCCCTGGGTGACGCTGGCTCAGCTCGCCGCCGAGTGGGAGGATGCGGAAGGCAAGCCCGAGAAGGAGCAGACCTTCGTCAACCTGAAGCTGGGCCTCAGCTACGATCCGTCGAAAACCACAGCGACCACGGCCGAGATGCTGATGGAGCGACGCGAGGACTACGGCCGAGTCGACGGTGGCTACAAGCTGCCGCCCGAGGTGCTCGCCGTCACCGCCTTCGTCGACGTGCAGGCTGACCGCTTCGAGGTGCAGTACGTCGGCTGGGGCATCGCCGACGAGAAGTGGTCGCTCGACTATGTCGTGCTCCCCGGCGACACCACCAATCCGCAGGCCTGGAGCGCGCTCGACGAGGCTGCGCTCGGCCGTACCTTCGCGCATCCGTTGTCGGCCGAGCCGCTGCGGCTCGAAGCTATCGGCGTCGACGCCGGCTACATGCAGCAGCTCGCGATGGCGTTCGTCACCGAGCGCCGTGCGGCGTTCCGCCCGTTCTATGCCGTCAAGGGCGTCGACGGCTTCGGCCGGCCGCTGTGGCGGGAATCCGAGGCCAAGTTCAAGCTTGGCGCCAGGCTCTACATCTCAGGCGTCGACGAGGGCAAGACGCGGCTCTACCAGGAGCTCGCTGCGGCGCCGCCGCGCAGCCCGCGCGCCCGCGTGCACTTCCCTCGGCACTACGAGCTCGACTACTTCCGCCAGCTGATCTCCGAGGTGATCAAGGTCGAGTACAAGGCGGGCCGCCCGTTTCCGAAGTGGCACCTGCCCGCTGGCAAGCGCAACGAGGCGCTCGACACCTTCGTCGGCGCGATCGCCGTGCGCCAAGCGCTGTCGATCAACTACGAGGAGCGGCTGGCGGCGCTGGCCGGCACCGCCAAGCCGGTGAGCTACGCCGGTCTCGCCAGCATGTTCTGACGACCGAACGCACGGAAGGACCGCAAATGGCCACGCGCCGCGATCAGGCGATAGCCGAATCCAACGCCAAGGCGGCCGAGGCCGCCGCGCGGGCCGCCGAGGCGCAGACGCGCGCGACCGAGGCGAAGCTTTCTGCTGAAGCCGCCAAGCGAAAGAGCGACAACTCCGTGCGCGATGCCGTGGTCTCAGCCGGCATCAACGTCGGAATGCCGCTCGCGGGCATGGCCCTCGGCGCCAGATTGGCCAAGTCGATCACCAAGAGCACCGCCGCTCACATCAGGGCCAACAACAAGGAGCTGGCCGGGCTCGCGGCCGCCGCTACGAAGGTCATGCGCGGCGCCGTGCCCAAGAACATGACGGTCAATGCGGCGCTCGCCGGTACCGTCGCCGCCGCCGACAAGCTCAAGCTCGGCCGCACCGCCGGGCCGAAGGCCATGGCTTATGCTGGCCTGCTTATAGCCGAAGGGGCGTTGAGCCGCTTCGTCGTGGCGCCGGCCGTCAAGGATGAGACGACCAGGGAGGTGCTCAGCGCGGTCGGCACTGGAAGCACCTTTGCCGCAACGACGCTGATCGGCAAGCGGATGATCGACAACGCCACGTCGAAGGTGGTTCCCAACGCGGCCAACCTGGCCGTGATCCACGCGGCCCGCGCCAAGCTGCTGACGACCGGCACCGGCGCCAAGGCGCTCGCCGCCGCGAGCGCGGCCGCCGCGCCGGCGATGACTGCCGGCCGCGTCGCGCTCAGGGCGCTGCCACTTATCGGCAACGTCGCCATGGCAGCGGGTGCAGGCCTCGGCGCCTACCGCTCCTATAAGGAGGGCGGCACGATACGCGACATCGCCGTCTCGGCGATGCGCGGCACGATCGGCTTTGACCACACTGTCAGTCAGGCGAGAGAAAACCGGATGGCGCCTGCCCGCGCCGCGCTCAGCCGAGCGGCTACCTCGCGCGCTGCGGCCTCGCGCGGCTCGGCCGCCATGCGCGCCGCCCGGGTCGCCGCCGCTGCCAAGCCGTCGTCTGACGGTATGACCAGCGGCTATACCCGTCAGCAGGGCGGCAAGAACATCACCGTCAAGGGTTACAGGACGCCGAGGTAATGCCGACACCCGTCTGCGCCGACGAGCTGCGCAAGGTTTACGACGCCGTCATGGCACTGATGACCGGAGAGCGCGCCGTCTCGGTCGGCTTCGGCGAGCGCCAGGTGACCTACACGCAGACGCAACTCAAGGATCTGCAGCAGCTCTACCGCGTGTTCTACCGCGAATGCGGCTCGGGCTCAGGCCTGCCCGACATCGCGGCGACGGTCGAGCGTGGCCCGCCGGCCGAGTTTAGGTTTTAAGACGCGCCGCGCGACTCCCCTGCGGGGAGCCGGCCGCGCGGCGCTGCTGCATTCCGCCCTCAGTAGCTAGCCCGCGAGCGGCGGCCGGCTCGCGGAACGCGAGTCGCCGCGAGCCAAAGAGAGAGCATGACGCAACCGCCGCTTGTCGCCGACACGGGCTCGCCGCATGGCGCGCTCGAGGGCCAGATCATGGCCGCCGTCGAGAGCTATCGCGACGCGCGCTATGCCGAGACCGGCGAGGTCGCGGCCTGGATGCCGCGCAACGTCTCTGCCGACGCCGCGATCCTGAAGGACGCTGGCAAGATCCGCGCCCGCGCCCGCGACCTCGTGCGCAACGACCCGTTCGCGAAGAACGCGGTGCGCATGAACCGCGACGCGGTCTCGGGCTCGGGTCTGAAGCTCGCGCTCAAGATCGACTGGCGCACACTCGGCTTGCAGAGCATCGAGGCCGCCGCCGACTGGCAGGACCACGTCACCCGGGAGTGGGAGGCGTTTGCCGAGTCGGTCGAGTTCCAGGCCGACGCGCGCCGCCAGCGCACGTTCAGCCAGCTGTTCTCGCTCACCGACCAGACCGATTACGTCGATGGCGAATCCATCTCGATCGTCGAGATGAAGCCGGGCGTCGGCCTCTACCAGACATGCATCAACCCGGTCGACGTCGACCGCCTGTCGAATCCGACCGGCGCGGTCGGCTCAGACCGGATGCGCGGCGGCATCGAGCGCGACCTCTACGGCGAGCCGCTCGCTTACCACATCCGCGACGGCCACCCGGCCGACTGGGCGCTCTCGGCCGCGTCGATGACGCATAGCCGCGTGCCGCGCATGACCAACTGGGGCCGCCCGATCGTGCTCCACACCTTCGACCACACGCGCCCGGAGATGACGCGCGGCGTGTCCGAGTTCTCCTCCGCCATCATCTCGATGCGGATGCTGCAGGACTACAACGACACCGAGTTGCAGTCGGCGACGGCGCGCGCCGCCTATGCCGCCGTGATCAAGACCGAGCTCGACTGGTCGAGCGCGATGGCCGTGCTCGGGGCCCAGGTGACGCGCTCCGGCGGCGCCACCGGCACCAACCCTCTGATGGGCATGGTCACCGCCCACCTCTCCAACGCGGCCGACTACTACCGCGATCGCGGCATCACCTGGCGCGGTACCAAGATCCCGCACCTGATGCCGAACGAGAGCCTCGAGGTGATCCGCTCGGAGAGCGCCAACGCCAACTTCGGCGAGTTCGAGAAGGCGTTCCTGCGCCGCTTCGCGGCCGGCCTCGGCGTCGAGGCACACGAGCTCTCGAAGAACTACGCCGACGTCAACTACTCGGCGGCCAGGGCCGCCCTGCTTTCGGTCTGGCGCACCTACCGCGCGCGCCGCACGCGGCTCATCACGCAATTCGCTATGCCGTTCTTCGGCGCCTGGCTCGAGGAGGCCTTCGCTGTCGGCACGGTGGTGATGCCGAAGGGCGTCGCCGCCGAGTTCCTCGCCGTCAAACCGTACCTGGTGCGCGGTACATTCTATGCGTGGGGCAAGCCGATGATCGACCCCGAGAAGGAGCGCTCGGCGCAGCAGCTCGGTCTGACGATGGGCACCGATACGCTCGAGGACGTGTGCGCCGACGACGGCTCGTCGTGGCGCGACAAGCTCGAGCAGCGCGCCTACGAGCGCACCTACATGATGAGCCTCGGCCTCGACCCGGACGGCCCGATGGGCCCCGACATGCCTGGTGCTCCGGTCGTTCCAGGCGCCGCCGCCGGCGAGACGGACGACGATGACGAGGCGTAGCTCGCGTGGCACCCGCAGCACCAGCCGCTCGCGCCGCCGCGTCGCCAGGGCATCGGCCAAGCGCGTGCGCCGCCGCGTCGCCAGGGCATCGGCCAAGCGCGTGCGCCGACGCGTCGCCAGGGCATCGGCCAAGCGCGTGCGCCGACGCATGACGATCAGCCAAATGCGCAAACGCAACGAGCGCCGCCGCGCACGCTCCGCGAAGCGATCAGACGGTCAGACCGAAGGCTATTGGGCACGGCGCAACGGCAAAACCGTTTTCATCGCGCCCTACAAGACACCGGAAACGCAATGACACTGCTGCCGCGGCTCGCATCTCTGATCTTCAACCGCCCGCACGCGATCCTGCCCGAGGCGGCCGAGGCGATTGTCGCCGCGCTCGACGGCCGCATCGGCGAGGTCGACCTCGACCTCTCCGCGCTCGGCCGCGCCGGCGACGGCCTCGCCAACTCGTTCACCGGGCGCCCCGTGCTGGGCGACGACAAGGCGCCGCGCGGCTATCGCATCACCGAGCGCGGCGCGGCCATCGTTCCGATCCGCGGCGAGCTCGTCAACCGCGGCGCCTGGCTCGGCGCCTCCTCCGGCCTCGTCTCCTACGAGGGGCTCCGGCACTCGCTGCGCAACGCCGCCGCCGACCCCAACGCGCGCTCGATCGTCCTCGACATCGACAGCCCCGGCGGCCAGGTCACCGGCATGGCCGAGACCTCCGACCTGATGCGCGCCATCGCCGAGGTGAAGCCGGTCGTCGCGGTCGCCAACGGGCTCGCCGCATCGGCCGCCTACGGTATCGCATCGGCCGCATCGAGGATCGTCGTCGGCCGCGACGCGCACGTCGGCTCGGTCGGTGTCGTCTGGCTGCACGCCGACCGCTCGCGCCAGCTCGACAAGGCCGGCATCAAGGTGACGCTGGTGCACGCCGGCGCGCGCAAGGTCGACGGCAACCCGTTCCAGCCGCTGCCCGACGACGTGCGCGGCGAGATCCAGGGCCGCATCGACGCGGCCTACGACGGCTTCGTCGGCCTCGTCATGGCCGGCCGGCCGCAGCTCACCGATCGTGCGATCCGCGATACCGAGGCCAGGCTCTACGAGGGCCGGCAGGCGGTCGAGCGCGGCCTCGCCGACGACGTTTCCACGTTCGACGCCGCCGTGGCCGAGGCCGAGGCGGGCCGATTGAGACCCCGCGCATCTGGTCGCGCGTCGCGGGCCCAGCAACACAAGCAAGAGGCAGACACGATGCCGCATCATAACGGGCCCGGCACCGCCGCATCGGGCTCCATCACCATCGACCAGCTCACCGCCGCGGTGAGCCAGCTCAGAACCACGCTCGGCGAGCCGGAGGCGTCGGCGGCCGCCTTGCCGCCGCCTGCCGCGGCGCCTCCCGCCGTCGAGAGCAAGGCTGGCATCGATGCCGCCTACAAGGACGGCGTCGCCGCCGAGCGCGCCCGCGTCAAGGCGATCCTCGGCCTGGCCGAGGCCAAGGAGCGGCGCACGGCGGCGATGGCGCTCGCCATCGAGACCGACGCCAGCGTCGACGCGGCCAAGGCCGTGCTCACCTCGATCGAGCCTGAAGGCAAGAGCGGCGGACCGGCGTTCTATCGCGCGGTGGCGGCGTCCGGCGGCAACCCGCAGGTGCGCCACGTCACCGCCAGCGACGAGCGGCAGGGCCAGCCCGCCGCCTCGGCCGAGCCGGTCGATCCGGCCGCCCGCTTCCCGACCGTCGCGCGCATGCGCGCCCGGTACGCCACCAACGCCAACACGAAGACCGGAGCACGCTGATCCATGGCACTGCGCCACACCTCCTGGGACGAGCCCAAGGCCGTCTCCGACGTTCTCAAGTTCGAGCTCGGCACCATCAGCCGCGAGGCGATCACCATCGCCTCCGGCCAGGGTGTGCTGCTGGTCGGCACCGTGCTCGGCAAGGCCGCCGGCGGCTCGGCCTCGTCCGCCGCCAAGGGCGGCGGCAACACCGGCAACGGCACGCTGACGCTCGACGCCACCACCCCCGTTCTCGGCACCGCGCGGCCCGGTGTCTACACCGTGCGCTGCGTGGCCGCTGACACCAACGCCGGCACGTTCCGCGTCGAGGCACCCGACGGCACCGTGCTCGGCGATGTTGCGCTCGGCGGCACCTGGTCGGAGCAGATCAAGTTCGCCACCGCCGACGGCGCGACCGACTTCGTGGTCGGCGACGGCTTCGACATCACGGTCACCGCGGTCTCATCGACCTGGAAGAAGTGCGTGCGCACCGCGACCGACGGCAGCCAGGTCGCCGCCGGCGTGCTCCTCGACAAGGTGGACGCGACCAGCGCGGCGCAGGCCGCGATCGCGCTCGTGCGCCTCGCCGAGGTGTCGCGCCTCGGCCTCGTGTTCGACGCCTCGTTCGACAGCGAGGGCAAGAAGGACGCCGCGCTCGCCGATCTCGCCCGCGCGCACCTCATCAGCCGCGCCAGCGCCTGAGCCAGCCTGTGAACCAGTAGGCGCCGCCGGCCCGCCCACGAACCAAGTGGAGCGGTCCGGCGCCGCACTTTCCGATCCCCGCTCTCCCATCAGGAACCTAAACGCCCATGTCAAATCACCTGACCGCAGATCCATTCCTCGATCGCGAGTGGTCGATCGACGAGCTCAGCCACATGATGCTCGAGGTGCCGAACATCTACACGATGATCACGCAGCTCGGCATCTTCGGCGACCCGATTCCACTGCCCAACCGCTACGTCGGCATCGAGATCCAGGGCATGACGCTCAACCTGCTGCAAACCACGCAGTGGGGCGGTCCAGCCACCAAGGGCGCGGTCGGCAAGCGCAAGCGCCACCTGTTCGAGATTCCGCACACCGCGCACGAGGACATGGTGACCGGCGCCGAGCTGCAGGATCTGCGCGCCTTCGGCAGCCGCGCCGCGATGATGTTCGAGGATCTGGTCGGCCGCAAGCTCTCCACCATGGCGATCAAGCACTACCTCACGCACGAGTGGCGCCGCATCGGCGCTCTGAAGGGCGTCATCCTCGATGCCGACGGCAGCACGCTCTACAACCTCTTCACCATCTTCGGTGTGACGCAGGAGGAGGTGGATTTCTCGACCGGCGGCTGGAACCAGAACCTGCGCGACACCGACCGCTACCTGGAGACCAACCTCAACGGCGACCGGATGACGGGCACCGCCTACATCTGCTCGACGCAGTTCATGGACGCCCTGCTCGAGGACACCGACATCAAGGCCTCGTATAACGCGGCCGCTGCGATGATGCGCCAGAATCCGAACATCGACGACGTGCGCAAGATGTTCATTCATCAGAATAAGGTGTTCATGGAGTACAACGCGACGTTCCCGGTACTGAACGCCGACGGCACGTCGACGACGGTCAAGGCGGTGGAGGACGGCGAGGCGATCATCTTCCCGCTCGGAACCATCGACTCGGCGGCATGCTACGCATCGCCGGCCGACTTCATCGACACCGTCAACACGCCTGGCCTCCTGATGTACGCCCGTGAGCGCTTCGCCGGTCAGGCCGGTGGATCGGACGGGTACAACCGCAATCGCGAGTTCCACACGCAATCGAATTTCCTGCCGCTGTGGCGGCGGCCGAAGCTGCTGGTGAAGGGCTCGATCAACTGAGCCTGAGCCGGCTGCTCTGAAAGCCGCGACATCGAGGCGCCGGCAAGCGTCGCAAGCACGCGCGCCGGCGCCGGCACGATTCATGAGGGAATAGACGATGACGGTTGCGATCACATTCGACCGCGCGTGGGAGTATCAGGAGACGCCGCGGCCCAGCCGCATGCGGCTGATCCCGGCCGGCTGGTCGGGCCAGCTCGACGCCGAGATCGCCGCTGCCGCGATCGCCGACGGTGTCGCGACGCTGCGCACGGCCATGACGCCAGACATCGCCCGCCGCGTCGCCTTCTACCGGCGCGTGCGCGATCTGGTGGCATCCGGCCTCAAGCTCGAGGCCGCCATCGATGCGGCCTACGCCGAGGAGCAGGAGGCGGCCGCGAAGGCGGCCGAGGTGCCCGCTGGCGAGACACCAGCGCCCGCGAAGCCCAAGGCGCGCAAGGCGTCCGCCTGATGACCTCCGCCTTCGCCGCGCTCGAGAACGCGGCCTGGAGCGCCTGGGACCGCGTCATGGGCGAGGAGTTCGAGCACCGGCCCTACGTCGCGGCGCCAGGCGGCGGCGCACGCACGGCCGACGGCACGCGCGCGATCCGCACGCTCGCCTGCGTGCTCGAGATCCGCGAGCACCGCGCCACCGAGTTCGGCACCGAGGCGCGCGGCTCGACGCCGGCGACGATGCAGAAGACGTGGGCGCACATGGACACCACGCAGCTCGGTGCGAGTCCTCGCCCGCAGCGGCACGACCGGCTGGCGCGCACCGCGACCGGCGACGTCTACGAGATCGCGCAGGTCGAGCGCGACGGCGAGGGCCGGCTGAAGCTGCAATTGAAGCACATCGGCAAGGAGGGACCATGAGCCTCGAGCGCACCGCGCTGCGGCTCGGCACCGTCATGGCCCTGACCAACGGCTTTGCATCCCCCTATCCGACGATCGCCGCCAATCGCGTGTTCGACAGCCGCATCGATGCGATCGAGGGCCTCGACACTGGCGCGCTGGCGCCGATGATCATCGTCTACACCGACGAGGACGACGGCGAGAGCCTGTCGGCCAACAACGGCGGCCCGCCGTTCCGCCGCACGGTGAACCTCGTGCTCGAGCTCGCCATCGGCATGGCCGGCGAGACCAACGAGGACGGCAGCGTGCCGCTCGTCCAAATCGCCACCGAGCCCGAGCTCGAGACGATGCTCGATCTCTTCGAGGCGCAGGTCGAACGCATCTTCGCCAACCCGCACGCCACATGGGCGTCGCGTCTGCACACGCTGCTGGTGCGCATCGAGGGCTGGAAGTCGCACCGCTTCGTCGAGCGCGAGGGCCAGGTGCGGCTCGCCGCCCGCCAGATCGTCGCCCGCGTGCTGCTGCCGCAGCCGGCCGAGCCGGCGATCGTCACGGCCGCGCCAGAGGACCCGTCGCCGATCCCGGCGCCGTTGGGTGAGCTGCTGCAGGCGATCGTCGACGCCGACGGGCCATATGCCGCTTCAGCAGCGCAGCTCGCCGATCTTCTCGGCACGCATGGCGGGTTCGCCCCCATCGTGCTCCCCGAATTGCTGCGCCTGCGGCTGATCGAGGCGCGGCAGGCCGAGCTTGACGAGGACGACGTCGCCCGCGGCCCGCGTCCAGACGGCACCGCGCAGGCCGAGTTCTAGCCCCAGAAGGACACAACTGAAATGGCAGCCACCAAGGTCTTGAAGCCGGCGCCGGGCCTGAAGGTCCGCATGCCCGAGCGGCAAATGCGTCACCTCGCCGAAGCCGGCGAGGCGGTCGAACTGGGCGACTATTGGCGCCGGCGTCTCGCCGACGGCGACGTGGTCGAGGTCAAGGGCGCGCCGAAGCGCGCTGGCAGCAGCAAGGCGGAGGGTTGATTCCCATGGCAGGCGTCGTCTTCAACAACATCCCCGGCAACATCCGGGTGCCGTTCTTCTACGCCGAGTTCCAGCCCGGCGGCACGCCCTACGCGCAAAATGCGCGGCTCTTGCTGATCGGGCAGAAGCTCTCGGGCGGATCGGCCACCGCCGAGCAGCCGGTGCTCGTCCGCGACGGCTCCGCGCACGAGCTGTTCGGGCTCGACTCGATGCTCGCCCGCATGTGCGAGACGGCGCGCCGCAACGCGCCGGTGCAGGAGATCTGGGCGCTGCCGCTCGCCGATGCCGGTGCCGGCGTCGCCGCGACGGGCAAGATCAGCGTCGGCGCGCCGTCGCTCACCTACGCGCAGCCGCTCTCGGTCTACATCTCCGGGCGGCGCGTGCGCATTCCCGTGCTCACCTCCGACGCCCGCGCGACGATCGCCTCCAACCTGGTCGCCGCCATCAACGCCGAGCGCGGCCTCGCCGTCACGGCGGCGGTGAACGGCACCAACAGCTACGAGGTCGACCTCACCGCGCGCCACAAGGGCACGCTCGGCAACAAGGTCGAGATCGAGAAGGGCCAGATAGCCGAGGACGGCCCGCTCGGGCAGACCGGCTCGCAGTGCGTGCTGACCATCACCGCGATGGCGTCCGGCGCCGGCGATCCAGAGATCGACGCCGCCCTCGTCAACCTCGGCGACGACGAGTTCGACTGGATCGCGATGCCTTATGCGGACGCGACCAACATCGGCCATATGAGCGACGTCATGAACGACGTTTCCGGCCGCTGGTCATGGGCGAAGCAGATCTACGGCCACTGCGTCTGCGTCGCGACCGACACCGTCGGCAACCTGTCGACGCTCGGCAGCGGCCTCAACGATCAACACCTCTCGATCTTCCCGGCGCGCAAATTCCTGTCGCCGCCCGAGGAGACCGCCGCCGCGCTCGGCGCGATCGTGGCCGTGCACCTGCAGGGGCCTGGCGCCTCGGCCGAGCTCTCCCGCCCGCTGCAGACGCTGGTGCTCGACGGCATCAAGGGGCCGCGCCTGATCTCCGACCGGCTGACGCTGTCCGACCGCCAGACGCTCTACTACGACGGCATCTCCGGCTATCACGTGCGCCGCGACGGCCAGGTCGCGATCGACCGCATCGTGACGACCTACCAGTCGAACGCCTGGGGCGATCCCGACTGGACCTATCTCGACGTCGAGACCATGGCGCAGGCCATGTACGGCATCCGCTACCTGCGCACCAAGGTCACCTCGACGCACGGGCGCAAGGCGCTGGCCGACACCAACCCAGGCGGCAATCCCGGCATCGTCACCGCCACCGACATCCGCCTGACGCTGATCCACGGCTACCAGGACCTCGTCGCGCTCGGCGTGTTCGAGGGGCCGGACCTGTTCGCGCGCGACATCGTCGTCGAGCGCGACCTCGTGGATGCGAACCGCATCAACGCCTCGCTGCCGCTCGACCACGTCAACCAGCTGCGCATCCTGGCCGCCGCCGCGGTCAACCACATGCAGCGCCGCGAGCCGCGCGATGCCCTCGCCGCGGCTTGATTGGTGGCGCGCGGCGACTCCCCTGCGG
>ERZ761601.214-NODE-214-length-12411-cov-4.138152_pt1 | contig 12411 bp, 24 predicted proteins | sample MGYA00433092_ERZ761601 | MGnify/ENA primary metagenome ERZ761601 (study PRJEB28899, sample SAMN03785571) | bioreactor sludge metagenome | biome: EBPR Sludge; feature: EBPR Bioreactor; material: 0.22µm filtered reactor supernatant | place: Saint Lucia: Queensland...
CCCCATGCAGCCGGTATTCCTCGAAAGCCGACCACGCTTCCCGCACCCAGGCGGCGACGATCTTGGCGATCTCGTCGGCGTAGACCCGGATTTCGTACTGCGCATGCGGATCCATGCGAAGCCGGAGGAAGTGCAGCAGGTTGTGCAGGTCGATCTTCCAGACGAACTGCGTGTAGGTGGAAAGCGGAAGAACCGTGCGAGCCAGTTCGCGGGCGATCTTTCCGTTCAGCAAGCCGTCGTAAACCGCGTGCGCTCCTCGATTGGAATCGCGGAAGATGTCGCGTGCGAACTCGGCCACGGCTGGCTGCATGGCATTCCCGCGGCCCTGCTTGTTGACCGTCGACTGCTCGGCAATGTGCTCTGCCTCGGGCACATAGTGTTCGTTTTTGAGAACGGCGTAGCGGGCCGAGATCTCGTTGAGGCTGGCCGACCGATGGCGCACCCACTGGCGGGCAACGAAGATCGGCATCTTCAGCTGCAGCTTGATTTCGCACATCTCGAACGGGGATGTGTGCGAATGGCGCATCAGGTAGCGGATCAGACCGCGGTCGTCGTGAATCTTGACGACCTCTTCCCCGTAGCTGACGCGCGCCGCCTGCACGATCGCGTTGTCATCACCCATGTAGTCGATGACCCGGATGAAGCCGTGATCGAGCACCGGGATCGGAACTTCCTGGCTTAGCAGGGCTTCCATGGCCGGGACGACCGGCCGAACGACACCAGGCATCAGTAGCGCTTCCCGCCGTTCGCCCGGTTTTCGAGCCGATGGTCTGCCCGAAACTGGTTGTATCGGTTCTTCTCGATCAGAGCGCCAGCCAGGTCGAGTCCCATCGCCTCGGCCGTGTCGAAGATCCGAAGGAGGCAGTCCGCGAATTCGACCTCGCGCCCGTCGCGATGCGGCAGCTTGTCGTCCTGCAGGCCCTTCCGGTCGGCCTCAAGCGCCTCGGACAACTCCGAGTGCATCAGCGCCACAACCTCGCCGAAGTTGCGCTGGATCGGCAGCCCCGTGGCCGGGTCGCGATACCACCCTGCGTCCGTGGCCGTCCGATGCGCCAACTCCTGAAGCGCGATGAGTCCTTCGTAGGCTTTGCGCTCAAGGCTGGTCATGTTCGGCAGAGGCTCGGCCGCGGCGCGCTCCTGCCGCAGGATTTCGACCAGTCGGTCTTCGTCAATACCCATGGGATGGTTTTCCTTTTGCTTCGGTCGGAGGGTTTGCCTCCATCTGCATCTGCGCCAGGCGCATAAATACGGACTTCGGCATTTGCATTTCGGCTGCGAACATGGCCGCGGCCGTCAGAAGGTCTTCGAGGAAGACAGCATTATCTGCGTCGCCGTAAGCGTCGCAGACAGGCACCAACGCAGCAGCGATCATTCCGACCCCTGGCTTCATGCTGTCTAGCATCCGATCATTCCTCGATCGTCATGACAGGAATCCCGGCAGCCAGAGCCTTCTGAGTCATGTCTTTGGTTCCACGTTGCCCGGGAAATGCCACAACCAGATCAGGCTTCTCCTGCAGCATTTCGTTGTTGCGTATCGGCCCAGCCGCCAGGCCGTATTCTTTCCAGTTCGGATGGTAGACCTTCACCGGAATGCCCTTGGCACGAGCCCAGGTGTCGGACAGCATGTCGGCGCCTCGCGCCCCGCCGTGGATGACTTCCGCGACATTGAGTTTATCGAGGACTTCGAAGACCCGTTTCCGGTCCCAGTAGTCCCGGCCACCGCAGACGAGAATGCGTTTCCGATGATCGGTCATGACGTAAATCCGTTGAGAGATAGTTCCATGGTCGCTGCGATCCATACTGCCGCAACGACCACATCGCGAACCGTTGCCGGCCGGGTCTGAAGAAGCATGAAGAACAGGATTGCACTCTGTGCGAGCCAAGCCAAATGCCAGACCGAAAGCCACATCATCCGTACACCGGTTCGTAATCGCACGGGTCAGGCTCGAAGCCCTGCGCCCGGCACCGATCGGCATAGGCGATGTCTGACTTCTGGATCCGAAACTCCAGTTCCATTTTTGCAGAAGTCGCGATCGCATCCAGCCCGGCTATTCTGGCGTCAAAAGACATCACAGCGTGCGCAATGTCGGCCAATGTCGTTGATTTGCTCATCTCAGCATTCCCAATTCAGGCGTCCCGGTTTCGCGCACGAGCTTCCGGGCGATGGCGCGCCGAAAGTCGCCGTAACCAACAGCCGGCTCGACAAATGCCCCGGACCCACTGATGACCGCTTGGCGGTAGTAGCCCGGCAGATCTTCTGCGGTCCCGCCGATGGGCAGACCATTGATCGTCACGCCCGGCAGGGCCTCCCGGGCCACCTCCGGCTCGGGGCCGGCGTTGTTCTTGCCGTCGCCGGACACGTCGATCACCTGGCGCTCGCACGACGGACCGGCGTCCAGTGCCGCACCAGCGTGCAGCAGGGCCGCCCCCAACGCCGTAGCGCTGTCTTTACTGCTCCTGGGGCTCTCTGCTATGGCCAGAGCCGCTCGGGCGACATCGGCCTCGCTCGACAGCATCACCCACGGGACGATCGGACGTTGGATCTGCGCGCCCGCCCACTCGAAGACGTAGAGCGCCACGTCCCAGCCCGGTTGCGACAGGATCGCGTCGACCACCTCGCCGCTGACGAGCGCGGCCGCCAGCCCCTCGCGCTGCATCCGGTCCTCGGCCTGGTCGACCGAGATCGACACGTCCATCGCCAGCACGAGCGCAAGGCGGCAGTTCGTGTCGGCGGGAGCTGCGATCTGCATGGCGCAAACCCCGGCCGTCGCGGCGCAGGTATCGGAGGGCCTGGCCGAGTTCGCGTAGGCGATGAGTCCAGCGGTGAGAGCCACCCCGGCCGCTGCCCTGGCTACCTCGATCAGCACGGTTCGCATTGGCTTTCCTTCCTCTGTTTCGTTGAACGTTCGGCACGAACACACGGAAATAGCGTTTCGGCGGACGCGCTAAAGCAGGTCCGCCAGATCGTCGGCCGCACTCAGGCCAGGCCCGAGCAAATCCGACAGGTCGTCGAATTCCTGATCGATGGGTAGGTCGAAGCGGCGCCTCAGGAATTGGACATACTCAGATTCAGCCTCCATCAGGATGGAGTTCCTCCCTTCTCGACGGGCAGCCTCGGCCGTCGTGCCACTGCCGGCGAACGGATCGAGCACCGTGCCGCCCGGCGGACAGATGTGCCGTACGAGATGCTGCAGCAGGCCGATCGGTTTCACGGTCGGATGCGGCCGCTCGCCGGCATCCCGGTCGACCAGGTGAGCGGCTCGATCGTTCTTGCCGGCCTTGGCGTGATAGAAGAAAGGCGGAATAGCGGCGATGTCTTCTTCGGTGAGCGGGAAGCTGTTGAAGAATCTAGCGGCGCTGCCTGAACCTGCGTCCTGCAGTGAGCCGGGCGCATCCGCCATGCCCCAACCAGCGCCTTTCGGACGGACACCGCGCGTCAGTCTTCTGGCCGGACCGCTTCCGGCGCTATCGGGAAATAACGCCGCCACTTCCTCGGAGCCGTCGTGCAATAAATTGGCCGGGTGTCGGCCAGCGGTGTGCTGCGCCTTCTCGATCTCCTTCGTTTCGCCTTCCGTGACGAACTTCGTCGATGCGAGTCCGGTCGCGCGATGTGCCGTCCACGGCTTACCAGGCACCCGGCAGCCGTCGATATTGAAAGCACCGACGCCGTGCTTCAGAATGCTTTCGACCGGCTTCCCGTCGTACGGGCGTTGGGCCAGATAGATCGGCTCCGCGGCGGGCTTCTGAGTTTGCGTCCCGTAGGCATAGCCGTCCCATTGTTGCGCCTCTGGTGACCCACCTCGCTCGTCGGCGGCTTCGAATGTCAGATCGTTGCCGTCCTCCGTCTCGCGCTTCCGGTAACCGCCTTCACGGGTCACCGTGGCGCCTGGTGCAAATCGCCGAGCCTCATAGCGGACTCCGAGTTTCTCACGAAACTCCGTCGTGCCGAGGTGCTTGTCGATCGCCTTGCTGGCGTTGTGGGCCTTAGGGAATCCGCTCCCATATGCCCAGAAGTGCATCGGGTGCATGATGAATCCGGCGGTTTCCATCGCGCACGCCTGCCAGTGGCCAGTGCGGGCGCCGCTGAAGGCAAACACGCAGCCGCCAGGCAGCAGGATGTCGTGTATCAGCTGCCAGAATTCCGGGTCGCGCTCGATACCTGTGGAGTCCCAGATCTTGCCCATGAAGCCGCCGGAAAGTCTGGCAAAACTGCCGTCATTCCCGGTCGTCCTTGCTGCCTTGCTGCCTTTCTTCCCGAAGCGCTTATGCACGGAAACCATGCCGTAGGGTGGATCTGTAACGACCGCGTGGACACGTACGCCGTCGTCGATCAGTCGCCGCAGGGCGATCCGGTTGTCCTCAGCGTAAAGCAACAGATCGTCCATGACTGAGAGCGCTCCTAGAGCAAGTCGGAAAGGTCGTCCGCCGCGCCCGGTTTCGGCCCGATCGATACAACGGTGTGGCCCTTGGGCAATCGCCTCGGGTTGACGGTCATCAGTTCGTCGAGACAGGCTTTTAGATCGCTGCCCGTGACGCCGAAAATCCGAGCGTCCTTGTCGCTGACGTTGCCGTCAAACCGCGCGTCCACCACCCAGACTGAGCCCCATTCCTTGGATCGGCGGTGGATGTGAAGGCCGTAGAGCCCGGCCTTCTCGAACGCTGCCGCGAGGTCGTCGGTAGTGACCACGGCCAGATCAGGCGGCTTTGCCGCCAAAGCAGGCTTCGGCCAGGGCCTCGGTCTCCGCAGCGGCCATCTCGGCGAAAAGAGCGTCCGTCTTGTGCGGAGCCTGGACGAAGTTCCGGGAGCGCAGCATGTTCGGCAGGTCGGTGTCCAGATCCAGCGAGATGAAGATCTTGTCGTCGCCTTCGCGGAAGAGGATCTGAGGCGTGTCGGTCAGCTCGACGTCCAGCTTGGGGAGGTCCACGAGAATGTAGAGGAGGCAGTGCCACAGTGCTTCCCCGGCCGTGCCGCCGTGCGTCCTTGCCATGAGATCGCACGGTATACGGGCGCCCTGTTCGAGGCTGCGGAAGGCTCGCGCCTCCCAGCCGTGGGAACTCGCGGCGAGGAAGGCTTGCTGCCGCGTCCGACGAACGAGGAAGGTGCCGACGCCACGGCTCGCGGCATAGTTCCGGATGTCGTCGATGGTGATGCTCACAGCAGATCCTCCATGTCGTCGTCCTCGTCGCTGCCGAGCAGGTCGGCGGACGTATCGTCGCCCAGGTCGTCGTCTTCCGACGGCAGTTCGGGCGGCGGCGGGGAGCGCTTGGGCGCGGGCTTGGCACCGGAGGAATCGTTGCCGAACACGGCCGACATGAGCCCCACGACAATCGAGTCCTCGCCGGCCTCGTAGACGACAAGGCCGGTCTCGGCTTCGCGCTTCTCGCCGTAGATCTGGCCGAGCAGTTCGAGGAGCGACCCCTTCTGCACGCGGACCGTATAGAGGCGATCGAACTCGCCCCCGAGATGCGATTCCACGGACACGTGCTTGGCGGCGCGGACTCGCGATCGCAATTCGCCGAGTTTCATTGGTCGCTTCCTTCCAGTTTGGGGATTGAAGGTCAGGCGCGCTGTTCGCGCCAGCCGCGGGTCGCGTGCAGCACGCGCTCCCGGCCGTTGGGCAGCGGGATGCGCCGGATGATGCGGCCGAACGGCGTGCCTTTGACGATCGCACGGCGGCGGGGCGTCTCGGTGACCTGCGCCGGCGACTGGGCGACCGACGTGGCGACACCGATAACTCTGCGGACCATCGCGTCCGCGACGCCCACCGCCCGGCCGAATTTCGTCACCGATGCCGCGGACGTGTCGGCCGGCAGCTCGGCGTCGAAGGGCTCAAGTCCACGCTCGATCCTGCTGACGGCTGCCCGCAGCTCGGCGATCGGCCGCTTCGTCATCTCCTCCACGGCCGAATGCTCGGGCCGTGGAAGCTTCTTGAGGTGCTGGACGTGGCGGACGATGCGCCGCGCCAGGTCCAGTTTCTCCTGCCGAGAGGTCATGCGGCGTCGGCCTGATCGGCGGGTTCTTCGCCGGTTTCCGTCTGGGGCGCCGGCTGCTCGGACGGCTGCACCCGCCAGACCCGGCTGCCGTCGTCGACCTGCAGCACGGAGAACACGTAGGACGGATCCTTCGTCGAGATCGCCTTGGCCGCCGAACAGACGCCGGAGAAGGACGTGTGCTCCTCGGGCACGAAGACGCTGCCGCCGATCTCCATCGACCAGAGGAAGTGCTTCCGGTTGCCGTGCGTCTTCTTGCGGATTCCGCCGTGCTTGAGATCCTCGGGCACCGGGGTGGCGTCGAACACGAGCGGCACGGCTTCGGGCTTCTTCTGCCGCTTCGGCTTCTGGGCCACGGCTTCGCCCGGATCGGTCTCGGCCGACGGCGCCTGCTCGGGCACATCGGCCTCCGGCGTCACGGCCGAGGTCGCTTCGGTCTCGGGGGTCGTTTCCATGTTGGCCTCGGTCTCGGGCTCCGGGGTGGCGGTGGTGGTCTTCGCGCGCATTTGCCTTCCTTTCCTCAAAGCAGCACGTTCATGTAGAGATCGACCAGGGCGCGATGCTCATCGATTTCCGCCTGGTCTTTCCTGCGGAGCCGAACGACTTCCCGCATGACTGTCGTGTCGTAGCCACGCGATTTGGCTTCCGCGTAGATCTCTTTCAGGGCCACGCGGAGTTCCGCGATTTCGCCTTCGACCCGATCAATCCGATCGAAGAAGTTCGGCAGCTCTGATTTTGCCCGGTCTTCGCCGCCGAGGAGATCGTCACCATCGTGATTCTTCGGATATGCCATTTCTACGCCACTACGACTTTCTTGGTGCAGAACTAGCAGCGCTTCGTGTTTCTGTCAAACGATATTCGTGCTTTTTAGGCACGAAGTTTGGACACAACGTGCAGCCGCATGATATCGGCAAACTGCTCCGGGGCGGCCGTGTCGTTGACCATGGTGAAGTCGGCGCGAATCTTGTCCTGCTCGGTCTCCGAGCGGTGCGCGGACGTCTGCGAAAGAGACGGGCGCACGATCCGAATGAGCACGCCGCCCATGCTGCGGATGAGCTTGGCCTCGTTCTCGAACCGGCAATCCGTGAAAACGACGCGCGCGCCCATGGTGACCCGTGCCCGTACGGCCTCGATCCAAAGGCTCGGCGAGATCTGATTGCGGCCCCACTCCGTGCCAAGCGTGGCCATAGCGACGCGCGGGGTCTTGCCGCCCAGGTGCGGGCTCGGCGTCTCCTTCAGGTCACCCTCGATCATCCGCTCGATCTCCGCAGGTGGCACGCGCTGGTAGCGCAGCAGCGCACGCAGCATTTCCTTGAGCGGCCCGGCGAACTTCAGGTTCTCGTACCGGAGGCTGGCAACCAGGGCAGAAGCGGCCGTGTCTTTCCCCGCGCCGCTCTTTCCGATCAGGCCGATCACATCATAGCGTGTGGTCATTGCAGTCCCTCATGATTTCTCTTCTGCGACATGCCACCGTCCGCAGAACGGGCAGCAATACGCGGAAATCCGTGCTTTACGCGCTTTGCGAGCACCTCGGCACGAACGATTTTTCTTGCGAACGACAAGATTCGCTGTGGTCTTGTCGAATGCCTGTTTCCCCAAACACGAACTGGCAGAATCATTCGATTCGTGTTGCATAACCGGTTGTCTGTTACGTAAAAGTTGTCGCTGTCGTGAATCCGCTATCGACACGATCCGTCGATCAACAAATTCCTACCGAACGCAACCTGTCCGCGAATTCTGCTGCCGCCCGAGCAGGTGCCCAGAATTCGAGCGTGATCCCGAGCGGTTTCAGATCGGCGGGCAGCCCCCAGTCGGAACGATCACGCTCACTGAGAAGCTGAGTCGTTTCGTCTTTCAGGATCCGCATATCGATTTCGCAGATCTCGGCCGGCCACGGATAGATCAGGTCGTAGCGCCGAGCCAGTGCGCGGTTCAGGCGATCTTCGACCGTCCGGTATTCGAGCACGAGCCTCTTCAGCGGACTGACCATGTCGCCGAGGATGCCCTCGGTCAGGTCGTGCGCGATCGCGGAGCGAAGGAACCGGCGCCCGTAATCCGTCGAGTGCCCCATTTGCATGGACACCCAGACGGCTTCGTTGAACACATGCACCGAGTGCTCGGCGACCGAATACCATTCGACGTCCGGCCTAAACTGGCCGCCGTATCGGCACTGCCTCGCGCAGCCCCAGATCAGGCCGTCGAGGTCGATCTCCGGGTCGTCGGAGAGCAGGTCGTAGCGCAGACCTCGCTGGGTTTCCAGCCAGTAGGGATGCGCGGTCATTTGGAGCGCCGGGCCAAGTCGACGAGCTTCAGCGCGCACACGATCTCCGCGTCTGCCGCCGCATCGTGCGCCAGAGCGCTGGCCGGATCGGAAAGAACGGTGGCAGCTTGCAAGGCCGCCTCCCGAGCGCGAATCAGGGCGCTCGCCGCCTGTTCGAGATGGATACAGGCGTCGCGGTCGAATTTCATGGTCTGGTCCTCTGGGGCGAGTTTCGTTTCAATAGAAGAAGGGTGAAGATGGCCGCGGCGATTGCCGCCGCGCTCCCGGGCAGCGGCACTTCCGTGGGCGGATCGTCCGGGTCGTCGTGCAGCCGGTCGTAATGGCCCCCGCAGTCGCCCTGGCAGCCACCCCAGCCGGCAATCCCGACGGCTGATCGACCGACGACAATGCTGACGGGACTCCCGGGCAGCGGTTCGTACAGGCGGCCGTCGATCAGGCGCCCGACAGGGCGCTCTGAAAGGATGGCTTCTATCTCGGGAGAGTTGACGGACGACGCCGATGCGGCGGCCCCGCTGAGGAGAGCATAGAGGACGACGGCCGGCAGCATCACACGACAGTTTCGTGTTCCGAACAGCGTAAAGCCGCTGTCGGCGCTGCGATCTTCGGCACGGCCATTCTGCTGCATGCTCAACTCCGTGTCGTGGATTCGACACACGAAAAACATGCAAGAAGCACGAAACTAGGTCAATATGATTCGCAACACAAAGTTGACATCGTGTTTCCGGCAATATACGTGTTTATTGTGACGAAACCTGCTCAGAATCGAGGTGAGCGCATGGACGATTCCGAAGACCTAGCCGTAAGGCTACGCGAACTGCAGCGAATTGCCCCGGTTCGCTCCGAATGGGTGCACCGCAAGGGCCACAGGGTCGTGGTCACCGGCCATTGCCTGTTGGAGGCATCGGCGTCCCCGGCCGTCCTCTACGTCGAAAGTGGCGAACTGCCGCTGACCTGGGCTCGCGCCGGGACCGAGTTTCTCGACGGCCGTTTCACTCCGGCCGGAGCCGATCGGCTGACCCGCAATCAGAAGATTCTCGCACGCCTGGCGCTCGGGCTTCCGAACCGGTGGATGGAGAGCTACCAGAACACGTACCGCGCTGCCTATGTGCCCGATGGCCCGTACGGCGACTGGCTCAAGATGGTGGATGCCGGGCTGGCCGAGCGCGCCCCCGCTCCAACGACGACCAAGGGCGGCGACGTGTGGCGCTTCTGGCTGACGCCCGAAGGTGCGAAGATGGCGCTCGAACCTGGGGAAAGTCTCGATCTGAAGAATTTCCCGACTGTGTATCAGGAGGCGCTCGCCCTCAAGCAGCAAATCCGTGCAGCCCAGGAGGCGGTCGCCAGGCAACCGCGCAGCAAGCGCCTCACGCTAAAGGGTAGATTCGATGTCGGATGAACGGAAGTCTCTGGCGACACCCACATCCGAGACAGCGGGCGCCGAAAAGACGCAACAGGAAATCGCGGGCAAGCCGTTTGTCTCGGGCTGGTCTGAAGATCACCACTGGATCCCGGACGCCCTCCGCCCTAAGCCCGGCCGGCGCTTTCCCACCGCTTGAGACACGGCAGCCGCTTGGCCGATCTAACTCGGCCTGACAGCTGCAGCGCGTGACCCGCCTCCGTCCATGCGCTGAACGCGACCCGCCGACCGATGTCGCTCGGCGGGATGACACGATCGGACATCTCGGGGACCAGATGCACGGCGTAGGGGCTCGGGCCGTGGTCCTCGAACAGCAATTCCCAGCGCATACGGTCACCTGCTTCCGGCCACGGGCCTCGGGTCAGGATAACATAGTCGGCCGTCTGCATCTCGGCGATCGCGGCGACCTGCGGCCGTGGCACCAGGAGGCGGGCCGCACCTGCGTTCCATGACAGGTAGAAGAAGCCCTGAGCGGCATGCGGCGTCGACCAGTAGTTTGTCGACACGATGCGCGGGCCATCGTTCTGAATCTCGATCATCCTTGCGAGTGCTCCGTGCTGGCGTGTTCCGACAGCATAGCATCGTATTTCCTCGGGTCTACCCGCGGCTGTTCTGAGCGGCCCGCACGAAAATTCGTGCAGAAATCAAACACGAATCATATTGCGAATCGGCCAGAAAATTGCCAAGTATGACGCACGATAAACGTGAAACCGAGAGGACAAATGGCAATGAACATTCTGGCTACCTTTTCGCTCCTGGCCACGCTGTGGATCGGCGATGGAGTGAGTCCGCCGAGCGTGTGGATTCTCGACGAGGGCATGAGCGGCGAAGCGTGCACCGCGGCGGCCGTCGACGTCGAGCCGATCGTGACTGCGACGCTGTCCTGCCAGCTCGAAGCGGAATCGAAGTGATGGACAAGTTCGGCAGCGCCATGCTGCCGGATCACGCCAGGGCGCAACTGCGCAGTTGGTCCGACAAAATCGAGAAGGAAATCAATACGGCCGTCCTCCGATGGTTGCGCATCATCGCATCCGTGCTGGTGACGTTGATCGCAACGGCCGTCCTTCTCGCCGTGATCTGAATTTCAACCCCCGTTCAGCAGAGGCATTCGCCATGTTCGCTCTTTTCAAGCGTCAACCCGCCGCCGACCAGGTGGCCGCATTTCCCATGATCCAGCTCGAAGCCGATCCGGAATTCGAGTGGTATGGCGCACTGGAACACGCCATTCGTGAGGCCGGCGGCAATCGCTACACGATGATCACGCCCGGCGACGTGCTGCTGGCCTGCGGGAACCTGCACGAAGCCGTGCACAGCCTCCAACTGGTGCCGAAGGTCGATCGTATGGGGGCCGTGCTGGTGACGCTGCGCCGGCTGCAGGCCGCCCGGGATGAACCGGCGTTCGATCGCGCGGTCAACGAGCTGGTGCGGTGGCACGAGCGTGCCAAGGCGCAGGAAGGGCATCCCGACGCCCCGGAAGAGCCGCTGCCGGCCTGGCTCCTGTCCGTCGCGGTGCGGACCGCCGCCACGTCCACCCGGCAGGCGCTGTGCGCCTCGCTGGCGCTCCTGCGTGCGATCGACGCCGCTCAGGGTGACCGGGTCTCCATGAAGTTCTACAGCCGGGCGCAGGAAGCCCACGGCTATGACTCCCCGAGCAAGGAGACCGAGCGCCGGCGGCAGGAAGACGACATCCTGGCCGCTTTTCCGCCGCGCCGCATGCGTCGACCGTGGTGGTGGCGCTGGCGCTTCTGATTCCTCGGGTGCCATTTCCCCGGGTCCCTGATTCCTCGGGTGCCATTTCCCCGGGTCCCTGATTCCTCGGGTCGGGGCGCGGGGGCGCGGCCCCCAATCGTGAGCATGCACAACGTCAGCATGCCGATAATCAGTATACTTATTATAAGCACGCTTAGGAAACCGACCGTTACCGTAAGTATACGTATTAATGCCCAGCCTGTCGGCCCAGGTCGAGTGCTGCCGGCCGCCCCCAGGTAACGCGAAAAAGGCGCCCGCTGGAGGCGCCTTGCTTTCGTTCTGATCCGGGCGATTGCGAGATTAGGGTGGCGGGTCGCCGACCAGGAAGCCGCGCGAGTCGACCTGCATCCGTAGCACGGCATCCGCTTCCCGTCGGGCTTTTTCCGCACGCGCTTGTTCTGCCGCGCGCCCGTCCCACGGATCCGCCGGCGGAGCGGCTGCCATGCCTAGCAGATGCGCCGACACCAGCAGAAGTACGGCCCGCAGCATGCGGACCGTGAAGCTTGTGCCGGGCTGCGTCATGCCGGCTTCACCAGGTCGCGGACGGCCCGCACCAGGGCGGCCGCTTCCGCGGGATCGGCCGGCAGCGGAATTTGCAGACTGCCGCCCGGCCGAAGGAACGACGACTCGACGTTTGCCCATGCGCCATAGCCTGCCCAATACACCCGGTGCCCGTCAAGAATCCGGCATTCGATGCCGGCTGCAGCTGCGACGGCTTCCCGCCAGTCTGCAGCTTGTGCGTTGCGAACCCGTTCCTGCGCCGTCTGATCCGCGCACCATTTGAACGCGGCCAAATGAGCGTCAGTCACTAGCACGCGGGCGACCTGTTTTGCCGCGGTCAGCGGCACCCGGCCGACGTTGAATCGCGCGACCGGATTTTTCGTCCCGTAGGACACGCCTGGCGTGTCGCCGTACTGCCGCGAGGCCCCGTCCGCGGCTTCAGGCCAAGCGACATAGGCGCCCAGTTTGGTGA
>ERZ761601.216-NODE-216-length-12005-cov-8.271381_pt1 | contig 12005 bp, 9 predicted proteins | sample MGYA00433092_ERZ761601 | MGnify/ENA primary metagenome ERZ761601 (study PRJEB28899, sample SAMN03785571) | bioreactor sludge metagenome | biome: EBPR Sludge; feature: EBPR Bioreactor; material: 0.22µm filtered reactor supernatant | place: Saint Lucia: Queensland...
CGTGAGGCAGCGGTAGTCAGTAGGCCTTTGGTCAGGATATTGTCTTTGGCTAGATACGGAATGCCAAGCAAGGGATTGCGTTCCCCTGCCCTGAGTCGCTTGTCAGCCAGACTAGCTTCAGCCAAAGCCTCTTTGCGAGCCACGAGCAAACAAGCGTGGATTTTTTTGTCGAGTGACTTGATCTGAGCGAGACAGCTTTCGGTTAATTCCACGGCAGTGATACTGCCTTTATCAAGGAGTTTGCGGGCTTCTAGAATGTTTAATTCATTTAGATTCATATGCTAGGTAGATTATCATTTGACAATCAAGCGGTCAATTACAAAAAACTGTTATTAAAACTTGCTCCACACAACCAAAATTGCTATACTTTCTGAGATATGAGACTAAAATCAGCCTTTACTCTAATTGAACTACTAGTAATTATTTTGATTATTGGAACCTTGGCCACCCTAGCCACTACTTCTCTAAAAACTGCAACTCTCAAAGCTCGCGATGGTCGCAGAGTCAGTGACATCAATGCTATACGCAAAGCATTGGAGATTTACAAACTAAACAATGAAGTTTATCCAGCTGAAGCGCAATTTATCTTGGGCGCGCCACTCAAAGTTGGCAATGACACACTAATCTCTAAACTACCTACTAATCCCAAAAATATCGATGGTCCTTGTGGTATCAATGAGTATCTCTACCAACAAGACAACAGTGGCCAATCCTATCACATCTACTACTGTCTAGGTCAAAAAGTTCAAGAAGCTGGACCTGGTCCCTGCATCGCTACGCCAGCTAGTGCCTGCGGCGCTTGTAGTAATGGCAGTTGCGCTAACAAATGCGGTGGTCATGATGGCTGTGGCCAAAGCTGTCCGACTGCCACTTGTAGCTATCCAAGACCTTACTGTGATGCGACAACTGGTAACTGTATCTGTCGTAATAATACTGATTGTAATGTCGGTCAGTATTGCTCAGCTGCTAGCGTCTGTATCGCCAACGGAACTTGCGCTAGCAACAATGACTGTGGCGCTTGCATGAAGTGCTCTGGTAGCAATACTTGTGTCAATCAAACAAGTGCTGAGGATTTAAAAAATGAATGTGGCACTAGTAATTGTTTTACTGGGAACTGTAGCGGTAGCGGATCGACTTGTGGGGTCTTTGGCGACAATCAGCCTCATAATTGTGACTTGGGCGGTGGCTATGCTAACCGCAAGTGTGTAGGCAATGCCAGCGGACTTTGTAATTGTATTGCTAGTGCTTGTGGTGGTGTCAGTGGCATAGCTCCTGGTTATAGTGATAATTGTGCTGGCACTTGCAATGTCGCCTGTCATGCCAATAGCTGTGTCCAAGCAAGTACTGGTAAGTGTACACCGAGAATACCAGTTATCACTCATACTCAAGTAACCGCACCAATTCAAAGTGATTCTTGTTATGTTTGCGGACTGAGTAAAAACTCTATTTATAATGTTTGTCCGACTGCCGGTCCTCAGTATATCGCTTGCTCTTGTTGTCCTCATGGCTGTTCTGATCTGTGGATGGTTGGCGGCTGGGGGCAGCCAAAGTGCACCACTGCTTGTAATAATCTAGTGGCTCAAGGCTATGATGACTGGGAATGGCGCGGTTCGGCAGCGAGCAGCTACTTTAATAGTGGAATCAGCTCTGGTGATAACCTAAATAACTATGGCAGTAAGACTTGTGCAGATAACTCGCCAACGGTTGGCCCTGGTATAATTGGTATGAGCGGTTGGCAATCTTGTACCTGTATTCGTTACCAGTCAACTTGTCCCGAATAAATAAAAGCGTCTCGATCGAGACGCTTTTATAATTGTTTGCAAGCCTAGATTACATGCCCATCATGCCCGGATTCATGCCACCCATAGCAGCGCCATGATCGTGAGCATCGTCTTTCTTGGGATTATCGACGATAACCGCCTCGACAGTGAGGAACATCATTGCGGCACTAGCGGCGTTTTCTAGAGCAGTGCGGACGACCTTAGTTGGGTCAATGATACCAGCTGATACCATATCAACAAACTTGTCAGTAGCCGCATCATAACCGATGTTTTGTGAGTTTTTATTTTCACTCATGATCTGATACAGGATGAGTGAACCATCTTTGCCGGCATTGGCCGCAATCTGACGAATCGGTGAGAGAATGGCCTGTTCGATAATGCGAGCACCAGCGCTAGTATTTTTGTCTTGGCTAGCAAAAGCCTTGCCAGCCAGAGCGAGAGCGAGACCGCCACCTGGAACAACCCCCTCTTCAACAGCTGCACGAGTAGCGTTAAGCGCGTCTTCGATACGGTCTTTTTTTTCTTTCATTTCAGTTTCAGTAGCGGCACCGACTTTGATGACAGCTACACCACCAGCGAGCTTGGCTAGACGTTCTTGGATTTTGTCTTTATCAAAATCAGAATCAGAGAGTTCTTTTTCTTTTTTGAGCTGATCGATACGAGTTTTGATATTAGCTAGATCACCTTTACCTTCGACAATAGTAGTATTGTCCTTGGTAGCCATGACTTTGCGAGCTTGACCGAGATCAGAGAGTTCTACTTTGTCCAGTTTCAAGCCAAGATCTTCACTGATGACACGAGAGCCGGTAACGACAGCAATGTCCTCGAGCATAGCTTTGCGACGATCACCAAAACCCGGAGCTTTGACACCGAGTACAGTAAAGATGCCACGGAGTTTGTTTAAGACCAGGGTAGTGAGAGCTTCGCTATCAATGTCTTCGGCGATAATGAACAGTTCTTTGCGACCAGCCTGAATGAGTTTTTCTAGTAGTGGCAAGATGTCCTGAATACTAGAGATCTTTTTGTCAGTGATCAAAATGTAAGGATCATTGAGTTCGGCGCGCATAGCTTCAGTATTGGTCACCATGTAGTGGCTGATATAACCCTTGTCAAATTGCATGCCTTCGACAAGTTCTTTTTCGACACCGAAGGATTGACCTTCTTCAATAGTAATCACACCGTCTTTACCAACTGACTCCATGGCCTCGGCAATGATCTGACCGATTTCTTGGTTGTTAGCGCTGATCGAAGCAACTTGAGCGATTTCTTCTTTGGTAGAAATTGCTTTACTCATCTTTTTGAGCTCGCTGACGATTTCAGCGACTTTGGTTTCGATACCGGTACGGATTTCAATCGGATTAACACCAGCGGCAACTAATTTTAAGCCTTCGTTAATGATGGCTTGAGCGAGGACTGTGGCAGTAGTTGTACCATCACCAGCAGCGTCATTGGTTTTTTGAGCAGCTTCTTTAATGATCTCAGCGCCGATGTTTTCGACTTTGTCTTCGAGCTGGATTTCTTTAGCGACACTGACACCGTCTTTGGTGATGAGCGGAGCACCGTAAGATCTTTCCATAACAACATTGCGACCCTTGGGACCCATGGTAACTTTGACAGCATCAGCGAGTTGGTCAACGCCTCGCTTCATGGCGAGTCGAGCTTTTTCATCAAAAATAATTTGTTTAGACATAAGATTAAAAGTTATGCACTCAAGGCAAGTGGCCCAAGGCTAGATTATTCAATAATTAACATGATGTCTTGTTCTTTGATAATCAAATAGTCAACGCCATCAACTTTGATCTCATCAGGACTATATTTACGAAACATAACTTTGTCACCGACTTTAACCGACATGGGGGCGAGCTCACCATTATCCAAAAGACGACCGGCGCCAATAGCTACCACCTCGCCTTTCTCTGGCTTTTCTTTGCTCGCTGTATCAGGCAAGATAATGCCCAGCTTGGTCACGGTCTCATCAGCCACTGGCTTAATGATGACATTTGCGTGGAGTGGTTTTAGATTCATAAAATTTTATTTAAGTCAGCTTGGTTGAAACCTGCTCGACTAATTAATTATTTTATAAAAGGATATTACTGATTTAGCAGTCTATGGTCAAGAGTGCTAAAATCAGAGTAAACCCATTTTAATGTTTAGCTGATTAACTGTCAAGAATTACTAGCTCCCTTATTCCAGCGAACACTGGAATCTTGTGAATGGAGCTTATAGCCCAAGATCCCAAGGTTTGCTGGGATGACCTTAAATGACTTAAAAAAGATAGTGATTTAAAGAAAGCTTGAAAAAAAAATCAGTTCGTGTTACTTTATAGGCCATATCGGACGGCTAGCTCAGTTGGTTAGAGCGTTACGTTGACATCGTAAAGGTCACTGGTTCGAATCCAGTGTCGTCCACCAAATAAACAGCTCCCGATTTGGGGGCTGTTTTAATTACACTCTCACCCTTTATCTTTTTAAACATTTCTGTTTTAATGATAAAAACACTTAGATTAGTGCCTGTAGCTCAGTTGGTTAGAGCGGAGCTCTTATAAGGCTTAGGTCGATGGTTCAAGTCCATCCAGGCGCACCACTAACAGCTCTCTAGAGCTGTTTTTTGTTTGTGCTGATTTAGGATTTAAGAGAGCTGTGCTATAATGAGCAAATTATGACAGACCGCGAGGCGCTCATTGCTCTTACTCATTTTGTAAAATTTGGTCCAGCCGGACTGAGGAAACTTCAAGCTCGGCTAGGCTCTTGGCTGGCTGTTTGGCAAGCAACTAGTACTAAATTAGAATCAGCCGGACTAGCGCCAAGCACCGCCAAAGAGTTTGGTACTTGGCGCACTAGTTTTAATTTAGAACGAGCTTCGCTACTAATGGCCCGTGAAAAGATTAGCACTGTTTGCCTAGGCGAGGCCCTATATCCTGAGCCGCTCACTCAGATCACTCAGCCTCCCCTCGTCCTCTACTACCAGGGCGAACTAAATCAGAAGCTCTGGACAAGGGCGCTCGCCGTCGTCGGTTCTCGCAAATACACTCAGTATGGACAACGCGTGATTGAAGACTTAATCAAACCGGTCGCTCAAGCAGGCCTAACTATTGTTAGTGGCCTGGCTCTCGGCATTGACGCTCTGGCTCATCAAGCGACACTGGCAGTTAGAGGTCAGACAGTCGCGGTCTTAGGCTCGGGGATAGATCAAGCCAGCCTCTATCCGAGTGCTAATCGCGGTCTCGCCCGAGCCATCATCGATCATGGTGGAGTGATAATGAGCGAGTTTGCACCAGGCACAGCCGGATTTCGATTTAATTTTCCGCGTCGTAATCGGATTATTGCAGGCCTAGCTGCCGGCACACTAGTGATTGAAGCGGGGATCAAGTCAGGGTCACTGATTACAGCGAATTACGCCCTAGATGCCAATCGCGAGGTCCTCGCCGTACCCAATAGCATTTATGCCGAAGGCAGCTCGGGCACTAATTATCTACTACAGCTGGGAGCGAAATTAATTACTTGTAGTGAGGATATTTTGCAAGCACTTGATTGGCAGAGCGACAAAGCTAAGTCTAGACAACAATTAAACTCGGTAACTGTGGAGAGCTTAGCACTGGAACCTGAGGAGCGGGCAATCTTAGTCGCTCTCAGCGGACAAGAGAAGAGTGTTAATGATTTGACAAAAGAGCTAAAACTTGACATAAGCAAAATAAACGCTAGACTGTCGCTGATGGAAATTAATGGTTTAGTCCGCTCTGTCGGGCCAACCAGCTTCACAGCTGTCAAGAATCTATAATAAGGAAAACCGCCGGCGCTCTTGCGAGCTGTGGCGTGATAATACCTGCCTTTGCCCTTCATGGCTACGGCGTGGTGAAGTATATATGAAACTAATTATCGTCGAGTCGCCTACCAAGGCTAAAACTATCAGTAAATTCTTAGGCAAAGGCTACAAGATCGAGTCATCTTTTGGTCATATTCGTGATTTGCCGACTTCGACGATGGGCGTGGATACTCTACATAACTATCAACCAAAGTACTTGGTCCCAGCCAAGGCCAAGAAAACTGTTACCAAATTAAAAGACTTGGCCAAAAAGGCTGATGAGATAATCCTTGCCTCCGACGAAGACCGCGAAGGGGAAGCGATCGCTTGGCACCTCGCTGAAGCGCTTAAATTAAAGACTAACGAGACCAAACGGATCGTCTTTCACGAAATTACCAAGCCAGCAATTTTGAAAGCCCTCGAAGATCCTCGTACCATTAACATGCAGTTAGTCGACGCCCAGCAAGCGCGTCGAGTACTAGATCGTCTAGTTGGTTACGAGCTCTCACCTTTTCTCTGGAAAAAAGTAGCCCGTGGTCTGTCAGCCGGTCGTGTGCAGTCGGTAGCTGTACGATTAGTCGTAGAAAGAGAACGAGAAATCAAAGCCTTTGTGCCACAAGCTTATTGGCGTGTTTGGGCTGATGTCATGACCAAAGCTAAAGAAGAATTCAGTTTGGAATTAATGAAAGTTGACGGCAAGAAGCTGGATAAATTTGAAATTAAAAATGCTGAAGAAGCAGCAGAAATCGCCAAGGAGCTAGAAAAAATTAATTACCAAGTAAGCTCAGTTGAACACAAACAAGGGCTCAAAAAAGCTCCGGCTCCGTTTCGGACCTCCACTCTACAACAGACCGCTAACCGTATGCTGGGCATGAGTGCCAAACAGACTATGACACTAGCTCAGCGACTTTATGAGCAGGGTTATATTACCTACATGCGTACTGACTCACTTAATCTAAGTGAGAAGTTTATCACCGATGCGCATCAGTATTTAGTTACTGAATTAGGTGAGAAGTACTGCAAAGACAAAGGTAATCGTTTTAAAACCAAACAAGCCGGTGCCCAAGAAGCTCACGAAGCGATTCGTCCAACTGAAGCGAGTAATACTCCCGAACTGCTAGCTGAGAAACTAGAAGCTGGCCAAGCTCGTCTCTATCGCTTGATCTGGCAAAGGTCCGTCGCTAGCCAGATGACTGACGCTATTGTCGACAATCTAAGTATCACAGTTGAAGACGGTCGTTATAGCTTAGAAGCTAGCGGCCAGAGCTTAGTCTTTGATGGTTATCTCAAAATCTATCCAGAAAAATTTGCTGATATCGTCCTGCCAGAGTTAGATAAGGGCGCCGAGTTAGAGCTACTCAAAATCCGACCAGAGGAACATTTTACCAAAGCCCCAGCCAGATACTCAGACGCAACTTTGGTCAAGGTTTTAGAAAAACACGGCATCGGTCGTCCGTCGACTTACGCACCGACGATTGCAACGATTGAGGCACGCAACTATGTCAGTCGTGATGAAGATAAGCGCTTTGCGCCATCGGATATCGCTTTTGTAGTCAATGATTTGTTAGTTGAACATTTTCCACAGGTGGTGGATTTGGAATTTACCGCTCAGATGGAAAAGCGTTTTGATGATATCGCTGAAGGCACTGAAGAATGGCAGCCGGTGATTGATAAATTTTACCAACCTTTTCACACTAACTTAGTCGAGAAAAGTGAATCAATTAATAAACAAGATATTATGCCAGAAGAAACTTCAACCGAGATTTGCGACAAATGTAATTCACCAATGATTATTAAAACCGGTCGCTATGGTAAGTTCCTCGCCTGCTCCAACTTTCCGGAGTGTAAGAATATCAAGAGTATGACCAAGGATGGCAAGCCGAGTGCCGATGATGCTAAGCTCAAAGAGTTGTCAGAAAAATACAAAGATGAAAAATGTCCAAACTGCGGCGAAGCGATGATCGTCAAAAATGGTCGCTTTGGCTTATTTATGGCTTGCACCAATTATCCAAAGTGTAAGACCATTAAAAATCTCAAAGAAAATCAAAATAATACTGGCATTGCTTGTCCGAAATGTGAGAAAGGCAGTATCGTCGCAAAGCGCAGCAAGCGTGGACAGTTCTATGCCTGTGATAATTACCCAGAATGTAAGAACGCCTATTGGTCAAAGCCAACTGGTGAGAAATGCCCAGACTGCGGATCACTATTACTACTCGCTAAAGATGAGGCAGTGAAGTGCAGTAACAAGGATTGTGACTTTGAGAAATAATCAATACCACAAAAGACGCAAGGAGCGTCTTTTGTCTTTATTATTAGTAAGTAGTGGCTAATGGAAGTTTTACATTCAGCAAAAGATTACCTATACTTAGCTTAATTAATTGTGCCAATATTTTATTATGAGCTTAAGATTTAGACGCTGGCTATTTGCTGCTTTTGTCCTCGCCTTTTTGATAATGGCGACTTTGATCGTGCCTTATGCCTTTGGCTACAAACTAGACGGCAGTGGCTGGAAATTACAAAAGACCGGCATGTTCGTGATAGAAACCAAACCTAAGGGCGCACAGATCTACCTCAATGACAAATTACAAACTAGCAACTTACTGATTTGGAAAAGCGAACAAAGCAAAGCCATTCAAACGCCTACCAAACTAAGTCATGTCAGTCCGGGTAACTACCGCGTCCGCCTGGATCTTGATGGTTATTGGCCATGGGAAAAAGAACTATCAGTGCGTGCCGGCGAAAGCACTTATCTCGAGGATGTGCGATTTTTTAAACGTAATTTACCGGAATTGTTATTTAAGACTGAGTCGAATGATAAGATTAATAATCTAGTTTCAGCTGATAAAAATTGGTTAGCCTACAATGTCGGCAAAGAATTAAAATTGTATAATTTAGAAACTGAAACAACCGAAAACCTAGCAACAGGAACTTTTGATAATTTAGATTGGTCAGCTGATAGCACTTGGCTGATCGCTGACAGACTAGCGATTAACAGCGTAGATAGAACTCAGGTAAACTTGGCTAGCCTAAATACTCAAAAGATTTGGCCTGGAGAACTAGCTAACCAAGTCTGCTATCAAAATAAAAATGGCCTCGCAAGCTTTGATCTAAAAACCAAAGAAAGCAGTTTGATACTTAACAATAAAAATCAGAATATTAGCGATTGTTTGATTAAAGAATCTTATAGCTATATTATTCGACAAGGAGCCAAGCATAGTGAGCTGGTTATCACTAAAAATGGTAGCGGCAAAGAACTGGGGATTATCGCCTTGCCACGCCTCGCTCAATATCAATTGATCAATAGCGACAGCAAACAAATCAACATTTGGGATAGCAATAGTCACAAACTGATTTTGATTAGTATTAATTTGCCTTGGACAAATAACTACACTGTTAAAACCATTACTAATCCAGTTAATCAAAGTTACTGGATTGACGATAATCGCCTCCTCTATAGTAGCGACTTTGAGATTTGGCTCTATGATCTATCAGCCAATCAACACAATTTATTAACTCGAGTTAGTCGCCCAATTAATAATATCTTTTGGCATCCTAGTCAAAATTATATCGTCTTTGCCACTGATCAAGATATCAGTAGCTTAGAATTAGATAATCGTGAACGTCATAATATCACCAAGCTACTCACCATGCAGATTGATAGTCAGGTGATGATCGATAAAGATGCTAAGGTACTTAGTTTCTTTGGCCAACTAGGTCAGCAAAGGGGCTATTGGCAACTAGAGCTGTAAATAAAAAAATTTGGTTAAAAATAAAAAGCCGGCAGAGCCGGCTTTTTATTAATCTGAATTTAATTTTTATTAGTGTTTTGAAAACCCCATTTCCACAAATATTTAAACCAAGAGGCAATATGAATCCTGGTAGTACGATTAGTATAGAAGTTCCAAACTGAAGTCTTAGCGCTTTGACGATTGTGATTATGGATAATAGCTGCCTGAGGATTATAAACGACTTGATAAGCAGCTTGGTGAACACGACGACAGAGATCAGTGTCTTCAAAATACAAAAAGAAACGATCATCAAAGCCACCGAGCTGGTGGTAGAGAGTAGCTGGCATAAAGAGACAAGAGCCAAGCAACCAATCAACAGGCTTGATACTTTGATGGTCAAAATCAGTCATTAAAAATCTGTCTAAATCTCGACGGCCAGCAAGGCTAGATCCCAAAAAAGTCCGACGATAAATTGGCGTCAACAAAGAGTGCCAGCGATAGCAAGAGTTTTGCACACTGCGATCAGGATTGAATTGCTTTGGCCCTACTACACCGACTTGCGGGTTAGCCTCTAAATATTTATAGAGAGTTTGAAAAGTTTCTGGCAGCGCCAAGGTATCCGGATTCATAACCACAAAATATTTACCAGTAGCCTCGGCGAGACCGAGATTATTACCAGCCCCCATACCGATGTTGGTTGCCGACTCGACAAAGCGGACTTGCGGATATTGCCAAGCCAAAATATCACCTAGGTAGTCATCAGAATTATTATCAACGACAATAATCTCATGTGACAAACCTTGCCAATTAGCTTCGGAGAGCGACTTGAGACAGCTCAGAGTTAGACCCTTACTGTTGTAATTAACAATGACGATGCTGATATCCATAGCTTTACCAAAAAATGAAAGGTTTAACGATGCTAAAATAAAACTGGAAAACAATGTTACCAAGTCTAGTGAGTGGAGAGTCTAATTCTTGATACTTGATCTGCGCGCTAAAGAGCTTGATGATGGATCGATCAGAGCGACGACGGAGCGACTGAGCAGAGCGTCTAGCCGCTAAAATATAGAGCCAAGTGCTAGGCAGGCAAAAGTAACCGAGCACCTTGAAACGTTCTCCGAGCCAGCCAGCACGCCAAGCAGTTAACCAGAGTCCGAGCTCGGAAATTAAAAAGGCTGGAGAGAAAATTAACAAGCTAAACAAGTGATAATTTTTGAGGCAGGCCAAGATACGATTGCGGTCCTGCCAGTAGAAGTGCTTGATGGATTTAGAAAATTGATATTTGTGATAAAAGACGGCTGAGTTAGCCAGACGACAACGGTAGCCAGCAAGCCATAAGCGCCAACCGAGATCTTGATCCTCGTTATACATCCAAAACTCTTCATCAAAGTCACCGATTTTCTGGAGAGCTTCGGCTGATAGAAGCACAGCGGCGCCACTAGGATAGGCAATGTCTTGATCTTCAGCGTAACGATAAGCTTGACCATTACCAGCGCAATATCCAAAACCGAGGAAGTGAGTAACATTACCAAGACTATTAATCCGGCTTTGATCTGGCCAGAGCATCAGGCGTGCCTGCACAGCGCCGACTTGATTATCAGCTTGAGCGAGGACTAACATTTGTTCTAGACAGTCAGGAGCAACTAGACCATCCATATTAAATAGAGCGAGATAGTCATAACCTTCGGCTAAGGCCTGACGAATAGCTAGATTGTTACCGCCAGCAAAACCGAGGTTATCAGGACTGGTTAATAGCATCCATTCCTGCCCAGCTAATTCTTTGGTGGCGACTTGATTAATGAAGCTAAGACTTTCGGTACTTGACTGGTTATCAATCAAAAAGAACTTCAGCTTGCTAGAACATTTTTGAGCGCCAAAACTAGCCAAACAGTCAGTCAGGTAACGCTGGGCATAATCACGCCAATTTGGGCTAATAATAATGGCTATTTTGGTCATACAGAGGCAGTTTAGGACAAAAAAAGCCATTTGGCAAACCCTTGCGAGCCGTGGTTTTTTGACTTACAATGAGCCTAATAATTCATTAAGGCTTCTAAAAATATGCAAACACTCAGTCTATCACCACTCCCCTACGATTATCAGGCTCTGGCCCCGTGGATGAGTGAAACGGTTTTAAAGCTCCATCATGACAAACACCATCAAGCTTATGTAGATGGCGCCAACAAAGTCCAGTCCCAATTAGCCGAAGCTCGCACAAGCGGAGCAGAGCTTGATTATAAAGCTCTAGCTAAAGAGTTTTCTTTTCATATGAATGGTCATATCTTGCATGAGCTACTCTGGTCAACTTTGCGAGCAGCTAATGATAATAATCAACCAAGTGGCGAAATGCTTTTAGCGATTAATAGTAGTTTTGGTAGCTACCAGAGATTTGTAGAAGAGTTTAATAAAACTGCTATCAGCGTCGAGGGTTCTGGTTGGGCGCTCGTCTATGTTAATCCACTGGACAAAAGTCTCATGATCGGACAAGTAGAAAAGCATAATCTCAATGGACTAGCTGGTTGCACCGTCATCATGGCGCTTGATGTTTGGGAACATGCTTATTATCTAGATTATCAAAACTTGCGAGCGAAGTTTGTCGAAGGCTATTGGAATCATGTAAATTGGGACAAAGTAGAACAGTTACTTAATGCTAGCAAATAGAAAAATACATAAAAATAAAACAAGTCAGATTAGTCTG
>ERZ761601.217-NODE-217-length-11967-cov-7.240514_pt1 | contig 11967 bp, 15 predicted proteins | sample MGYA00433092_ERZ761601 | MGnify/ENA primary metagenome ERZ761601 (study PRJEB28899, sample SAMN03785571) | bioreactor sludge metagenome | biome: EBPR Sludge; feature: EBPR Bioreactor; material: 0.22µm filtered reactor supernatant | place: Saint Lucia: Queensland...
GGTCGGGGGTCTTCGGGGACGAGAGGCACATTCAGATGCCCTTTCGGTACAGTCGAGTGCGAGGGTGGCGCTGCATGCTGTTGAGCGCGCCGAACAAGGTGCCGCCGCTAACCCCCGTCGAAGAGGTAGCAGCCCCGAGCGCGATGCCCGAGTACAGGTACGCCAACATCGCTCTGTCGCCCGCGCTCGCGAAGCCGCCGTCCGGGTTCGGCGCGGACATGAAGAACCCGCGGCCGAAACCGAGCATCGAGAACCGCTTGTCGCGCGTGTCGACGGCCATTAGGCCCACTCGCCCCTGGTCGCCGTCGTGCCGTCGTCGCTGACGGTGGACGTGGCGATGTTGCCGCTGTCAGCGTCGTTGCGGAGCGTCTGCGTGGTCGCCGTCTGAGTGATCTTGTTGCGACCGAGCGTGAACAGCCAAGCAATCGCGTCGAACAAGGTCGGCGTCGCGCTCGGAGCCGCGGTCGGCGCCGTGAGGCTGCCAAACTTGGCGGCGGTAAGCGCGCCATCCGCGAGCGTGCTGATGCTCGTTCCCGTGAGCGCGAGCGTCGTCGTCGGGCTCCCGACATTGGCCCAATCGACGCCGGCCTCGCCCCCCGCCGACACGTCGAGGGTGCGGCCAGCGGTCGTGGGCTTGAGCGCCGAGTTCTTGCGGATGGTGAAGCTCGCGACCACCGTACCGACGACGCTGACGCTATCGACGGTGCCCGTCGTGATGACGATGTCGAAGTACGAGCCGGCGGCGTAGAAGGTGCCGTCTGCGCTCGTGTCGATCGCGAAATGGTGCAGGCCCGTGACGCTGTCGAAATCCACGGTCAGCGTGACGCCCGTCGTGCTCTGCGCCGTGCTGTTATCCTTGTAGACGGACAGCGCCGGGGTGCCGCCCAGCGTGAACGCAGCGCCCGTACTCGGGCGGAACGTCGAGAACTTGCCGTAGATGACGGCCGACGTGTCGAAATCGCCGAGATGCTTGCTCATGCCACAAATCCTCGAATGGGGTTAGCTGCAAGGCCGCCACCGCCGCCGCCCGCACCGTCGTCCGACTGATCGAAGATCAGCCCCATCGACAGCGGTCGCTTCGTGGTGTCGACGGTGTAGGTGCCGCCGCTGTCGCGGGTCACGAGCACGACATCGGTCCCGCCCGACAGCACGTTCATCTGATTGGCCTCGCCCGTGTCCATCAGGAGGCCGTCCACGATGCGGACGTTGGTCGCGCTCTGCGGAACGATCGTGAGGTAGTAGGTCGTCCCGGCGTCGAGAGTCACGGCGGAAGCGAAAAAGCCCATCGACGGGATCACGCCGGAGCCAGCCGAATAGCTTGAGCCGTAGTCCTTGTCGCCCGTGTAGGTAGCAAGCGCCGTTCCGCTCGTGTTCGCGAGGATGACGTTCGCGTTGCCGGAATGGATGTTAGTGGCGGCGAAGAACCCGATCGCGCGCTTCTTGCCACGCGGGATGAACCGGATGCCGCGCTCCCGATCCGACGACGTGTTGTTGAAGTCGACGTTCGTGAGCGACTGGAACGGAGTGATCGTGCCGCCAAGCCAGGGATACGAGCCGTCATTGAGCTTGAGCGCGATGCATGGGACGTACTGATAGGAGACGGCGAGCCCGCGCGAAGACCACGAAGTGCCATTGTGGTAGCGCGGGTAAACGCCCGTGGTGTCCCAGCCGCCGCCGCTGCCGACACGATTGAAGCACGCGAGGCTGATATCGCCGCTCGTGCCCGAGAAGACGATCGCGTAATAGGTGCCCTGCGTCAGCGACACGGCGGCCGTCAGCGCCGCAGTCTTCGCGCCCGTCGTGCTGATCGTCATCGACAGGTTCGAGTTGGTGCCGGCCAGCGACCCGGACGGGTTTCCGGTCGCCGCGTCGATCGTCTCGACGCGCACGTCGACATCGCCGCTAGAACCGACCGCGGAAATGTAGAAGTCGACTTCCGACAGCGTGCCCGTAAAGGCAGCCTGGAAGACGATCGCCATCTTCTCGCTGGCGACGTTGAGCTGCACGGACCCGATCGAAGCGGCCAGAGCAGCGTTGAGGAACGGCGGGCTCGGCCACCACTCGCCGCCCTTGACGGATGCCAGAGCCATCAGAGTGCTCCCGTGATTTCGAGCCGCTCGCGCGGCGTCAGCTTGTACTCGAACGGCACGACGCTGCCGTCCGGGAAGCGCATCACATGGACGCACTGCGCGAGGGTGTCGTCTTCGAGCGCCTTCAGGCCATGCGCAACGCCGGCCGGCACATCGAAGAACTCGTTGTCCCCGACTTCCGTCTCGACGCCATCAGCCGAGACGCGGAGGCGCCCCCGCACGACGTGGAGGACGTGGCCGTAGGCGTGCTCGTGCGTCGGGATGCACTGGCCGCGCTGGGTGAAGTGCATCTGGTGGAAGTACAGGTTTCCGCAGTCGGTCGAGTAGATGGTCGGGTACATCAGGCCGTCTCCACATCGATGACGAAGACCTGCGGGCCGTCCCAGAGCGGGGAGATTTGGGTGCCATCCACCTTTATCGTGTCGAGCGACGCGGCACGACGGGCCGCCTCGACGACAGCAGCCTCGCGGTGCTTCGGGGTCAACCCGACTTCATCGCACAGGTCGCGGATAAGGCGCGGCACGTTGGCTCTCACCGTCGTCCCGCGCGCCTTCCTGGTTCCCGTGGCCGAAGCCGTCGCGACTATGAACACACGCATCGCTCAATGCCTTTCATCGAGTGTCGACATGCCACCAGCCATTCCGCTCGTCATACCCCGTGCGGCCGGTCATGTACGCCAGCCCGTTAGCCGCTCCAGTTACGCCTTGGTCCACCATGAGCTTCATCGCTAGCGCGAAGCCTTGGTGGTAATCGGAAGTGCTGCCCACAAGCGACTCGCGACTGCCGTCGTAATCGTCGACATGAGGGCCGGGGATGCGGATCGTGCTGATCGTTGGGGTCGTGGAGGCGAAGATTTGGGTGATCTCTACCTCGACCACTGTTGCCGAGGTGACGCTCGTGATCCTCGCGCGACCGCCACCCGTCGTCGCGACAATCCATCCGTCCTTGTACCACGCGCTCGTTCCCGCCCCGCCGCTCGTGAAATACGAGTTCGAGAATGTGATGGTCCGCCCTATGCCGATCGTGTTGTCCGAGATCGTCATCGTGCCGGTCGGCGTGCGCAAGTACTCGCCGAGTTCCGACGTAATCGCCGGCCCCGCAAGGCAGCCTCGGCGGTACATCTCATTCCACGAAATGTCGGTGTACGTCGTGTATTCGTTCGACCGCAGGCAATGGCGGTACGGATTGCTCATGATGTCGGGCACAAGATCCGGCGACGACCACAGACCATTCAGAAGGTCAGCGAGCCAGTCACGCCCAGCCTCCCAATCGGCATCCGTAAGGCCAAGCTCGTACGCGGCGCCGAACTCTCGCGCGATGAAATACCCCTGCCATGGGCTCTCGACATGCAAATTGTACCCAGCACCGTTGTCTCTCGGTGCGACGCCGATCCACAGACCGCCGCCCACGGCATAGCGGTTCCCGACATCGGACGCTGTGCCGGCCTTCCAGGCATCCCAATGCTTCCCGACGCGGGTCGTGTAGTAGGACTTCGCGTTGTAGAGCTGATCGCGGGATGCGTCCGGCGTCGAGATCGTCGCGAACAGGAGGTCGCGGATCGCTAGCGCCATGCCTCGCGGGTTCGCCTCGCCGAGCGGGAAGCCAGAGATGTTCCCGAGGGCCGAACCGAAGGCCGTCTTGTTAACGCCGCTGCCGTTGTATCCGTCGTTGAGCCCCGACGCGGTCTGGAGCATTTCCTGCCGGTGCATGAGTTGCAGCCACCACAGGTCGCCGGTGTGGAGGTACGGCATGTAGAACAGTTGCGGGATGTGGTCCATGTCCCGCTCGAACGGCGAAAACGTCGATGGGTAGTTAAGCTGGGTGCCTGGATGCGACCCATTGTACTTGTAGGTCGTGCCGTTGTCGGAGCGCGGCGTGACAGTAAGCTCGCCGTTCGTCGGGATGCCCGACAATCGGATTGGATGAAGCGGTTGGTACGACGCGAAGTATTCGGCGTTCTCGAAAAATCGGCGCCGACCGTTCGCGTCCCACTTGATGATGGCCTCGGTTTGCCACTGCGTCGTGTGCCCCAGATCGCCACGGCCGCCGGATTGCCCGATGAACGTCTCAATGTCGCCCATGTTCACCGCCGAGCCGCCAAGGAAAGTCAACGGGCGGATCGCGCCATTCCCGACCATCAAGTCGAGCGCAGCCATGTTATGGCTCACCGATGCGTGTGTCTGCGCGTGGTTCAGCATGAGCTTGCTAGCCGCCAGATAGTCCATAGGCGCGCGCGTGCTGGCGCTGACGGCGGAACTCACGTCTCCCCAGATCGCCACGCTGGACGGCTTGTTCCCGATCCACACGCGGCGACGATAGGACGCGCCGTACCAGTGACCGATGCCCTCCTGCGTCCAGTTACCAGATGTGTAGCTCGTTGCTGTGAACGCTTCGTAGATGTACGCGGTAGCAACCGTTGCGGACGTGCGCGCCGTGACGATAGCCTTACCGTTACCGCCCGCATTGATGATGTGCGCGCCGATGATGTCGGCATCCCACGATCCGGTTGACAGCGTGAATGTCCGGCCCGTGCCGGTCGCCGAGCTAGACAACGTGATCGTCGCGGCCGGCTGTTTGCGCACATATTCGAGCCTCTGCGCGCCCAGCAGGGGGTCGACCTGATCCGACTTTATGAGCGTCTGGTCGGATACGCTCGTCGCCCGCTCTATGGTGAGGCCATAATAGTAGTGCGCAGCGTCGCCGCTCGCGCGGGCCGCATCGTTGTTCTCGACATTCACGTCGCAGCGGATCGCCGTGATCGGATTGCCGCCACTAACGGCGGCCGGGCTGGCCTTGTAGGCGCTCAGGTGGAACTCAATATGGATGCCGTTGCCGCTGTTGTGCCCCGTCCCGCCATTGCGCGGCGCGGCGCGGAGACGCCACTCCGTGCAGGTCGGTCCGTCTCGCCAGAGCTGCGAGCACGTCCAGAGCCCCGTCTTTGAATACGTCGTCGTTGCCGCGTCGAGGATGTCCTTGACGCTGACCGCGTAGACGGTGCCGCCGATGTCGATCGAGACCTTGCACAGCCCGTCAGCGTACCCACCGAGCGCTTGGATGTCGGCGATCGTGATGGCGGTGCCGGTCGGCAAGGCATCGGTGCTCGTGTAGACGCGCAGCTTGCGCGTCCCGCCGCTCGACAGCGCGGGAACGATGCCCGTGATCTTCCCCATTCGCACGGCAGCATTCATGTCCGCGCTCTCATTGTCCCACTGGAAGTTCGACAGGACGGAGCCCTTGCCCCCGGAGCCGTCGTCGTCATAGACCTTGATGTTCTCGCCGCTCGCCAGCGTCCCAGCGGCCATCGGGAACCCGATCTCAAGCAGCTCGCCGGTCTTGGCGCCGCCCGTGCCGTCCTCGGTCAGCGTGACGACGGTGATCAAGTTCTCGGTCCCTGGCGTGTAGACGACGACGGACGGACCGACTTCGCTATCGCTGCCCGTCGCGTTCGTCAGCGTGAGCGTCGGCGTCACGGTCCCGGCGCTGGCGTAGCTGACCGTCGTGCTCGTCTCTGTCGTGCCGCTGTAGTCCGTATCCCCGTCGCCGTCGCTATCGAGCGTCCAAGCCGTGTGCGCGCCACCGGAGTTCGACCACTGCACCAGCGCGGACTGGCTGGTCTGTAGCGTCGTGTCGTCGTAGGAGAACGAGCTGATTGCCGGTGCGCTGGGCGGAGGGGGAGGCGGAGGCGGCGGAGGCGGCGGAGGCGGCACCATAGCGTCGCCAGTTGCGCCGCCCCGCATTACGATGGTCCCGGAGATGGGGCCGAAAAGGCTCATGTCAGCGCTTCGGCGCCCCGGAGATGCGGAACGTCATGGTGCCCCCGCCCCAGGTCCCGGCGCCGCGGGCCCGGAGCTTGATGCCATGCTCCTCGGTGAAATACTGCATCGTCACGGCTGCGGCGCCGGAGGTCGCGTCCACGACCGACAGCGAAGTCGGGGTGAGCGTGAAGTAGTTCGTGCCCCCGTCGTAGGAGCACTCCAGCGTCCCCGTCACCCCGGACGGAACGCTCAACGCGAGTTCGAGCAGGCGGCCGGCGGGGACCGTGTACCCCGTCGTCGCACCGTCCGCCGTGATACTCGTGGCGCTCAGAAGGCCGACATCGTCGTCAGTTGATCCAACCTTGGCCATCGGTCATCCTTCGTCGTCAGAATAGGGGTCGTAGTCGTGAATGGCTTGCCGCGGTGCGTTATCGACCATCCCCAGGCCGACGTCAACTGCTATATCCTGCGCGAAGGTGAGGGCCAAGGCGTCCGCCTCGTCAGGGGAGGAATACTCGCCTCCCAGCCTCTCCTTCATGTCCTTCTTGCTCTCCAGATTGATCTTGTTCCCGAGCAAGGTATAGGAGAACTCCCGCTGCGTCAACTGTTCTTTCAAGACCGATCCGGTCTCGTCGTTATCGGGCGGGATGGCCAAGCGCCCGGCCAGTGCCTCGCGCATCTTCCCCCACATCTCGTCGATCTTGAAGCGGTAGACCTTGTCGTCGATCGGGCTGCCGCCGAACTGGATCTCGATCGGGCCGTAGCCCGCGTGCCTGAGTTGGTCCACGACGCCGCCGCCGATACCGCCGCCGTCCACGAACAGGCCCGAGCACTTCTTCCCCTTGGCCTTGAATTCGGCGATCGTCTCCTTCACCTTGCCGGCGAGCTGGACCGTGTCCAAGCCTTTGTAGATGCCCTTCTGCGTGGTCGGCGCGAACGAGCGCGCGTCCATGCCCAGCCGCGGGTAGATGACCGAGCTGTCGTCGCCGAAGCGGGCCACATCCACGCCGATGATGAGCGGAGCCGTGCGGTCGACGAAGGCATCACGTGAGCCCGCGGCGATGACATCCTTCGTCGGGATGAACTGGGCGCTGCCCTTCGAGGGGAACATACCGCGCACACGGACCTTGAAGTAGTCGCTGTCCTCGCCGTGGTCCTGGCGCCACTGCTCCATGCGCTCCTTGTTCGTGATCGAAACCGTTCGGCTATCGATCATGCGAACGATGTAGCGGTGCTTGAGCTTCCCTTCGCACTGCTCGAAGAAGCGCCCGCTGTTGCGCGTCGGGTTGCCGAAGTCGAAGGTCATCGCCTCGCCCGTCAGCGTACCGCCGTCCCGCACCTCGTAGATCTTGTCGGGGATCTGGGACGCCTCGTCGAAGACGTAGAACGATGTCGCGTTGGCCGCGTGCTGACCGGCGAAGGCTTCCGAGTTCTCCTCGCGACAGGTCTGCGCCGAGCACGCCCAGTGCGGGAACTTCTTGTGGATGAGGCTCATCGCCCCGCGCCCCGTGTTCCACTGGAACCAGTTGCGCGTCAGCGATAGTCGATGCCACTTCCCCAGCTCGGCCCAGGTCTTGGTGCGAAGCTGCGTGTCCGTGCCCGCCGTCACCGTCCCCTTGGCAAACGGGCGGGTGTCCATGATGAACTTGATGATCCACGCCGTCAGCGTCGACTTGCCGATGCCATGGCCAGAGGCGGTCGAGAACTGGATCGCCGGCACGGCTTTGCGTCCGTCGAACTTGCGCTTCCGGATCTCTTCACCCCACTGATCCAGGAACTCGCACGCCCACTTGTCCGGCCCCCACTTGCAGCCGTACCGCGAGCGCCAGGGCTCCTGAAGCTCCACGAGCTGGATCTCGGGGTTGCTGTCCCACGGGAAGCAGAACATGACGTAGCCCATGGGGTCGGCGTAGAAGTTGGCGAGCATCTTCGCCAACTCCACGTCGTAGTTGAATTCCCCGCCCGCCTTCATGTGTCAGCCTGCGATCGACGTGTTCCCAGTCGTCGGCCCGAGGCTGCCGCACCAGGGCGTGCCCGGCTGAGGCCAGGGCATCTCGTTCGGCGCGGGCACGACGATCGGCCAGGGGTACGGGACCACTCCCCGGCTCAGCTCTTCCCGCACGACCCGCCGGATCATATCCTCCAGCATTTTCAAGGTCTTGGCGTCTTCCTCATCCATTTCCACTGACCCTGGCCCTCCCAGCCTGCAATGCCTTGACCAGCTCGTCCGACGCGTCCAACTGCACCTTCTCGGTGAACAGCCCCAGCCGCTTGCCGAGCTTCTCCAGCGCCGCCAGCTTGTCCGCGAGCTTGACCGACACGCGCTTGACGTCGCGGGCATTCTCGCCCTTGCCGTCCACGTAGATCTCGCTCTTGTACTCGGCCAGGGCGTAGCGCTGCTCCTTCGACAGCTTCATCAGATCCGCCTCCGGCCCCATCTCGATCAGCACGTCGCCCAGCGAGGCGTCGGCGATCTTCATCAGCCGGGAGATGACCCACTCCTCCGTCAGCTTGTAGCGCTCCTGGGCCTCCTCCTGCCGCTTCCTGATGAGGGCCACCACGCGGGGGTTCCGGAAGAGCTGGCTGATCGCCTGCGCCGAATGGGCGTAGCCGCACGCCTCGGCCGCCTTCTGCTTGTTGAAGTCGAACTCGAAGTACTTCATCACCAGCATCTGGTGACGGTCTTCGTGGCTGGACGCCTTCTGATCGCGCGGGACCTTGAGGTTCCCAGGCTTGTTCCGCGGGCGCGGACCGGCCACGGGGTCCTTCACGGGCCGGCCGGGCTTGCCGGGAGTCTTCGTCTTCTTGCGTCGAGCCACTGGCTGGTCTCCTGAAACTCAGTGGAGGGGCTATGGTTTACCGTGCGGCCCCTCCAAGCGCACGATCGGGCCGCTCTTCTTGGCGGGGAGACCAGGGCGGCTCCGACCTTCGCAAGCTACACCGGGCCAGGGCGACTGTCAAGCGGCGGCATCACGTGAGACCGAACGTCAAGATCTTATGTTGTCTGGGTTTTCCGGCGCGGTCTCTGACAATTTTCAGATTTTGCTTCTGCTGGCCGTGGTGCAGTCGGCGGGGGAGGGAGATAAGATCTTATGTTGTTTTGGTTTTTCCGGTGGGGTCTTTGGCGATCCGCGGGGTGCCGCCGCCGCCGACGAAAACTTCAGAGATGCGAACGATTCGCAATCGCACGACAGAGATGCGAACGATTCGCAATCGCACGACAGAGATGCGAACGATTCGCAATCGCAAGGCAGCGCTGCAACCCGCATGAGATGGGCCTTGGATGATCGTTAGCCTACGAACGATTGCCTGGACGCGGGGGCAATATCTTGTGCCGCTTTGGCGCGCGTTGGCGAGCGTGGGAAGAGCGAATGATGGTCGGGCGCCAGTTCTGATATACCACTGATATATCAGTCGCACGCACGCTCAAACTCCAAATCCCCGGACTGTCGCAGCGCGCGACCGATGATTGCTCAACAACGCAAGATCATTGCGCTGATTTCTGTTGCCTCGTGATACCGAACGCCTATCCTCTCCGTCGTCAACAACGTTGCCCGAGTTCATGTCGCCGGCCACGCCTACGGAGCGCTTCACGGCTTCGCCTGACGCGTTCAAGCTTGCCCCTGGCCACCGCGCCGGGGGCAAAGTTAAGCACGTCACTGCAAACCAAGGGAGACTAGCAATGTCATTCATGAAGCCTGAGATCACTGCGAAGGGCGCGCTTTATGCGTGCGATTGCGCCAAGTGTGGCGCGACCATGTACTCCCACGAATGGGCGCACTGGAACCACAACGAGCGCCGCGACGCGATGGAAGCTGGCACGCTTCGATGTGATGAGTGCGTGACCGGAACTGCCGATGCGGAGACGTTCCGCAGGGTGCCGCGCAAGCACTACGCCGGCCGCTACAGCGCTCCCGGCTATCTCGACTGCACAGATTGGAGTTACGACACCAATCGCAAGCGCTTGGCGCGCGAGCTACGCGACATGTACGAAGGCTAATCCTCAACCCACAAAGGAGTAACCGCAAATGGCCATGTCCCGTCGTCACTTCCAGAAGATCGCCGATGCGATCGCAGAGGCCGCGCGCACCGCGGAGAGTTACCGCGAGAACGGGCCTGAGTTTCAGGCATACGCCACCGCGCGCATGGATAGCGTGCAGCATCTCATGTACGCGCTCGCTGACGTTTGCGCCAGCGAAAACCCGAATTTCGATCGCGCGCGGTTTCTCGCCGCGTGCCAGCCGAAGGAGTAACCGCCATGCCTCGCTACTTCGCCTACGTTGAATTTCGCCGCACGACGATCGTCGACGACTACCTCGTTCCCGTCGACGAACGCTGGAGCGAACCCGAGCGCGATATCCACGAAACACCGCTGGACTGCGCCGTGCTCCAGTCCGAAATGTTGGCCACGCTCGCCCAGCGCGACCACGCGCGTCGTCGTGCGGCAGCGCTGGCAGCCTCGCGCAAGCGTCGGGAGAGCTGAACCATGCGCAAGCTCGTCATCTACCTAGCGGACGGGTCGCTCCGCATCATCTTCACCCGGGGATAGGCCATGCGCTACATCATCACAATGATCGCCGAGGCCGTCACCTTGCTGGCGTTCTTCGGCATCCTGCTCCTGTACCTCGTCGCGTTCAGCGACTAGCCCGAGATGCGCCTGGGGGCCGCCCCCATCTTGTCCGGTGCTGCTCCTAGGCCATCCCCACGGCATCATGTGATCCCTTTCGCACACTCTCACAATTTGGTATCAGTGAACCTTCAAAATCGTAATCGCCTCCGACCGCTACCATTCATAAATGGTATAGCGGTGTCGGGATTAGGCGTAACGACGCTCGTACAAATCCCATTCCTCAATCCCGCCTAAAGATGAGCAATTTCAATGCGATCCCGACCAATCCCGATCACTAATCCCGACGACAATCTCATTCGGGATTGGGATAATACCCACAAACGGGATCGGGCTATTCAAAATGCGAGAAATCCTTATTTCAAGGGCTTATCTGAAAGTCGTGCGCAATCCCGATTTCGGGATCGGTCGGGATCGCATTGGAATTGATTGACAAACGCCAACCCGTGGCCTAGACCTTGGCGACCTGTTTGGCGATGAGTTCAGTGACTCGGCGGTAACTACCCCCAACCCTCATGGAGGCTGAAATGATCACTTACGATGTGCTTAACCACTATACCGGAGCCGTCCAGTTCACCGCAGAAATCGATTGCGCGGAGGATGCCAGCATCGGCACCAAGCTGGGGCTGGCGGTCGGGTGGGCGGCCAGGACAAAGACCAATCTCGCGGGCGCCAACCTCGCGGGCGCCGACCTCGCGGGCGCCAACCTCGCGGGCGCCAATCTCGCGAACGCCAATCTCGCGGGCGCCAACCTCGCGGGCGCCAATCTCGCGGGCGCCAATCTCGCGGGCGCCGATCTCGCGCGCGCCAGCCTCGCGCGCGCCAACCTCGCGGACGCCGATCTCGCGCGCGCCAACCTCGCGAACGCCAACCTCGCGAACGCCAACCTCGCGGACGCCTATCTCGCGAACGCCAATCTCGCGAACGCCTATCTCGCGGACGCCTATCTCGCGAACGCCTATCTCGCGGACGCCTATCTCGCGCGCGCCTATCTCGCGCGCGCCTATCTCGCGAACGCCAATCTCGCGAACGCCAATCTCGCGAACGCCAATCTCGCGAACGCCTATCTCGTGAACGCCTATTCCCTCATCGACGCTGGCACGCCGAACGGATGGCGATGCGTCGGCTGGCTACGCGGCGGCTGGCTGTCCGTGCGCGTCGGGTGTCGCGACATGCGGATCGGAGAAGGTCGCGAATATTGGGCGGGCAAAAAAGACCGTCGTGAAGTCCTCGCCGCGCTCGACTACGTTGAAGCCGTCGCCAAGCTGCGCGGCTGGGCCACTGCGGCCCCGAAAGGCTGACCCGAAAGGCTGACCCGAAAGGCTGACCCGAAAGGCTGACCCGAAAGGCTGCCGCTCGATTGCAGGGCGGCAGCAATGCGGGCCAACCCACAAGAAGGAGACGAACGATGAAGCACACAAACCCCGATGGCCGAGTAGTCGACGTGAAGCTCGGCAACTACGTGAAGCTCGGCAACTACGTGACGCTCGGCGAC
>ERZ761601.218-NODE-218-length-11902-cov-17.403140_pt1 | contig 11902 bp, 12 predicted proteins | sample MGYA00433092_ERZ761601 | MGnify/ENA primary metagenome ERZ761601 (study PRJEB28899, sample SAMN03785571) | bioreactor sludge metagenome | biome: EBPR Sludge; feature: EBPR Bioreactor; material: 0.22µm filtered reactor supernatant | place: Saint Lucia: Queensland...
ATCACCGACCTTTATAGACTTTGAACGTGACCCTATCAAAAAATTATAACACGCATCTCCAATACCGACCGAGTAATTGCCTTCGCCATACGCCATTATGACAAATAACAATACCTTATTTAACTTCCTCTTATTCTCGTCTTTATATGTGCCGAAATTACAAAAATGAACACCTGAAATTTGCCCTGGCGCATTTGAAATATTTACATTGTTGTAAATTGTAGCATCTAAGCTCATACACGTTGCATAATCTCCGTTATCCCGTGCAGTGTTGATAAGATTGAATGTGTAATAATATTGTGAACCGTCATTAGGCAAATCATTATAAGTATCTACACCTGCCGTATTCAGATTGCAAAATGTTATAGACTTGAAGTCATACGCTGCTTCATTATTCCATTCGTCTTTTAGATAATAAATTACCCCCTTTCCGTTCACAGAATCCGCCCACGCAAATCTATCTGTATCATTGTCAATACAGTACTTTAGTTCCCACGCCTCAAACAACGTATCGGATGGAAAGTAAGTATCTCCTGCCCTCCTTATTGCCCTTGCTGCCTCATTCAGCTTATTATTAGAATCAGCTACAACAATAATGTCAAAATCGTTGCCCTCACTCCTTGAATCCGTCTGTACTGTCGTACATGTGTAATCCGTTATCCTGTATTGACGCCCGGCAATTAGCATATTACTATCTCGCAATGAAACCAAATCCGACCACGTAATTGATAACATATAAACATTCAATAGCATGTGTTTCAACTCGCTTTCGGTATATGTCGTATCGCTTATTTTAATCGTATAGCAACTACACTTATCCTTTACGTATAGCACACCGTCTTTGATGCTAAAAAAAATCGGATTGATATAATAATCAATACTGTTTGCCACAATATGCAGCCCATCAATACGCCTTGATACACCGTCGCTACCGGTTATCCAACCGTTATAATCCTCAATGAGTGAAACATTTTCTAATTTTGTATTCATGAAACTATTTTACCTTTAATATAATGCCGTTAAACTCTATCACCAATCGTAACGAGTTTTCGCCAAAAATAGCCAATGCCTCTTCTTTGCTATCTATTACAATAGGTACAATATCAACGTCTTGCAATTCATTCATTTTAGCGTTCATTTCACTTTCAAATCCTTCTTCATCCTTATGTATTGTAGCCATTTCAAAACTTTCAATAATCTTTGTACCGTCATATTGTGGAATTATTCTTTTTTCTTTTATAATATTGTTAGCTTTGTCCCTTTTCGCATGTTTCCGGTCTATCGCTGCCAATGCTATGTTAATTATCTCATTCTTACTTTCAAGTACATTCATTATCTCTTTGAGTTTTACAGCTATATCAAAATCCTGAACCTTATCAAAATTCATGTTTAGTAGGTTGTAAATTCTCTGTACCTCTTTTGTTTTTATTTTCATGTCTTTTTTTTCACAAATATACATATTTATTATTTATTATTTATGCCGGTAATGGTGCGCCTGCCGCTATCATAACCATCTTAATCCCTGTCTTCAAGTGTGCCTGCCGCTATCATCACCATCTTACTCCCAGCCTTCAAAGTAATACTACCTGTCCCGGTCGCTATCATTAGGTGCAGCGACACAACCAAACCTTGATAAGGCGCATGGTCTATTACTGTGAAGAATGTTAAAGTATTTTTTGACGCAGTCGCATTCGTTGTAGCTGACCCAATTACCGTTGAGCCATTTATTCGTATTTCCGCATTCACTTCTGAAGCTGTACCGCCTGTGTAATTAAGAGTTACAAATATCAGATGGTAACCATATTCGTATGTCGATGTGGGTAGCTTCATCTTCATGTTACCCGATGTCGTATCTACACCATATTGCGACCACGCCGGTGTATTAACCGTGTCCCATGTTACCGTCCTCCACGTTGAATCAGCCGAATGACTTTCATCGCTTGACAATGTTGTACTAACATTGTCATTCTTGTAACTTTCGCCCTGCAAACTCAACAAGTTTCCGGAACTGTTTGTAACAAGAACATTGCGAGGATAAGCGGATAATGTGGCCTTTCTCGTGTGTGGATAAGCCGATATAGTAATGTCTCCAGCATTGCCGCCCTGCCCAACTATTTTCAAGTAATTTTCCGCATAATTGAATACGTTTGACGAATCCAATTGCGCTATCTTGAGCTGCTGTGAAGCCGCATTATTCCACGCCTGTATTGACGTAATGTTATTAAGCGTCATTGAACCGGTAAAGTAAGATATGCCACTAACGTGTAACCGATAACTACTTGACGAACTGCTGCCGTCCCCTAACCAAACATTCGCATTATGATATATATTTTGAGTATTAGTTGTTGCGCTGATTATTGTGAAGATTATGAATAGTATTGTCATTGCTTTATCAATTTAAGGGCATTCGGCTCCCAGCGGCATAACCGACAGTCGGCATTTTTTTAACTCAATTGCGCTACCGGAAACCGATAGGTAAACTTCAAAATTTCCGCTCCCGCCTCCTGCCGTAACTGTGTGTATAGTCATCACTTTGCGCCCATCGGCACTCGTGCTTATATTCGTTTCCTTTGTTGCGCCCCCAACCCTTAATTGTGCCGTGACGGTAGGCGTACCCGATGTGGTGTACTCCAGTGTACATATCACCATAAACATCTGACCGGTTGCTCCTGCCACTTTATAATCACCACTTGAAAAGCTGTAACTGAAATAACCGTAATCGTTGTTACAGACATAACTATCGAATGTCACCCGGCGTGGTGTACTGTCGGCGATATGGCTTTCGTCTGCCGTTGTGAACACCGAAGCCCCGTAATTCCTTACCCATTGCCCTCCTTGCTTATACATCACTCCAGAGCTTGCGGCAAACAGGAAGCTATCACCTGCGGACATGGTATCTGCTGCCCGGCTTGACGTGTAGTTTGGCAAATAAATATCAAAAGATTTTGACCCCGATTTTGGGGTGCCCACCTTTATCAGGTTTGAGCCTGTTATGCCTAAAAGCTCGGTGGCTACTGCATCCGATGCATAAGCACTATAATAAACACTATTGTTGATTATTGCCCCGCTGCTAATATACGCCTGACCAACAACGCTTAATTGGAACGAGCTTGCGGAGCTGTTACCGATTCTAACTTTTGCGTTGTGGTAGATGTCGTCGGTGTTTGTCGTGGCATCGGTTGAGCCGCCTTGTATCTTCCAGACGGCATTGCCTGAACCTGATGTTAGGTAGTTTTGAGAAATTACCCATTCTCTACTGGCTACTTGATACCATGAGCTCCATGACGTGTTATAATTATTTCTAAAGAAAAATTTATCGGAAACAGATGGATTAATGGCCATTTGAGCTCCATAGGTATTTGCTACTGACCCTATCCATACTACATAAGAATTTGCATTAGGATTATTAGTTACATTCCCATTAGAATAAATTACTTGTGTTTTCGTGTAATTATTTAAATTAACAGCGGATAATTGACCGGAATACCCTGCATCAGCATCACTCAACGCTACATACTTTCCAGCTACACTTGGAATAGTCGGAAAAGCCTGTAAAACGCCATCACCCCTAACATACTGCCCGCTTGTTCCTGTCCAGGAGAATGCAAGTGTGCCACTTGATGTTATAGGGGTGCCGCTCACTCCTAATGCCGTACCACCTACGGATGCAGCTACGGACGTAACCGTGCCTGTGTTGCTTGTCCAAGTAGGACTAAAGTACTCTAAAGCTGTACCACCAGAGTTAACACGGAGTAACTGATTAACTGTTCCAAGAGTTCCCAATCCTGTACCACCTCTTGTTATTGCCAACACTCCAGCCCACCCCATGGTTAAGGAAACGCCTTGCAACAATGCCGTTGCCGGTGTGCCTCCTAAACTTATTGTAACATTTGTATCATCTGTTTTTGTTAATGCCGCCGGCGTTATAACCGGAATCCCCAACGACGCTACCGTCCTTGTGCTTACCACACCTCCATTTGAAACAAGAATATCCGTTGCACTTGCAGCAGTAGGGATATTGTTTATTGTAACATACCCGGTAGTGGGAGCAATAGCCATCCACTGTGTGCTACCATCCTTCATGAATCTATATCCACCCGAAAATCGAGCAGTAAACTGGTTGCTTGCAGTAAGAGTTATAGATCCTCCATAATCTGTTAATGCGAGACAACCGTAATAACCATTGATAGTAACATTGTGTCCTAATATATTATTGTAATATGCATCTGTAACTATATTATCGCGCCCTGAAATGAAGTTATAATATGCGACTTTCGAGGGTGCAGCACTAATTGAGTTATTAAACCCAAAAATCTTATTATGATAAGCAGATGAAGTTATATCCCCAGTCGTTATCGTATTACCTGATCCGATTATGAATGAGGCAACGGCATTTCCAAGTCCGCTAATAACATTAGCCGTATTTTCAGTCAAAACAAAAGAAAAGCCTGAATTATTGGTTATAACTCCATTACCAATATTAATCGCACATTCAGCTGTGTTTGTTCCTCCGCCAATTTGAAGACCGGAATTACCATTATATTTTAAGTTGCCATTACTACTTATCCCCGACCCTGTACCATAGGCTATTTGATTGTTAGGCAAAGAAAGCCCATTGAACGCAATAGGATTTAAGCTCACATAAGACGGTGCGCCAGTCCCGGCTACAACACGCCCGAAAACCTGATACTGGTTGCAATTTGATAGGTTAAATGATAGTGCCGGCGTCGTTGTAGGTGTTGCGACATTTGTGGTAAATAAAGGTGATAAATTACCGGCCGAAAAACTCGTTACAGTGCCATCGCCTCCAACACACCCACAACAATCGACAAGTAAGTCCTCAAGTTCAGCTCTTGTCTTATTGCTATCCGCATAAGTTAAAGTTATGCTGTTACCAGATAGGTCGAACAGATAAGCAGTACTTGTTTTGAAGTCGCCGTAAACCGGTTGATAAAGTTTCCTTTCTGTATTGTTTATTGTATCAAAAAACGAGATATAGGCAACAACATTACTATCGCCTATATCTGCACATGTGCCAGATCTTACCTCTTTATTATTGCACGTTATATTTATCATTTATCTTATAATAATAAGGGAGTGTAAAGCTCCCTTAAAATAAACTCAATAAAATAAAATAATTATGTCGTGAATAAAGGTTTACAAGAAATGTCAAATGCACTTTCGCCATTCAAGAATACTCCGACTTCGCTATCCACTGCTACCGTAACAAGATAACCACGTCTTAGCGCATCCGCTACAACATCGCTACTTGCAGCAACGACACCGGAAATCCCAGTAACGGTTGCCTTCAATGATGCGGCAGTCGTTGAAGGGTATGTAACAGCACCCAAGGATGTAGTCGTTCCGCCAACGGTCAAGTTATTCGCCCCCGCAACACCATCAAACAAGTAGAACGAATGGATACATTGATAGGCATCAGTACAATTTTTTGTGAAAGTTGTATCTGAACCACCCTTTGAATAACTAACGATAACAACTTCACCGATGCCGGAAATGTTGTAATTCGTGCCATCATCATCAATTGTAATTCCACCGTTAAACAATCGTCCACCAGCGGCATTAATTGCAGTAACAAGGTTTTCTCGCAATGTTCTTGCATTTGTTGCAGCCGGCACAGTAGTCTTCACCGTAACGCCGTCTTTGTCTTTTACGCTAAATGCTGTAATAGCCCCTACAGTCGCTTTTGTTACCGATGCAGTAAATTGACATACGTCACCACTATCCGGGCAACATACACCGTTGGCAATCTGAACTAAAGAGTTTACATTACCCTTCCCGTCCGCTTGTCTGTACAAAATCATAATCCAATAATTTATATGTTAAAAAAATGTTTACCACTTGTTTTTAGGGCAATGTGTATCGACGACTTTAAATTCTGTTAATTCAAAATGTCTTTTTGCCTTAACCTTGCTATCCATATAACAATCACAGATTGAACATTGTCTTGTGTCTTGTTTGAACAAATCACACCCCTCACAAATCGAAATCCTCATTTTTGCTTCATCTTCGCTGACCTGTTCATGAATTAACAACCTACCTAATTGCTCACCTAAACTCATAAAAAATATATTTTTGTTGACCCTTTCTTTTCATTCCTTATTCCATTATCACCACAACCCCCGATATTATCAAAACAAGTCAACGTATCAAGATTATTGCTAATATAGTTCTTCATGTGCTGCACTTTGTTGTAAAACCGTTGGCCCAATGAATCCATTAAAAATGATATCTCCGACTTTGTAACCCCTCTTAATCCGTCATTGGTGTCTGTTAATGCCGTTGCACCTACAGCACTAACTTGATAAGTAGCTGCCGGAATAGCAGCCATATAAATTTTTGTTGCTAAGATTGTCATTAAGTGCCTGTCCCACAATTTGTTCAAATTATCATCGACAAATCTTTTTGCCTTTTCCCAATTGATTGAATCATTACAAGGTGGCGTTGTGCTATCTGTACCGATAAACTTATAAACTAAACCATTGTACAGCACATAATCCCCTATCATATAAGTTTTACACGATTCCCACATTGACACAATCCCACATGGCTCAATCTTACTTTCAAGACAATCATAAATTGATGGATTAAGATGTTCTTCAAAAAAAGCATATTCCTCACTATCAAGGATACTACCTATCCATTTTGTCTCGAAGTTCAATTTACCACCTCCAAAAAAAACCACAGATTCAGGCAAGATAAACATTAATCTATATTTTCTTCGCTAAACAATTTTACAATCGGATTCAGAATTTTTCTGTTAACGCCGGCTAAATCACTATATCCATTCATCATATTTAATTCAGAAACGACATCATCATGTTGTGCCAAAATCTTTTTTTGCAAATTAGCAATAACGGTTTCCATTGTTATTAATATATTATCTTTAAAAGCATCCTTGTTCCACCCTGTTGCCTGTTCAAAACCAAGTATCAGCCTTGATAAACGATGACTCATTATTATTGCATCTTTGTTCAACTCTGCAAGGGTTTTAAAGTAACCCTCATTCGTCACCGGTGCAACTGTATGTACTTTCATCGGCGTTGAATCGGCTGGACGTTCCATGTAAATAATGCTCTGCGGTGCTTTACCTTTGTTTGTTGTAGCATCAACAAACTTAGAAGCAAGACTTTGTTTAGGTATATTAACCGTCTCCCCATGTTTGTAATCATAACTTTCATTGGTTAAAGATATTCCGGTTTCAGGATTATCCCCCTCAACTTCTAATATTGTGACTCCCATGAAGTTGTTATCAGTCTGCTTGTTATTGTAAACAGATAACTGAACCTCATTATATTGCTTGTATATGCTTCCAAATGAATCAGGCTCACCATACAAGTAGTTACCATTCTTTATATGCAAGATAGATATCATCCTCCCTTCAACTTCGACAAAGTTAGGATAAAAGGGATATAGAGTAATATCAGAATTTTCTTTTAATGTCGGCAAATAGGTATAATAAATATCATTATCCTTATATAGATAACTGCCCTCTGTCGGCATTATTCTGTTGTTAAGGATGTACTTATCTCCGCTCTTAACAATCGACAATTCGACAAAACACTCACCGTATATAAGATAGTTTCTTGCAACGTCCTGAAAATAATCCAACACACCTCTTTTTCCATACATTATATACTGACTTGCTTCCCTGTATCTATTATAATCAACACTTTTAGTTGTATCAAAATCGGAATACAAGTCTGAATAATATAATGATAAAGAACCTGTAAAGCCTAATTCGACTTTTTTTGTTATACAAGCATTTTGGGTGTGCGACAATCTTGATATCTTAGACAATAGCGGACGCAATGAGTTCCCAGTCCCACTCTCTGTATAGCTGTAAGGAACTATCTTAGAGTTTTTAAAAAACTTGATTATGTCCGCACTGTCTTCAACTAATAACGGAAATGGGTCGTTTAATTCAAATCCTTTAATAACTCTTTTGCCCGATATCGTCGTTAATGTCATTTTTTCGTATTATCAATTTGCTTTTCTTCTTCGGCAACTTCAATAAATTCGGTCATTCCCAATTTTTCAAAAGCATACTTCAAATCTTCTTGTGTTGCCGCTTTCAACACCCTTGTCCCATCCGGATATAAGGATGATTTTATTATCTGTTCAGTCTCATCCTTTTCTGACAAAATTACGACTTTCCCTTTTTCGTTAATGAATTTTGAGGGTACAACTTTTTTGATAATTTTATATTTCATGTTATTTTTTTTTAAAAAGGTGGGTGAATCAATTCACCCACCCGATCCGATATGAAAGAATACTACAGTGCTAATATTGCGTCGAAAGTCAAGGAGCTTGCGACGAATGGAGCTGGGTAAATTGATAATGATTCAGCTTTAACCGTTGTTATTGCCTTAGTCTGCAAAGTACCGTTATTTGTCCCTGTGAATATTAATGCTTTGCCGGGCGTGTAACCCCAAATAGGTGCTGTAGTCCCATAATATTCGATACCTTGAATACGTACAGTACCGTCATTCATCTCATGTACTAAAACCAAACCTTCACAACAAGCCTCCGCCTGTTCTGCCCATGCTTTTGTAGCTTGGGTTATCCCATAAAGGTTTGCAATCATTTCTTGTGTTTTGATATCACTATCCCTTGTAGGCTCACTCTCTGTAAATGTTGCTGTGTTATTATCAGCCCATAATACTTGAGCGAAATGGAAGCTCGCTACAAGTGCTATCGCTGATACCTCTCCTGACGTAAAGGTTATTGAAGATACCTTTGAACGAGGGATTCCGGCAGTCCTTTTTACACCGCCCGCCCCCCTATTGCAGGTTGTTGTATATTCTGTGAATCCGCATGCTATCATTTTTTACATTTTTTAAATTAAATAATATTAGGCACTAACATAAGATGCATAAGATAGATAATCCCTGTTTAAGATACCAATTCCAAGTTCGTAGTTTGCATGTCCGTAGACTTTGCCCATAAATCCGTCTCCAGGCCCGAGCCGCTGTTCAGCCTCAAAAGCAATATCAGGAGATCCGCCGGTTGTTTTGCTTACATCGAAGGCAGCACCCAAGTTCCCCTTTACTGTCAACAAGGCTCTAACACCGTTTGTCGCAGTAGCCTCATTAAGGACGTCCCAAGCATCAACCGGAACAACGTATAGACCGTTATACATAATGTGTTCCCTTGTCCATCCTATATTAGCATTATCTCCTAAAAGTTTTGCTTTAATAAGCTCATCGGAGCAACAAGAGTCCCCAAGTTGTACTTTTATCCTTTCAAATAAAGTACGTGATACGAAATAGACGCCGTCAGCAGGGTTCTTTGAAATAGCTACTCTTAATTTGCTTGTTGCATTAGATTTAAGATTGTTAAGAACTGCAATACCGTCTCCGACAAAGTCATTACCGTGAACATCAATTGGATTGATGTGGCCATTAAGATTTGGAATACCGCTTATTCTGGCATTATCAATTTGCGCTAACCACCCTTCCGGAACTCTGTTAGTACCATTTTGCGCATAGAAACGTTCAAATTCATCAGCATCCATACCGCTAACACCGTTATTATATGCTGTTGCTATAAGTGGGTGACGTGCAATCCATGCCATAATATCACCGTCCGTTAACGCTCCTTCATACACCGCAGCAAACGCTGTCTCCAACAATCTTTGCCCATCTTCAGTTGCTAATATATCTTGAATGCTGTTACCTTTGCCAAGCAATTGACGCAAACATGAGCCGATAAATTCATCATAACATTGCTCAAATTGGTAGGTCAATGAATACATCTTGATACCTTCATTGTCGATAAACACACGAGCTGCCGGATCCCAATTACAACCGTTTGCCGGGCGTAATCCGAATGATGCTGCCATAATGTTCATAAACATGGCACGCCCCGATACAATGTCGTTCGATACGCTGAACAACTTTAAAGGGTCATTATACAATCCGATTGATTGTAATCCACTCTTAATAAATAGCTGTATACCTGCCGCCCTGTTGGCTGATAGGGATAATCCACCGGTAAAATTTATTCCGGCAGTAACCTCCCCCACACCGTCTATATTTATTCTTTTCGGAACTTCTATCGTGTTAATAGGCATATTTTTATGTTTTTAGTTGTTTGAGAATCTACCCTTTGATAAGGTAATAACGTTAGATAAATTGTTTGTCGCAGGCAGTCCAACAATGGAGTTTTGTACGATTTGTTTTGGCAAAGAATCTTTTTTTAACTCTGTGATTTCAGTTTTAAGAGAATCAATCTCCCCTTTCATCTCTGCCATCATAGTCAACAATGTGGTATTGTCGCTTTTTTGGGCAGTTTCTGTTTCAGTAACTTTAGCACTTAATTTATTAAACGATTCAGTTACATCATGTAGAGATGACTTAATACCATCCATCTCCACATCATTGTGTTTTTGTGTCGGCATTGCTTCAAGTCTTGCAGTAGCTTCGTCGATAGTCTCGTCGTCTTTTATTACTGCAAAGCCTAATGCGTTGTTCAATGCGCTGACAAAATTTTTTGCAAATTTCATGTTTACATTTTTTTAATAATTATTCAATAATGAGATTATCCGGCTCTTTGCATAATCCAATGACCCAATACCATCAATCAAACCTACTCTTTTTGCGTTTTCTGCTGTGTATAATTTTCCGGCAAAAACTTCATCATTCACAAATGCTCTTTTCTCTTTTACTGCACTGATAAAAGACCTTGCTGATTCATTTGCCATTTTTTGATATTTTTCAGTACCTCCATCTATTACATACTCCCTAAATTCTTCATTTTTTTCCGGTGACTGCTCGGCATAAACATCTTCAAAAAATTCTGAATAAAATTCCTTCATTATCTTGCTAAGACTGACATAAGCACCGATTGAACCTATTTTACTCAATATATTAGATGCAATTATAAGGTTACAATTTATTGACATGAGATAAGCGCCAGAAGCTATCATGTGACCGTAAGCAACAACAGGCTTTACTGCCGTTAATTCTGATATAACATTCCCCAAGTACATACTTGCTGAATCGTGACCACCGCCGCTGTCAATCTCTATGATAACACCTTGAACAGAATCATCTTTTTGTAATTCCTTAAATAATTCTGCATAGCTTTGTACTGATGTTTTTTCAGTACCGAAATAAAGCAAATCGTCAATCCTTACATGTGCTATACCGTTTTTTACGTGTGATTCAATTTGGATATCATCATCAAAAAAAGATTCAAAAAATGTCAGGTCGCTGTTAGCGAATAACACTCCGTTGTTAACAAGTCGCAATAATGTCTTTTTTGTCATGTTACAAAGGTGCATCATATTTTGTTTTTTCAGACTATATTGTCTTATCTATGTGGTTGTATTACATACTGCATTTTTGTTATATTTATCCCCTTCCTTTTCTTTATCGTACTTTTGTGACTAAAATAATATGCAGTTTGGATTTATTGAATTATATTCAGCTATACGCAATGTTTTAGCACTATCACAACAAAAAAACACAGTCAGATGTGAACAAATACAAACATTTGCCGTCTTAGATGAATGGCAGGTAGCAAGTCGTGAACAACTCGAAAAAACGGTAATAGAAAAATACAAACCTTTCTTTTATTCGAAAAAATGGAATCAAGAAGGTTATCCATCCGGTAACATGTCATTTGAATATCCATTACTTGCAATTATCCCACAATCACAAAATATTAAAGGTATCGCCGGCGGTGAATGTAGCAACTCAATAACATTCCATTTAGCTGTATTAGATTACATTGCCGAAAATTACGACAATTATAAATATTCGTATGTCGATAAAAATGGTGTGTGCGCTTGTAACTGCTCTTCTAAAAAAATATGTGATTCACGGAATCAATTTGAGATCGAGAATGACACGTCCATTTTATTGCAAAACTTTTTGAG
>ERZ761601.223-NODE-223-length-11517-cov-3.496772_pt1 | contig 11517 bp, 13 predicted proteins | sample MGYA00433092_ERZ761601 | MGnify/ENA primary metagenome ERZ761601 (study PRJEB28899, sample SAMN03785571) | bioreactor sludge metagenome | biome: EBPR Sludge; feature: EBPR Bioreactor; material: 0.22µm filtered reactor supernatant | place: Saint Lucia: Queensland...
CCTTAGTCTCGTGGGCTCGGAGATGTGTATAAGAGACAGAACCACAACACACACGAGAGGTCCTCGCCGGCGGAGACGTCGGCGAGGGATTTCAGGGTCGAGGACTTCAGAGGTCAGACAACACAAGGGGCATGCGATGAGGCAAGGACGTCGAGTCGGAACGAGCAGGATGGTGGCGCCGGGCGTCGATCGCACGATGCGTGCGTATCGCGAGGCGATTCGTCGGCAGTCTGCGCTCCGCGAGCGCGGCATCCCGGACAGCGAGGAGATCCTCGGCCAGGCCATGGACCTCGCGATCATCGACGTTGCGCTCGACGTCGCGGGCGCTGAGCTCAACATCGAGGCAACGCAGGACGCGAGGGCTGTGGCGTGAACGCCAGCGAGGGAGCCACGTGGTTGACGTGGGTCTACGCGGGACTCGTGCTCGCCGGACTCGCGACCTTCGGCGTGATGGGCATCATCGCGGCACTGAGCAACGGCGAGCCAACGAGGTGGCGGCGATGAGACGCCCATCACTCACACAAAAGCGCATCGAGGCACTCCGTGTGCTGGCCGAGCGTGCCAGGCCCGCGGCGAGATCTCGCCGCGATGGTCTGTTCACAGGGACGCGCGGCGAGCGTCAGCAGATACGTCTGGCGATCGCAGTGATCGATGACCTTGTGATCTGGAGTCGGAGCAAGACGCGCGAGCGAATCGGAGCGAAGTGAAGTGGGCAAGGACACGGGCATCCAGTGGTGCGACTCGACGGTCAATCCCGTCATGGGCTGCGACGGGTGCGAGCTGTGGAGCGCCGACAAGCGCGGGCGCCGCACGTGCTACGCTGGGCTTCAGCACGAGAAGCCGCGCGGCAAGGGCTGGGCCGCGAAGTTCCTCGAGCCCGAGATGTTCGCCGGTCGCATGGCCGAGGCAGCGAAGTGGAGTGACCTCACCGGCAAGGCCCGGACCGACAAGCCCTGGCTCGACGGATACCCACGCATCATCTTCATCAGCGACATGGGCGATGCGCTTTCCGAGCGCATCCCCTTCGAGTTCCTGGAGCGAGAGATCGTCGAGCCGGTGGTGTCGGAGCATGGCCAGCGGCACATTTGGATCTGGCTGACGAAGCGCCCGAGCCGCATGGTGAAGTTCGATCAGTGGATGGCGGAGCGTTCGCCGGATGATCGTCTCTGGTGGCCGGCGAACCTCTGGGCCGCGACAACCGTGACCATGCCCCGCACGGAGGCGCGGGCGGACTTCCTCCGCCGCGTGGGCCATGAGGGCACCACGCGGCTTCTCAGCTTTGAGCCGATCCTCGAGGAGCCCAACTGGGATCGGTGCCTGGAGCCGCGCAAGGGCGAGGGATCGATCCACGGCGCATTCCTGGGCGGCGAGAGCGGAGAGCCGAGCGTCGTTTCTGCGATGGACGTGGAGATCCTCCGACGCAGCGTAGTCGCGTGCCGGCGGCACGGCGTGACGCCGTTCGTGAAGCAGCTCGGGCGACTTCCGATCGTGAACGTGATGTACGAGGGGCGTCCAATCCGCAGCCAGGTGCAGCTCACAGATTCGCACGGGGGCGACTGGGAGGAATGGCGTCGGGACGTGGCGGACCTGATGGTCCGCGAACTGCCTGTGGTTCGCGGCATGAAGGCCGCAGAGCCGGCGCCAGCGGCTTCGGAACCCAAGCCGACTCCCGAGCCCCCTGCGTCGGGCGGGCTCTTTGGCGTCGATCGTGCGGCGTATGCGGGGGGTGTGCGATGACCCCTATCATCGATCGGAGACTCTCATGCTCGCAGTCGTCGACAGCCCGGACGGACCACTCGCGATCGCTCGCTGCACCTGCCGCGTGTGCGGCTGGAGCGGTGTCGGCTCCATCGACATTGGTCTCAAGCGGCTCGACGTCGACGGCACCGAATGGAGCTACGACGAGTCGCCGGATCTCCCCTGCCCGAGCTGCACGCTGCACGAGCTCGACATCGAGCTCGACGCGTCGCGGATCAGCGCCGGACCTGGCGGATCTCCAGCCCGAGCGTCGTGAACGTGGCGAGCAGGTAGTCCGCGCGGAGCGGCCGCTTGCCGCCCACCCAGTACGCCAGGGCTTCGCGCTTGACCCCGCTCTCGGCCGCGAGCTGGCGGACGGACATCCCCTTCGCTTCCAGCGTGTCCAGGACCAAGTCGGCGGCGGCATCGAATCCCCGCGTGCCGGGTACCATGCTCTTGACGCCGCGGCTGGCTGGGGTCGGTTTGCGTGGCATCTGACAGTCCTTTCAAAGGGTCCGGCAACGGACCCGTTTCCAGACGTCCGGGCGGGTACCCCCCGTCCGGCGTCTTTCGTTTGCGAGTCAATGGGCGAGGCCCGGTTTCCCGGGCCCCGTCCGTTCCGATCAGTACTCGTCAGGGGTCAGGATCGTCGTGGCGCGCCTGTCGGCCTCGGTGATCACCCAGAGGACATCATCATCCTCGGGACCGTACCGGTAAACGCTCATGATGCGCTCACCGGTCTGGAGGGCCCATTCGTTGGCCTGGGCGTCGTCCTGATCGACCTGCCCCCAGTCCCCGCTCACGTGGCGGGCGACGATGATCAGCGGGTGGAGGTCGTGCTTCCGCATGACCTCGGCCGCTCCCGGGCTTCCGACCACGATCCCCATGGGGAACAGGGCCTTGCCCGTGACCTTGCGATTCGGAACCTTTCCATTCGAACCAGTCATCTTGAGACTCCTTTCAGCGGGGTTTCCGGTCCCGCTTTGTATGAATATATTGTAGCCATTGGTTACAACCTGTCAAGCCGCAACACTCAAGAATCTGTAACTATTCGTTACCGGGGTGCGGCATGACCACCCTATCCGCCCGCCCGCTTACCCGCCGCTCGCGCCGCACCGAGCGTGCGCGAGTGTCGGTCTTCGACCGCGACCTCTACCGGCGCATCATCGTCGACAACTTCGCAGGGTTCGGCGGCGCTGGCCACGGGATCGAGCGTGCCGCGGGTCGGCCGGTCGATGTCGCGATCAACCACTGCCCGTTGGCGATCGAGTACCACACCAAGAACAGTCCCGGCACGCTGCACCTGTGCAGCAGCGTGTGGGACATCGAGCCGGACGACGCCACGGGCGGGCGCGGCGTGGCGCTGGCGTGGTTCAGCCCCGACTGCCGCCACTTCTCCCGAGCGAAGGGAAAGCCCAAGGTCGACAAGCGCGTGCGATCGCTCGCGTGGGTGGTGATCAAGTGGGCGACGCGGCTCGAAGAGCACAAGCGGCCCGAGGTGATCATCCTCGAGAACGTGCGGGAGTTCGAGACGTGGGGGCCGCTGATCGAGGTGGATGGCCCGAGCGGCAGGCACACCGTGCCCGATCCTGATCGGAAGGGTGAGACGTTCCGGCGCTGGTGGCGGGCGCTCGAGCGGGCCGGGTACGTGGTCGAGAAGCGAGTTTTGAACGCGGCGGACTTCGGCGCACCGACGATCCGCAAGCGTCTCTTCATCATCGCCAGGCGGGACGGCAAGCCGATCCGCTGGCCGGAGGCAACACATGGCAAAGGTGATCAAGGCACGAGTGGTGTTCGTCCGGTTGGAGCTGAACGACTACAAGGAGGTGGACTGCGAGTTCAAGGACGGCAAGCTGTACGTGGAGGGTGTGTTCGAGGAGCCGACGCCGCAGGAGAAGAAGCACTGCAAGAAGGTCGTGCGTGCGGCACGCCGCGTGCTTCAGGCAGCCTCAAGCCCTACCGCACGGCTGCGGAGTGCATCGACTGGTCGCTCCCGGTGAAATCCATCTTCGAGCGGGCCCGGCCGCTCGCAGAGAAGACGCAGCGCCGGATCGCGATGGGGATCTGGCGGTACCTGATCAACTCGGATCGGCCGTACCTCGTGCGCGTCAACCATGGCGGCGAGCACTTCCGAGGACAGTCGATCGAGCAGCCGCTCGCGACCGTCACGCGAACGCATGGGTACGGCCTGGTGGTGCCGACGCTCGTCTCCGGCTACGGCGAAGCGCCGGGCCAGGAGCCGCGGGCCCGTGGCGTCGAGCAGCCAGCGCCCACCGTGCCCGCATCGGGCAAGCACGCCCTCGCTGCGGCGATGCTTGTGCGTCACTGCCAGAACGGATCGAACGGCAAGGGATGCTCCGGGGCGGACGAGCCGATCGGAACGATGGTCACCAAGGCCGAGCACTCACTGGTCAACGCGTCGCTCGTGAAGTTTCGCGGCGACTCACCGGGCGTCCCGGTCGATGGCCCGGTGCCGACAATCACGAGCGGCGCGGGAGCGGCTCGTCCCGCTGGCGCAGCGCACGCCCTCGGCATGCAGGGTGCGGTCCTGATCAAGCACTACGGCGGGGTGGTCGGGCACGGGCCCGAGCGCCCACTCGGCACGGTCACCGCGAAAGACCATCACTCCCTCGCCGCCGTCTCCCTCGCTCGCTTCAACCACGGGGAGAAGCAGTGGAACAGCGTGGACGCGCCGCTCGGCGCGATCACGACCCAGTGGAACAAGTTCGGGCTCGTGTACGCGTTCCTGATGAAGTATTACAGCAGCGAGGGGAACAACTGCGCGGGCCTCGCCGATCCGATGCCGACCGTGACGACGAAGGACCGCGTCGGCCTGGTCACCGTCACGGTCGAGCGCCCGGACGGAACGAGCGAGCCCGCCGCCCGCGTGTGGCTGAAGGGACCGGACGACACCGAGCGCCAGCTCTACCTGATCGCTGACATCAGGCTTCGGATGCTGACGCCGCGCGAGCTGGCCAGGGCGCAGGGCTTCCCGGACTCGTTCGTGCTGCCGCCCCAGGCGTCCAAGGCCGTGCGGCTCATCGGCAACAGCGTCCCGCCCCCGCTCGCGGAGGCGATCGTGCGGGCCAACTTCCCGGAGGGTGTCCAATGAAGGCCCTTTCCCTCTGGCAACCGTGGGCCTCGCTGATCGCGATCGGCGTGAAGCCGGAAGAGACGCGGTCCTGGCCGGCGCCGAAGTGGCTGGTTGGCCAGCGGTTCGCGATCCACGCGGCGAAGAAGCCGCTGCAGCAGACACTCGCAGAGGCTGGCGTATCGCAAGCCGTGATGGTTCGCATGGTCGAGGCTTTGCACGCGGCCGGCGTCAAGCCCCTGAACCTGCCTTTCGGCAAGGTTGTCTGCACCGCAGTGCTCAAGCCCTCGGTGCGAGTCGCGAGATTCTTCCCGGGCGACTTCAACGGAGGCAGCCTCAGACACCCGCACGCAATCACCGAGTGCGGCAAGCGGATCGAGGCCAATGTGTTCGGCGACTTCTCGCCAGGCCGCTGGATCTGGCCGCTTATCGATGTTGAACAGGTCGAGCCATTCGACGCTGTCGGTCGCCAGGGGATCTTCGAGCTGGACGGGCCCGCGGCGAGCCGCACGGCGCCGCTGTTTGGGGGTGCGAGTTGAGGCTCTTCAAGCGTCTGAGAGTTCGTTCGCGGCTGCTCTCCCGCTTCGAATGGCTGGCGGCCTACTGCCGCACGCTCTTCTGGAAGAGTTGGAGCATGGACATTGAAGAGCTCGAACGGCGCACGCTGTTCGTGGAGCGAAGCCGAGCCCGGCTGGAGCGATTCGACGACTGCATTCGGTGGCGCCGCCCTTGGAGGTGGACGAAGTGACAGACGGCATGATCATCAAGGCCCTCGCGCCCTGGTTCGGTGGATGCCGCGCTATCGCTGATCGCATCGGGCCCGAACTCGGTCAGCTGGGATGGTGTGGCGTGCTCTTCGCTGGCGGGATGCCCGAACTCCCGCACATCCGCACGCAGGCCGGCGTCGCCACAGATCTCCATCGTCACATCATCAATCTGGCCCGCGTCGTCGCTGACGACGTCCTGCTCTGCCGGATGATCCGCCGTGTCGATCGCCTCCTCTTCCACACCGATGTCCTGGCCGCGTGTCAGCAGCGGTGCTTGAGTCGGGAGTACGAGGCCAAGGGTGGCTTGTTTGCACTCGGGGCGGCCGCGAGCGGCGCGCCCGACATCGAGTGGGCGGCCGACTACTTCGTCGCGTGCTGGATGGGGCGAGGCGGCTACTCCGGCCGCGGCGGCGAACTGACGCAGAGCATCGCGGTTCGGTACACGTCGTCGGGTGGCAGCTCTGCGAAGCGTTGGCGCTCGGCGGTTGAATCGTTGCCGGCGTGGGGCAAGGTGTTGTCGCGATGGCAGTTCGTGTGCGACGACGCATTCGATCTCGTCGAGCGTCTGCGCCCGCAGGCGAAGGCCGGCATCTACGCGGATCCTCCGTGGGTTGGTGCTGGGGATGAGTACACGCATCGGTTCACGACCGAGAAGCACATCCGCCTGGCGAAGGAACTCACGCGACTGAGCGATGGTGGCTACCGCGTGGTCATCCGTTACGGCGACGATCCGCTGATCCGCGAGCTGTACCCGGCTGATCGCTGGACGTGGGTGGAGCAATCGACGCTGAATCAGCTCGGGAACGACGTCGCTGAGGTGCTCATTCTGAGCGGCCCAAGCTACGCGTCCGGGCCGTTGGTGTCGGAAGTCGCGGAGTCGTTGCCATGAGCGTCGATCGGGTGCTCGAGGCGTGCCCAGACATCGGCGACCTGCCGGCGTACTTCGAGTCGCTCTCGATTCCCGACCTGGCCGAGTGCTGGGTCGCGTGCGTTGCCGAATCGCTTTCGCTGGAGAACGGACTCCGCGAGGGCCTCATCGCGAACGTGCTGAGGGCGGCCATCGTGGTCTCCACTCGGCTCAATGGAGTGCAGTATCTCATGGCGACTCAACTCGACGGCAAGGCGAAGAACATCCTCGATCGCACGGCAACGCCTGTGAAGGGAACGGGCTTCGAGATCTCGGAGGATCCGCGGCCGGCCGCGGCGTCGAGGAGCCGCGGACAGCACGATCCGCTCATTCAGGCGATGCTCACGCTCAAGCCCGGCGCCCACATCAGGATCGACCCCAAGGCCATCAAGAAGCCGTCGCTCCAGCAGAAGGTGCATTGGGCGAAGAAGAACGGCGGCAACAAGGGACTCGCGATGTATGTCGCAGAGGATGGCCGCTTCATCGTCTACATCGGTGTCGGCGAGAAGGAGAAGCTGTGACGTACACCTGGCGTATCCGCAAGTGGCTCCCTGATCGCTTTGGCCAGACGTGCCGCGTGATCACATCGGGGCGAGGACCGGGCCCCCGCAACGTCCTGGTCGAGTTCGAGGATGGGCACAAGGTCGTGACCACAAGATGGTCGGACAGGAGGATCAAGTGAAGATCACGGTTGGCGAGAACACGATTGACGTCACGCTCGGCGTGGTCGCTGTGAATGGGTATGGGGGCGATCCAACGGGGCTCAACCAGAACTGGCTGAAGGATCCGGCTGGGCACTCGCGGCGGCTTGTATCCTCGATCGTGACTGCGAGCGGGCGGTACAGCGGATGGGAGCACAAGGCGGAGAGGTGGGCCTTCAAGCCGTGGGGCGTGAACGTCGCCGCTGGGAAGGACGCCGCGCCGTATCTGGCGCCCGCCGGAAGCGGGTTGATCGCACCGGAGGAGCAGGACGAGATGCTCGCAGTGGTCGCCTCGTGTCCGAACCGGTACATCGGCTCGACGTGGAGCGGGGACAACCGTGAGAGCCCGCGCGCTCTCGTGCCGGAGCACTCGGCGGACCTGGCCGAGATGTTCCGGCACGAGAGCGGAAGGCCGAGGCCGCGCCGCGTGTGCTTCGACCAGGCGGCGGGGCTGCTCGGTGATGAGCCGGACGCTGATGCATTCGAGCGGATCGTCGAGCTGTTCGCCGTGGTGGGCGTGACCGCGATGGTGGAGGCGCTGCCGAAGTCGCCGCGAGATCTCGAGTGGGTCGCTGGATTCTGCCGGTACGCGTTCCTTGCCGATCGCGGGTATATCGGTGAGACGATCGATGCGAAGCCCCGCGTGGAGTACGTCGTGCCGCGGCGGGCACGGCTGGTCGTGCTCTTCGACGGGATGGTCGGGCGCGATCGCAAGGGGGAGATCACGATTGGACACGTCGCCGAGGTGGTGTGGTGGGCGGCGGCGTACGGGGCACATGGGTACGGCGCGCGTGAGCTGGAGCTGCTCATCGGTTCGCGCGCTCATGCCAAGGCCGTCGTGGACTGGGCAGGGAGTCACGGGCTGATCTGATCACAGCTGTCTATCGCCACGGAGCGGCGTATGTCACTTTCATTGATCTATCAGATTCGATGCGACCGCTGTATGTCCACCGGTCCAGTCTGGACCGGACTGCGAGATAAGGCGTCATGCGCGCAGAAGGCCCGACGCCACGCGCACACTCTTGGATGGCGACGGCACATCGTTGGTGATGCGCGATTGGACGTGTGTCCTCGGTGCGCGACGAAGGACCCTGGAGGGACTTCCGATGGCTCGCAGGTCCGCGCCAGCTGATCGCCATCGCGCGGCGTGCGAAGCGATCAGGGAGCTGCGTCGGGAGCGAGGGCTCTCGCCCGGTCGCGTTCATGACCTGTTCCCTCTCTCATTGTCTCGATTGCTCGAGATTCAAGCGGAGCTGCTGCGCATACCGGTCCAGGTGCAAGGCAAGCTGTTCGAGGATTCCCCGAATCGGGCCGCGTAAGAGGCAGTGACAAATGCATGAAGAGCGTGACTTCACGATCGATCGGGGGCTGATGATCGCTCGCCGTCTCTGGCGTGAGGCGAGGGAATCTGCGAAGGCCGGCGAGGGTGGGCCAGACCATCCCGCACTCGCTCGGGCGCTCGCACAAGCGGGCGTGCCCGTGGGCCGGCTCAAAGACCAGCGGATTCCCGGCGAGCTGCAGTGGCATCCCAATGCGCTGGTCGACGAGTTCTATGGGGATGTGGAGGTGTCGAACACGCTGCAGGCGTACATGCCGGTGGATCAGGTGCTCGATTTCATGGATCAACTGCGGCATACCGCGTCGCCGGAGCTGACGCACGAAGGAAAGATGTTCCGTCTCCATATGACCTCCGAGTCGACGCGGCTGGAGGTCCGACAGCCGGCACTCATCGCCCGGATTCGTTCGCCGGCGCCTCGCCAGGAGCGAGAGAGCCCGTGCCAGGGTCTCGCGGTCATCCCCGCCAGGGAGGATGGCACGCTGATCGGTGAGCAGGCAATGCGGATCTGGGGTCACCGAGCTGGTGGCCGAGGGTGCTGGCTCTCCCACCGCTTCCATCGGGGCATTTTGGTCGTGACGCCAGAGCTGCTCGACGCGATCGCGATTCTGGCCGCTTCGGATCTGGCGACGTGGTGGCTGCCGCGGCCTCCAGGGGTTGACGCAGATCCCGTGCCTCACGAACTCTACACGACACGCCAGATCACGCGCGTGATCGTCGCCTATCCGGTTCGGCAGCGGCCGCAGTTCAAAGAGGACGGACTCAGCTGGCACATCCTCATGCAGCAGGCCCAGCCCACGCTGAAGGTGGACTTCGTGTCGCCCGGTCCCTTGCACTTCCCGGCGCTCGTGAAGGACGCCCCGAAAGAGACGGCTGAAGACCGGGAGGTGCGGTACGTGCCGGCCGACTCGGTCAAGGGCGATGTTACGTGGCTGAAGGCGATCCAGGTGGGCGGGCTTGATGCAGCGCGAAAGGCGATCTATGAGCCGATCCAGATCGCGCCGCTTCACGATGTGGTCGTCGAGACGCCGATGGACACGCGACCGCAGCTCCGCGGCGGTCCTATTGAGTGGGCCAGGCGTTTCCTGTATGACCGGTTCCTGCAGGACGGAGACCGGCGCTGGCGCCTCGCCAAGGTCATGGGCGCGTGGTGGGTGATGACCGATCGGGGCTGGGAGCAGCGAACAGACGAGCAGATGCGTCATCACGCCGTTGCGTGGATGTCCACGAAGGCGATCACCGACTCGCACGGCCTACCCGAGGCTCTCCGGCCGAAGACCGAGGCGATCAACCAGTTCATGCTTGGTTTGTCGATCGAGGCGACCACAACGGCCCTTCAGATGCCCTGCTGGCTTCACGACACCGTGGAGTACAAGGGGGACAGCGAAACCGGCCTCCCACGCTGGGCGGCGAATGCAGACGTCCTGGTGCCAGCCAAGGACCCCAACGCGGGGCGGCCAGCCCCGGAGTGGCTCTTGTCCGCAGAGAACGGCACCCTCGACATGGGGGCTCTACGCGAGGGCCGGGTCGAGATCCGTCCGCTCGATCCCTGTTACTTCGGCGGCCCGTCGCTGCCTTACTCGGTCGATGTCGACATGCTTCAACGAATGATCGCGGCCGTTCCCCGCGCTGATTACGGCTCTGAGGAGTGGCTCATCGGCCAGGATCAGCTGGTCGAGCTCTGCCGCGAGGTCGCGCCGGTGTACACGCAATCCCTGTGCGAGCAGCTTGGCGATTTCGGCGTCGAGCACCTGGCGGACCGGCTGGCGTGCCTCCGTGCGATGCTGGGCGATGCCATCTCGTGGATCCGAGTGTGGGAGAAGGTGCCCTACTTCTTCGGGAAGATTCGCGCGGGCAAGGACATGACGCAGTACGCGATCCAGGCGGCCAACGGACTTCACTCGATCGCGATCATCAACAACTTCGACGAGCTCAATGACCAGTTCGCATACGCCCCGCTCGTCGGCAAGAAGATCGCCATCATTCCCGATGCGCACTTCGACCATAAGACCGATCGCCAGGCCCCAACGAAGATCAAGCAGATCTCTGGTCGAGGGTTCGTCCGCGTGCGGGATCTTTACGCGCCCGCGATCCCCAACGCCAGGTTGAGCATGCGGCTGATGATCATGTCCAACGATCCGCCCAACATGCGAGATCCGTCGATGGCACTGCCCAAACGGTTCGCTCTGTTCCCTTTCACCAGCACATTCGTTGATCGCGAGGATGACGGCCGCAAGGACAAGGTGATGCGGGAAGGGCCTGGCATCGGGCTTATCAGCCTCGTCGGTTTCTTCGAGGCGTGGATCCGCAAGCCCAAGCCCGGCATCTTCGCTCCTCGCATCGCCTCGGAACTCGGGTACGTGGAGCGAGTGCTCCACACAGCCGCACCCCTTGCCGGCTTCGTCAAGCGATTCTGCCACGTTGGCGACGAGTACGGTCCATTTACGATGGAGACGCTGTACGCGGCGTACCGCGGCGCCGTGGCACAGGGAAAGATCGACGCATCCTCACCTGTTGGCATCAACCGCTTCGGAAACGAGCTGGCTCACCATTGCTTCCTCAAGCCAGCGGGCATGGAAGGGCATGAGCGACTGTACACAGGTATGGAGCTCAACGATGCTGGGCACCAGCTTGTCCAGGATGGCCAAGACTCGATCGCGAACGTGCCCCCGTCACCACGTCGGCCATTCACGTTCACATCGCGTGGGCTGTTTACCCCGCCCGATCGATCGAGCGACTCGGTTGGATCTGCGGACACGGGATTCGGCGACCTGCCCGTGTGACCGCGGGATCGACTCCGGCCCCCCGCTCCCCCCCATTGGATCAGACATCGCGCAGCCAATCCACGCGGATGGCACATCTTCACTCATGCGCTCATGCTCGTTCATGATGTAAGCATCTTCTCATGGCCTAAAGGCCACCAGAATATCAGTAACGCCTCCAAAGCGCGTTAGGTACTACCGGAGGGGGGCGGATTC
>ERZ761601.228-NODE-228-length-11352-cov-116.692662_pt1 | contig 11352 bp, 18 predicted proteins | sample MGYA00433092_ERZ761601 | MGnify/ENA primary metagenome ERZ761601 (study PRJEB28899, sample SAMN03785571) | bioreactor sludge metagenome | biome: EBPR Sludge; feature: EBPR Bioreactor; material: 0.22µm filtered reactor supernatant | place: Saint Lucia: Queensland...
GGCCTCGACGTCTGCAACGCTCAACTTCTTCACCGCCGCCAACTCGGAACACGTCACCAACTGGCCCCAGCCCGGCTACATCCCCGGCAATCACGGCATGTGGGCGACGTCCCTCATGTTCACGATCTGCGGCGGCTACCAGCCGGACGGGACCGCCGAGGCGGACGGCGAACCGTACCAGACCGACACTGATCCGCTTTTGGCGGCGGCGGACATGGTGCAGCTCATCAACCACGCCCGCGTCATCATGCAGGTTGGCACGCGCGTCGTCGTGGACCGCAAGGGTTTGCAGCACTTCCCCAGCGGCGGCGGCGCAGAATTCCAAGGCGTTCATACCAACACCACGACGACCACCGTCAACTCGTTCGGCCTCGTCAAGAACGGTCAGGCGAACCGGAACAATCGGTTCCTGTTCACGCCGCCCGTGGCGATCTACCCGAATGATCAGGTGAAACTGTCCGTCCGCTGGCCCTTCTCGCGCACGCTGAAGGACACCTACACCATCACCGCGGAACTCGTCGGCGGCGTCGTCTCGAAGTAATCCACGCCGCGCCGTCGCCACCGCGGCGGCGCAGCTTTCCCGCACCAGACCACACCACACCGCACCTTTTGAGGACTCACCATGCCCACCGCAATCGAAGTATTGGACGGCCTTGCCGCCGACCCCAACACCGTCGCCTTTGACGAAATCATCGACTTCTCAACCGAGGTGCCCGCGGGCTCGTCCGCGAAGTCATCCCAGCGCGTCACCGCGTCCAAGTGGTTCGCCGTCGATGCGATTCTGGCAACGGTCTACATCCCGTCCGCTTCCGGGTCAGCCATCGCGGGGACCGCGATCCCCGCGGACTCTGTGACCCTCCAGAACTCCAACACGTTCCCCTCCCTCGCGCACTTCCGCGCCCAAATCTGGACCAACGGCGTCCAGTGGTTCAGCAACCCCAAGCGGCTCAACTTGCTTGCAGGAACCGCCGCGGCCCCGAATCTGCCGCTGACCAAACGACTTGTCCCCGGCGGCGGAACCGTCACGATCGAACTGTTCAACGATTCCGCCCTGCCCGTGAAGGCTCAATTCGCTTTCGACGGCCGCGCGGCTTGATCCAACCACCACAACGGGCGAGGCCGGTAACGGCCCCGCTCGTTTTATGCGCCCACGCCATCCCGACTTGATCCGCAAGACCGTCGATGCGGGATTCAACGACCGAATCAAGCCGTCGCCCGCGATCCCGCCGCAGGCAGCGACCCCGACGCCGCCCGCTCCGGCACTGCGCCGCGCTGGACGTTCGCCGCTGGCCGACATCCTGCCGACGTTCGAGACGTTGGCGGGATGGTTCCGCGCCATCGAGGTTGACGCCCCGTCGATTCCGACCGGCAATTTCGCATGGTTCGGGTTGTCGCGGACGATCATTCACGCCACGAACGATCAAGAAATTTGGCTTGCGGGGATCACGGCGGAACTCATGCCGCCCGACGTCGATGGAGCCGCGGGCGGTTCGGCCCTTGCATGGGGAGAGTCTACCGGCTTGGGTGCCGCGCTGGTAGTGGGGGCGAATCTGCCCATCCAACTCGGGCAATGGACCGCATCACCGGCCACCGTCGCGGGACTTGGCGATTCGGCCATCAACACCGTTGGAACGCAGTACCGGCCCCTCTGGTCCACCACGTTCCCCACCGGGAAAATGACCGATTCCACCCCCAACAAGTGGCACATCGCCAAGAACTTTGCGCCGCTGGTCTACAGGTTCGCCGCGGGCTCATCGCTTGATATCGCGCTTGTCGTCAATCGGGTGCCCATCGACGGCGAGACCGGAACGATCTACGGATACGCCAGCGTGCAAGCGAACGTCGGGCAGACTGAACCCCGATCAAACTGGACCCAATGAACGACCGCGTAACCGCCATCTTCGATGCGGTCCGCGCGGCACTCCGCGCGGCCCGCGCATCGAACCCCGCGCCATCGCCGCCGCTGGCAACGCCGCCCATCTCGGGCGAGGCCATAGGCGACGCTGGACGCTGGCGACGTCGCCGACTCGCGCCGGGACAAGACGCTTTCGCCGAGGCCGCTGGATTCGCCATCATCGGCGCAGTGGGCGGCGCAGCAGAGGCCGACGAGTTACCTAAGACGCTCCACAAGCCCGCCGCCAACACAACCAACACCTTCCGATTCAGGACCGCGGCGGAATCGCACGACCTGCGCTGCGTCGATGGTTCGTACGACTGGGACCCCGGCTGGATTGAGAGCCAGGGCGGCGGATTGAGCCCGGCCCTTACGTTCCTACTCGTCGCCGGTTCCGCCGCCATCAAGACCGGAACGGTCCGCGTCTACCCGCTTGCAGATGAAGGAGAAGCAGGCGTCATCGTCCGCGCGAGCTACGACACGAAAAACGGCGGACTGACCGGCTACATGGTCACATTCGACACCGCAACGCAAGACATCAACGTCTGGCGGTACATCGAGGGAGTGCAGTTCAAGGCCGCAGAGTTCCCATCGGGAATGAGCGGCGCGCCGGGAGACTGGATTCAAGTGGACATGGCCGCGGGGTCGCTGACCATCTATACGTCAGAATCCGAGGTGTTCGGACCCGTAGCGACCGATCCGAGCTTGGCGACTGGCCGCGTCGGCTTTGGAAGCGTTGACGGCCTCAGCGCGTTCAGCCGCTTTGACGTTGAAAACCTGTCTGAATAAACCAACCAACGGCGGAAGGCTTACGCCCACCGCCGCCGGACTTGCGAACACAAATTTTATCGGTTATTCCTGCCCTCTGCCGATACGAATTCCACTTGCAGAACATCCCCCCCGAAATCCTCATCCGCGCGGCGCAGGAGCTTGACCCGCAAGCGTTCCGAGTCTGGACCGTCGTACGGGCGCAGCGCGACGACTTGAACCAGTGGGCGCACCCTCAATCCGAACTCGCCGCAATGCTCGGGCAATCCATCACCACCGTTGGCCGCGCGTTCCGCGACTTGAAGGCGGCGGGACTGTTGCGCATCGTCCGCGAAACGAACCGAGAGACCGTGTACGAGGTTCGCGACCCCGGAGATAGCAGCGAACCCGGCGCGGAGCCCCCGGAGCCACCACAGCCCGCCCAGCCGTTGCCGGAGACCAACAGACTCGCCAAGGCCCACGCCGCCGCGACGAGAATCCACGACCAGAAGGGAGAGCGAGGCCACCGAACAGGCAACGACGGGGATATTCGGGATACGGTTGGGACGTCCGATAGAATCGGCTACGCCAAATCTGGCGGATCGGCCATTCTCGGCAAGGTCCGAGAAGATAGGTTATGTTCACTTCTGACGGATCACCCGAATCTGCCGCCGCAGAATCGACCGGGCACCGGTCCGAGCCCCGCCAAATCTGACGGAACCCCGCCGCTTGATCGGTCAAACTTGGCGGATCTGGCGGATTCCTCGCGCGCCCGCGTCGATCCAAAACAAAAGACAAAGACAAATCCCCCACCCCCTTCCGACGCGGGCGCGCGAGAGGCCGCGGAACAGGTGGGGGGGGAGAGGCGAGAGGAAGAAAAGCAGGAGGCAGCGCGACTACTCGCGGGACTTCGATCGGCGAAGCTGCGCCGCCAACTCTGCGAGACGTACCCGCTCGAAGTCATCAAGACCGCTCTGTCGATGGCGCGAGAGGCCCGAAACGTCCGCGATCCCGCCGCCGTCGCCGCAAGCTACCTGCGCGACGGCGGCGCGGCAGAGGAACACGCGCGGCGCGAAGCGAAGAAGGCCAGAGCCGCCGCCATCGTCGCATCGAGGCCCGCACCAGCCGCCGAACCGGCGCAGCCACCGCAGATCGACGCCGCGACGGCGCAGGCGATCATGGACGCCGCCACAGACGAGCAAATAGCGGCAGCACTCGAAAGCGTCGAGGCGCAAACCAGTACCCGATTCATGCGGACCACCGCGGAATGGGCGAACAGGACGCAGGCAGGCAAGACACCGCCGCCGCACTTCCAGATGGCCCGCGTCCAAGCGTCTCACCCAGCGATTCGACAACTGGTAGTGGCCGCAATCCGCGCTTGTGCGGACCGGCCCACGCCATGACCCATAGGAAAACGCCATGACCATCACCAGTGAATCGCCAGTACTTACGCCAACCGCCGACCCACTTGATGCTTTTCTTGATGCGATTCAGGCCGCCAACGGCATCGGCGACGTTCGCTTGTACCGCTACAGCGGTTCACTACGCAGCGCGCTCAAGACGTATGGCGCGGGTGACTTCGACCCGTTCAACGTCGCTGCGGAACACGGAGGCGGCAAGTACTTCGCGCAGTTCGTTCAAGGCGGACAAATCAGGCGGTCCGCTTCATTCGTCGCCGATGGACCGCCGAAGCCACCGCCGCCGCTGGGAAACGCGCAGCCATCACCAGCCACCGCGGACCCGAACCGAGATACGCCAATTCTCGGGCTCATCATGCAGCAGAACACCGCACTCATCGCCGCACTGGCGCAGCCGAAGGAAGACAAGCTGTTGTCGCTCATCCTTCCGATGCTTCTGAAAAACGCCGTGCGCCCAGACACCACGCCCGTTGAAATCTACACGCGGATCATGGACATGATTGAGAGGCGTATGGATGGCAGTGGGGGAGAAGAACGGAACGGACTGGCGCAGCTGATCCGCGAGTACGCACCGACGATCCTGCCGATCATCACCAAGGCCGCGGAGGCCGCGCCCGCAGCGCAGGCGGCGCAGCAGCCGCCACGCAAGCCGCCGACGCCCCACGCGACGGCCACGGCAGCACCGGAGCCAGAACCAGAGCCCACGCCGAGCGCGGACAGCCCCGACAGCTTGATGCAGCAGGCAGAGCAGGAGACCGGCGTACCGCTCACGATGATCCTGCGCACGCTCCGATTCGCGATCGCCGAAGCCATGCAGGCGGATTCAGCGTGCGAGATCATCGCCAACCGGATTGATGCACTCGGAGTCATCGAGGCCCCGCAAGTCTGGCAGCGCATGACCGGCACCGACCCCAACGCCATCCTTCCGGCCCTTCTGCATCTGTTCCCTGACTTGAAGCCACACGCCGAGTACATATCGGCAGTGTTCGCGGGCTTGATCGAAGAAGCCGAGGCCGACCAAGCCCCGGAGCCCGCCGCCACCACGGTCTACGTCGGTAACGAACTCCGCAACCGGCCCGCGCCCATCGAGCCCGCGCCATCACCGGAGAAGAAGCGCAAGAGCAAGAAGGAGGCGAACCAGTGAACAGGACCGAACGCCGCCGCTATCTCCGAAGGCTCAGAGCGCGAGCCTATGAGATGTGGGACGGGAACCCATTTCAGACCAAGAGGCAGATTTCAGAGGCCCTGAAAGTCAGCTACGAGGACGTGCGCGAAGCGTGCGAAACGCCGCCACTGCAAGAAACGGCCTTCACGGCGTACCTGGCCGCACTCAACAACGAGGCGGACGACATAGCCGCCCTCAACCTGACAACCGCAGAAGCCCGAGACTATCTCCGCTCGCGCTGGGAGCAACGCCCCGGCGCGATCCTCCCCATCTATGACCGTGACCCGGAGACGGCCCGCGCAAAGTTTTGCAGCAACGCCCCGACTCTCGGGACCAGACACCGACGCAAGCAGTGGCACCGCGCCATTGATGCTTTTCTCAGAATCACACCGGAGCCCCGCCCATGAAGCTTGTCAGAATCCGCACGCCCTACGGCAACGCGTTTATCAACCCCGCCGACGTCGCCGCCATCATCCCCGTTGGCACTCAGCAAGGAGCCCCAGCCATCGGCGCGTGCGGCATCCTGTTGAGGAACGCCCCGGCACCGATCACCGCGGCGGAGGACGCCGCGACCGTCGCCGAGCGCATCGACCCTGCCGCCATCGAGAAGCACTCCGGCCCGTACGCCATCTCCAACAACTGAACACCAGACAGCAAGGACGCTGCGCCATGAAACTTGACTTATCACAGGCTTTTCCCGCCGTTGTCCGCATCGAGGGAGAGCAGTACTACCACGATGCACTCGCCGAGCTTCGAGGCGAACACGCATCAGGCGTCTACGCCATCATCGCCAAAGGCAGTGGCCGCGTCCTCTACGTCGGCGAGAGCCACACCGGACGACTCTACGACACCATCACCCGCCACTTTCGCGCATGGACGATCAACCCGAGGCGCGACAGCCAAGGCCGGAGGTTCGGCGGAACGACCTACGACCGCGCCAAGGTGCGGGTTGCCTACACCGTCACCGCCGACGACGAGGCGCAGGACATGCAATACGCCGAGATTCAGCGACTCAACCCGGCAGACAACGTAATCGACGGATCGGCCAGCATCGAGGCCACCGATATCCCCGTTTGAGGATCGGTCTTAGGTAACATGAAGATCAAGAACACCACACCCTTTGAAACGGCGGGACTTCGCCGGATGCTCGGATGGATCGCCGATCGGCTGGGGCTGCGCCGCAGCTTCATTCGAGAGGCGACATTCACGCGATACCGCTACCGATGGCGCGGAACCGCTTGGCCGTACGACCGGCGCGTCATGATGCGTGTCTCAACGAATCCCGCGAACTACCCCGCCTTGAACGTCAAGTATCCCGGTCGCAAGCGCGCCCCAATCTACTCCATCTTCGATGGCGTCGAAGCACTCGTCAAAGTGTCGGCGCACGAACTCCAGCACCTTCACGACGCCCAAGAGGGAGCCCGGAATGGAGAAGCCTACACCGACAGTGAAGCACTCCGCGTGCTGGCACTGTTCCGCGACGACCGCGCCGCCCTGCTCGCCGCTTGGGGTCTCTCCGATTTATCCAAGCCGTTACCTAAGACCGAGAAGGCGAGGAAGCCCAAAGCCTCAACCGTCGCGGCCAAGCCAAAGCCGTTACCTAAGACCGTGACCAAGGCCCCGAAGCCCACCGCAAAGTGGACGTACCGGCAGGAGCTGGTTTGCTGCGGTCGATCCTCGTGCCGCTTGTGCGCCGGAGTGAAGTACGCGCACGGCCCGTACTGGTACGCCTACCAGAGGCAGGGAACGAGGATCAAGAAGAAGTACATCGGAAAGAACGCACCCCCCGGACTCACACCATGAAAACGATACTGCGGTTCCCGCTTTCCTCGGGACAAGTCGGAACGGATGAGACCATCGCCGTTATGCGCGCCGTCGCCATCGACGCCGCCGAATCTGGCCGCTTGACCGCCGCAACCGCGCGGCGCATCCGCGACGACAACCAATCCGCTTGGATGCGAATGAAGGACGTCTACGCGTTCCTTCACGCCAGTGTCATCTACGCCGACGACGCCGAGGGAGTGGAGCAGATCAGGACGCCGGAACGGATGCTTTTGGACATGCAGAACGCCAAGGACGGAAAGGCCCGCGGAGACTGTGACGACCGCGCCACGCTCGGCGCGGCCCTGTTGCTGGCGATGGGACTGCCCGCGTACTTCATCGTGGTAACGTCGTCGCCGCTGCGCCAGTGGCATCACGTCTTTTACGGCTCAGCCCTGCCCGACGTCCCCGACCGGGTGATTCCCTTCGACCCCCAAGAGAACATCCCGCCCGGAATCTGGCCAGCCCATCACGATCGGAAAGCCTACCCGGTCCGCCGCTGAAATCGCAGAGAACGCAGAGGCCAAAACGCCGATCCCGATTCCATGATGAACACCACCCGCCGACCCAAGGAGCCCCGCCGATGATCACCACCGCCGCCCGCAGCGTTCTCGCCGCCGTCCTCTGTTTCGTGACGTCAGCTTGTGCCCTCGTCGGCGGGACGGGTGGACTTCCGCCGCCGAGCCGGACCCCGACGCCGGGAGAATCCGCCGCGCTCAAGACCATTGACCGCGCCGAACTGGTAGCCGCCTTGACCCCCGCGGCTTCCGCGATTCCCGGAGCCGAGGCCATCGCCGCCCCCATTGGAAACGCCATCGACGACAAGGCCGATGCGCTCCGGCTCGACGTCGCCGCCTTGCGGGCCGAGTACGACGCGAAGTACGCGGAAATCGACGCCCGAAACAAGATCCTCACCGCCGAGAGAAACGCCGCGATCCTTGCGGCCACCAACGCGGCGGACCGAGCAGAGGCCCAGTTAGCCGCCGACCGGGCCGACGCCGAAACGGCGGCTTACCGCAAGGAGATGCAGACCGAGGAATCCCGCCGCTTCTACTCCCTCATCGTCGCCAGCGGCATCGGTTTGATCAACCTTGCGGCGGGATTCTGGAAACGCGACCCCAAGTAACGCGGACGCAAGCCCCATGGGCTACGAGAGCGACCGCCCCCGCCCCCTCATCGCGCAAGCAGTGGGGGAGCTTTGCCCGAAACACCCCACTTTTTGCGCTGGCCGCGGCAGTCAGCAGACTGCCGCGGCAATTCAGGAGACACGCCCATGACCCTTGGATCTTCACTCCGCGCCGCTGGCCGTTCCGCACCCTATCTGGCCCCCTTCGAGGACGACGGATCGAACGGCGAATTCCAATCCCCCGAGAGCATGGAGGGACTTGGGTACACCGGCGAGCATGGCGGCAGCTACAACGACGTCGCCAACCTGCGGCGCATGCTGAACATCAGCCGAAACGAGGCATCCGCCGCGAAGGCCAAGGTTGCCCAACTCACCAAGGAACTCGCGGACGCAAAGGCCGCTTGATTCCCCGGACACCGCGAACCCGTCACCACGGAGCCCAGCCCATGCCGTACACGCCGATCCGCCTCAACATCGCCGCCCAAATCGCCGGAAGCCTTGCGGCACTGGCCGGGCAATCCATCTGCGCGAAAGAGGCCAGCGACATCGCCGAAAACGCCTTGAAGGTTGCCGGAAAACTCATCGAGCTTTCCGGCGCGGATGAAAAGGCGATCGACGCCGCCGCCGAGGATACAGCCCGAACCACCGAGCGAGCCCGCGGCATGATGATCGCCCTTGCCGACGCCGCCTTGCCGTCCATCACCGCAAGCACGGGACTCCCCGCACGCCCATTCCCGCAACAGCAGCCGCCGCAAGCCCGGACCACGAAGGCCCGCCGCAAGCGGCGGAACTAAGCCAGCCCACCCCGCACCCGATTGAGGTTCAGACATGGACACCGCCAACGCACTTGGCTACGCCGATCCCGTGATCTCTCAGAGCATGGACGCTCTGGGAGGTCTCGGCGCAGCCACCGACCCGTACACGTTCGCCGCGCTTAGCGACTTCGAGCAGGACCGGATTTTGGAGCGCATGACCCCGGCGCAGGTGCAGCGACTCTACCGCGACATCGAGGCCCTGGTAGCCAAAGGCGGGCTCGGGAATCTCTCGGGCTTCTTCTCGAAGATCCTCAAGAAGGTTGGAAACGTCGTCAAGAAGGTTGCCCCCATCGCGACCGCCGTACTGCCGCTCATTCCCGGCGGCGCGACCGTTGGCACGATCCTCAATGCCGCACAGAACATCATCGGCCCGCAGCAGACCACGCAGGCAACGCCAGCACCGGCGCAGCAGGTGTACACGACTCAGACTTTCCCGGCCCCGAAAACGGAGCTACCGGGCTGGGTGCTTCCCGTCGGGCTCGTCGCGGTTGTCCTTCTCGCGACTCGACGATAAGTACGACCCAACCGCAAGGGCGATACCAAACCCAACGGCAACCGCGACGATGGCGATAGACCACTCCCCATAACCAGCGACGTACAGGAACAAACTCGCCAAGCCCATCACCCACCCAAGCGCCCACGCGCCGAAGAGACGAGCCGCCGCACGATCCCAGCCGCTTTTCATCGTTCACCCCCAAATGGCCTACGACCCCAACAATCCCGAACTGTACCAAGGCGGTCCGATTGACGTTCCAATGGGACCCCTGCCGATCATCCGCATCACCGCGGAAATGATCCGATCGGTTCAGATGATCCCCGCATGGGAACGGTTCGACGCCCAAACGCTCGAATTGTTGCAGCGGATGGCCGATGGAATCTCCCGCCAAGGCGGATACGACCAAGCCCCGCCCGCCCTCGTCCACGCGTTCCGGCAGATCAGCAGCGCACGCAGCGAGTACGCCGCGGCCCTCGTCGCTTGGAAGGGACAGGTACGCGAATCGGCGCTTGCGGCCTACCACGCCGGACGCTTGACCGCGCGGGATTTGCAGGTGATCCCCGAATCGGCCCGCCCTTGGATCGGAGAGGAACAGACCCGCGGCGGCCCGGTATGGCTTCCCGTCGTGGTTGTCGCCATCGCGGCGATACTCGCGTACGCAGTCTCACGCTACGGAATCGACCGATTCGTAACGGCATGGTACGACCTGCGCGTCATCGCGCTGCGGGATCGACTCATCACCATCCGCACCCAGCAAGCCGCCGCGATTCAACAGCACTTAGCCAACGGAACTCCAATTCCGTTACCTAACGCCGATCCGCCCGAAGAAGGCGGGAAGGCCGCCGCCGCGGGCTTTGGTCTCGCGGGCGGGCTTCTCGTCGGAATCTTCGCCCTCGTGTTCCTGTCTCGTCGTCGAAAGTAACCGCCAACTTGCGGGCGATCCTTCCCCGCCCTTTTCTCGGAGTGTTCCCATGTCTCGCAAGAAAGCCCGCCGCCGTCGCCGTACCCCTCTCCGCAGCGGTGCCGCTCGCGCCGCTACCGCCGTCCGAACCGTTTACCGCCGCGCCAAGGCCCGCGTAGCCCGCCGCCGCTCTGGCGGACGTCGCGGCGGCGGCGGACTCTCCATCGGCGGTCTGGTGCCCGCTGGCACGCTTCCGGCCATCGGATTCGCGACGGGCGGATTCGTCGGCCTCAATGTCGCCGTGAACAAGCTGGCCGACAAGCTGACTTGGCTTGCCGATCCCGCGAAACCGTGGCTCCGCGTCGTCGGCAAACTGGCACTCGCCATCGGCGGCGCATGGGCTCTGCGCCGGTTCGTCTCCAAGACTGCCGGAACCGGCTGGCTTGTCGGCGGCGGCGTCTCCGCTGGCTTGGACGCGTACACGCTCATCCGCGGCAGCATGGGGGTTGGAAGCCTCCGCGGCGGTCTCTCGGGTGCGCTGGCCGGCCTTGCCCCGCTCTCCAAGCGGACCGCTGCCGGCATCATCGAGCAGAAGCCCGAAGGCGGTTCCGCGCTGGCGCGGATGGCCGCGTACCCGCAACAGCCCGGCGTCACCTACGCCAACGCCGCGTAACCCGCTCCCTCGTCGCACAAAAAACCGTTTTCCGTCCGTTTGCCCCACCCCCCAGCGTCAAGTTTTGACGCGGAACCCTGAAAGGATCGACCGTGCCCAACTCTGCCCTTACCGATGCTCGCATCAAAGCCGCCCACACCGCTCTCGGCATGGCCCTCGTCGGCAATGCCGCCATGCCCCTTGATCCGTGGTGGGGCGACGTCCACATGCGCGAGGAAGCCTACTTCCACTCGCAGCCCTTGGCCTCGACGTCTGCAACGCTCAACTTCTTCACCGCCGCCAACTCGGAACACGTC
>ERZ761601.230-NODE-230-length-11243-cov-4.238023_pt1 | contig 11243 bp, 11 predicted proteins | sample MGYA00433092_ERZ761601 | MGnify/ENA primary metagenome ERZ761601 (study PRJEB28899, sample SAMN03785571) | bioreactor sludge metagenome | biome: EBPR Sludge; feature: EBPR Bioreactor; material: 0.22µm filtered reactor supernatant | place: Saint Lucia: Queensland...
GGCGGCTATGTAAGCATCGTGGCGGGTAGCGGTATGATTTATGCCCGCAGGCTGGAGGCGATGTACAACGTGGTGGTGGGCGCGCACGCCCAGGTGGCGGGCCAGCTGGGCGGTATTCTGGAAAAGCACGCCCAAGCGGCGGGGTTAACCTGATGGCGATCATCGAAATCGATCCCTATGAAGCCCTGGTGGCCCTGGCAGCGGCCGACGCCGACCTGGTGGCCGAGTGTGGCGCACAGATTGACATCTGGCACCATTATGGCCAGGACGTGGGCGACTGGCCGCTGGACTCCAAATCGCTGGTGTTTGTGCCCTCTGGCGGCGAACTGGACATGGATTCGCCGTTTGCCCGGCCGATCTTCGAGGTGCGCTGCTACGGTGACAGTCCGTATGATTGCGGCCAGGTGTGGCGGGCGCTGGTGGCCTGGACGGTGGAGCACAACGAGCGGCGTACCATCGTTGTGACCGAAGGCAAAGCGCTGGTGCAGTTTATACTGCCCCAGCCAGGCGAGGGAATGCCCCGCCTGTTGTTTGACGACGATATTAGACCCAACGGCGGTATGCCGTTTTATTCTGTTTTGATGCGGGCCGAGGTCGCCAATCAAGTGGTGACATAATATTGCCCATATAGGAGATTTTACAAAATGGCAGATCAATCCCCCTATGCACAACTTACCGGCACCTGGCAGTTTTGGGTTGCCGCCGCTGGGACGACCATGACCGCCCTGGACGCCTCGCCCTCGGGCAGCTGGACGGCCGTTGGCAAAACCGACGGCGATCAGTCTTACAGCTGGGTCGGCGCACTGACCGCGTTTATGGACAACCACGCCACCGGGCCGCGTAAACACGTACGGCCGGAAGAAGGTTTTACCGTAGCCATGACCCTGGTGGACCTGACGCTAGAGAGCCTGGCCACGATGTTGTCTATGGCCTCGGGCGCGGTAGCAGCCGGTACCAGCGGCGCGTTAACCACCAAAAGTCTACCGCTGCGGCGCGGCTTTGTGCCTAACCGTTTTGCCCTGCTGGCGCGCGGCGGGGCGTTGGTGGCCTCTAACACCATGTCGCCCTACGGCGCGTGGCCGGGGCAGATTTACATCCCGCAGGGTGTTTTTAGCAGCGAGCCGAGCGCGACGTTTAGCAAGGGCGGCCGACCGGGCGTGGCTTCGGTGTTTGTGGCGGAGTATGACGATACGCAAAGCGCCGGGTATGAATTCGGTCGGTTGATTGTCCAGAGTGCCTAAGTTTCTCATGATTGGAACGGCCGTTCTGTGGTAGATTAGGCGCTGTGTTCTTAAACCACAGAGAAAAGGGGTAACAATGGCATTTTCATTATCAAACTTACAGCCGGATCGGGAGCCGTTTGATTTAGGCGACCGTATTATCCATTTCCGCAACAAGCAGGATTTTGACCTGCAAGAGCTGGCGGCCTGGCAGCGCCTCCAAAAGACGGTGCAAAACGTCGTCAAGATGCGCGAGAAGGCGCAAAGCGAGCAGCAGCACGTGAGTGCCAGCGCCAAAAGCTACGAGGCCGCCAAAGAAATCATCAACCTGGTTTTGCCCGATTTACCCGGCAAAACGTTTGAAAGTTTGACGGCCGGGCAGGTGGACCACCTGGCCTCAATGTGCATTACGGTAGCCAGTGGTGTCATGCGGCAAAGTGCGGCTAGCCCTGAACTGCAAGCAATGGTGATGGCCAGATACCCGGATTTACCGGAGGCGTTTGTAAGTGCGCTAACGCATGGTCAATGCCAGATGCTCTTGCCGGAGAATGAGCCAGAACCGGCAAAAAACTAACAAGACCAACTGTTGACGAATTAAAATTCGCGCAGTTGGTCCGGTTTTACGGTGCTGGCGCGTTTCATTTGCCAGGTTGGGCGCTGGACATTCTGTACAAGTGCATCACGCCGCTGCGGTTTGAGGAAGCGACCTGGGCAACCAACAGCACCCGCGTGGCGTGGCGGTACCGGGATAGCAATTACAGACAGCAAATGGACAAATGGCACAACCTGGCCGGGCCGGTGGACGAGGCAGCGGCAACGGCCGTGATTAACCCAACGGTCGAAAAATGGTTTATTGAAAATAACATACCGTACCGATTAGCAGCGGCAGGCGCAGCAGACGAATAACACACACCCCACCTGATCGGAGTTGAGATTAGCAGCGGTGAGCAAGGTTTTAGTGACCTCGCTCACCGCTTTTTTGTTTTCAGGGAACGATATGGCAGCTACTTTAGGGATTGCGACGCTTGAGACAAAAGTAGACCTGAAAGGACTCGATAAAGGGCTCAAGCAGGGCGAGCAGAAAACGCGCGGATTTCTGGACATAGCCAAAGAGGGCTTTGCCCAGCAGTTCGGCTTTTCCGCAGCTGAGGCGGCTATCATGGCCGCTAAAGCCATAAAGCAATTCGCCGACGAATCCATTGCAGAGTTCCAGACATTTGAGAAGGGGATGTCCGAGGTATTCACACTCATGCCTAGCATGAGCAAGTCGGCAATGGACAGCATGAAGGCGGATATAATCGACTTCGGCAAAGAAGTCGGCCGCACCACTGATGAAACAGTCCCCGCCTTATATCAAGCCATCAGCGCGGGCGTTCCCGCTGCCAATGTTTTTGATTTTATGAAAATCGCCAGTGACGCCGCGCTGGGTGGCGTGACGGACCTGGAAACGGCCGTTGATGGCATCACCAGCGTTACCAACGCCTACGGCAGCTCGGTGATTGACGCGGCCACGGCCAGCGACGTGATGTTTACGGCCGTGAAGTTGGGCAAAACGGATTTTGAGCAGCTGTCGGCCTCGCTTTTTAATGTGGTACCAACAGCGGCCAGCCTGGGCGTAACGTTTACCGACGTGGCCGCAAATTTAGCGGCCCTCACTGCCCAGGGTACGCCCACCAGCGTGGCCACGACGCAGCTACGGGCCGCGTTTGTGGAGGCGTCTAAGAGCGGCACGGTGCTGGATAAGGCGATCCGAGACCTGACCGGCAAATCGTTTGCCGAGCTGATTGCCAGTGGTAAGACCTCCTCGCAGATTTTCTCTGAACTACGCCAGTCAATGCCCGAGCAGGATTTCCGCAACCTCTTTAGCAGCGTCGAGGCGTCTAACGCCGTGCTGGGGCTAACCAATGACACGGCTGCGGGAATCATCGAAACCTTTGGTACGGTTGAAGATACGCTGGGGGCGACGGCCGCTGCCGCTGAAACAATGGCTGAGAGCGTGGAGCATTTAGAGGCGCGATCTGAAGCCGCTACCGAAGCGTTCAAAATCCAGGTGGGCGAGGGGTTGACGCCCCTCAAGGCGATGTACCTGGAAACAAAAATTGCAGGCTTAAGTTTCCTGGGTACTCAGGTACAAATTGCTGGTGAGTTTTGGCGGGGCAATCTCGGCCTTGCGGAAACCATCAAACTACAAAACCAACTGGCATTCACCTCGATGGACGCGGCCGAGGCATTGACTGAGCTTGAGGACATGACTACCGGCTCCACCGAGGCGACCAGGGCATACAATGACGCAGCTGGTGATTATTACGCGGCTCAGGCTGCCGCTATTGAGGCCACGAAGGCAGCGGCGGAGGCAGCTGAAGCTGACGCGCTGGCCATTCGCGAAGCCGCTTTAGCCCGCGCGGAGGCGGCGGGGATCAATGAGGAATTTGCCGATAAGGTTTTGCAGTCGGCAAACCACCTGACGGCGGAGGAGGCGGCCGCTGCCGCCGCCAACGTTGCCAATGCCGCTTATTTTGACGAGGTGGAAAGTGGCACGCCAGCGGTTGAGGATTTATCCGCCGCCGCTGCCGAAGCCGCGCGGCAGTTGGGTGGTTACTTTGATGCCGCGCTAACCGCGACCGGCGAAACCAAGAGCCTGGAGCGGCAGCTGTACGATTCGGCCGTAGCCGCCGGGGCGGGCGCGACTGAGCTGGCTATATTGGCAGCAGCCACCGGGGAATTTACGGCCGCAGAAATTGAAGCGGCGTTTCAGGCGGCGCTTATGCAGGCCAACATTGATGGCCTGGTTGCCGCCATGCAAAGCGGATCGATTACGGCAGCGCAGGCCACAGATGCCCTGGACTTGCTGAAAACTGGGCAGGCGGATACAGCCGCCGGGGCAATCTCTTTAATTGAGCAGTTTGATGGAACTGCCGCTAGTTTAGATGACGTTTCAGGCGCAGCTACTGACGCCGCCACCAACCTGGCAGCTATCCCGACCAACATCCCGGTCCATATCAGCGTAACAAGTGACCCATTTCCGACAATTCCGAACTATCCCGGCGGCGGCAACCAGCCGCAGGCTTTTGCCGACGGTGGATTTACTGGGTTTGGGCCAATGGCTGAGCCCGCCGGGGTTGTGCATCGTAATGAATTGGTACTACCTGCCCAAACTTTACGAGCCGGTCCAGCGGCTATTTTGGATTTTGCGGATTCTCACCTGCCGGGCGGTTTGCCCGGCGGATCGCGTGGGCAGGCGGTCGTGCATGATAATCGTCAGTTCACCTGGAATGTACACACGGCCGGATTCAACCCCGAAACCTCCGGGCGGGCAGCGGCCGCATTTGCCACAGGGGGTATTTAATGGGTAGTTGGGAAATATCTAGCGACAGCGGCAGCACCTACACCAATCTGGCCAACCTCTTTTTTGATGTCCGCAGCGCGTTAGGGACGGGCATGGTGCCGGTGAAAAACCTTTCCACGCCGCTGGCGCAGCAGCCAGGCGAGGAGTACCAGGGGACAAAGATTGACAAACGGCCGTTTGCCCTGCGCGGCGATTTCAACCTGACGGGTACCAGCAAATCGGACTATCACAGCCGTAAGCAGACACTGCTTAAGGCGCTCAACGCCCAGGCGGGCACGCGCATCAACGCCCGGCCGGTGCCGGTGGTGCTGAAATATACCGGTGCGGCCGTGAGTAAAATCATTTATGGGTTTTACGAGGGTGGCCTGGAGGATGAGGCGATGGAGGGCGAGGGGTTTGCTCAGCGCAACATCACCCTGCGCTTTGTGGCGTACGACCCGTTTTTTTATGCCGCCAGCGAAAGCAACGCGACGCTCGATAACCAGGACACGGTGACATTTACCACCGTGGGGGCAAAAATTGACGGTGTATGGGATAACCTGGGGCCGCCGAATGCGGCCGGGACTTACGCGAGCGTTCTGGCAGTTGCTTCGGATAGCACCTACGTCTACATCGGCGGAGATTTTTTGAATTGGAATAACATCGCCGCCGCCGATTACATCGTGCGCATGGATAAAAGCACTGGTGCTTATTCCGCACTGGGGTCTGGTCTGAATGGGCTGGTGCGCGGGCTGAAAATCGACGCCAGCGGCTTACTTTATGTCGTTGGCACATTCACCAATGCCGGAGGCATCGCCGCCGCTGATTATATCGCCACCTGGAATGGCACGGCTTGGGCGGCCGTGGGAACCCCTAGCACCGGCGCAACGGTAACCTCGGTGCATGCAGTGGACATAGACAATGCCGGAAATGTTTACGTGGCTGGAAATTTCCTCAACCTGGCAGGTATTGCTGCCGCTGATGGTATTGCCATGTGGAATGGTTCGGCCTGGGCGGCGTTGGGCACGGGGGTCGCTGGCGCGGGTGCGGTTTGCAATGATGTTCTGGCGATAACAGCAACAAAGGTATACGTGGCGGGTGGTGGCATCACCTCATTTGGCGGCGTCGCCAATACAGTCAATCTGGCCATGTGGGACGGTTCGGCCTGGGTCGCGGTAGGTGGCGGGCTAACCGACACGGCCGTTTGTCTGGCCATCTCCTCCGCCGGTGATTTGTATGTAGGTGGGGCGATGACGGCCGCTGGGGCGGTAACAGTAAACCGGATCGCCGTGTGGAATGGCGTATCCTGGGCCGATTTGGGCGGTGCCAGCCTTGACAATACGGTGTGGGATTTGGCCTTCGCGCCTAGTGGCAACCTGTACGCCTCGGGGCAGTTTACGGCAATTGGCGAGAGTGTGACAACTAACGATGGCCTGGCTATCTGGAATGGGTCCATATGGACCCGCGAGGATATCAACGTACCGGGGGCAGCGTCGATATACACCCTGCACTTTGACAGCCAAGAGGATTTATATATCGGGTTTAACACCGACGGTTTTGCCACGCATTCCGGGAGCGCGACCATAGCCTACGCGGGCACCGCCATTGCTTACCCTTATGTGACCATCAATCGCAGCGGGGGCACCACCGCAATCGTTTACAGATTAGCAAACGCCGCGACGGGCGCAGAGATTTACCTAAATTACTCCCTGCTTGCGGGCGAGACGCTGACGCTGGACTTTCGGCCGTTTTCGGAAACGGCGCTCACGGCCATCTCCTCATTCTTTGGCCCTGTTCCCTCGGCAATCTTGGGCGGTTCCAATACCGGCCAGTTCTATTTGACGCCGGGGCGGTCCGGGGCAAGTAACAACAACATCATTACGCTTTATGCACCAACGGCCGGTGGGGCCACGGTGACGGCCACGCTTTACTATACGGCCGCTTATTTGTCGCAGGATTAAACGTGGCACAGTACGAACTCTGGTACACCGACCCGCTCGGCAATCGCATAAGCTACATCCCGAACAGCAGCGGGTTTTCCTACGTCAAGGTGCTAGGTGATGTGGGCGTTGCGCAGTTTAGTACCCCCCTGCGCGGGCTTGACCATGAGGCCAATATACCAGACCGGCGGATTATGATTTACCGGCAAGCCTACGGCGTGGCTCAGGTGCTAGAGGTTGTGGCCTTTCTGGATAAGTTTACTTACGCCACCAGCCAGGACGGCCTGGGGCAGTTTGGCGCGGGGGCGAGTGACCCGAACGTGCTGCTAAAGCGGCGTATTGTGGCCTATCCTTCTGGCGATAGTAAAGCTACCACAGACGAAACGAGTACATCCCGTTCGATGCGCGTGCAGGTGGCTAACAACCTCTTGTTTGCTACGGACGCAGACAGAAATATTATTGACTACGGCGTTTCAAATATCGCGCCCGTTACGGCCGGGCCTGCTGTAAAAAAGCAGTTTGCCTGGAAAAACCTGCTGGAGCTTTTGCAGGACTTACAAGCCTTTAGCAAACAAGGCGGCGCGGAAATATTTTTCGCTATCGTGCCAACATCTGAAACGGATATGCAGTTTCGAGTGTATCCCAACCAACCGGGCGCAGATCGCACCCTGGCTACTGGCAAAACGCCGGTAGTTTTCTCGCTTCAACGCGGCAACCTATTAAGCCCCACGCTCACCTACGATTACAGCAACGAGGCCAATTACATTTATGCAGGCGGTAAGGGGCAGGAGGATCAGCGCAACATACAGGAGGCCAGCGACGATGTCAGTATCGGCCGCTCCCCCTTTGCCCGCAAGGAAAAATTCGTCAGCGCCATTTCGGGCGTGAAAGACAACAGTGACGCCGAGGTACTGGCTAAGGCCAAGGACGCACTCGAGAAAAACCGGGCGCGGGTGACTTTTTCTGGCACGATTATCAGCACGGCACGCACGGAATACGGCCGCGACTGGTTCCGCGGCGACAAGGTTTCAGTTGATTATGCCGGGTTCCAATTCGACACCATCATTCGGGCGGTGGCGGTGAGCGTTGATGGCGACGGCCGTGAAACAATCCAGGCGCGGGTGGAGCTGAGTAATGAGTGATAGCGACGTCCTGCGACGGATCAAAGAGCTGGAGGAGCTGGTAAATAGTTTGGCACTTATCGAATACTCCAAAGTGTTCTTTAAGATTCTGCACGACACCACCAGCGCGAAGGCGTGGACCACCGTTGCGAGCCGCTCATCGGCCGATGATGGCCTGATTGATTTATCAGCCACATTTGGGACGCCAGGCAATATCGAGGCGGTGATTTTGCGGGTGGACATCAACGACGCGGACACAGGCAATCCCGTGGCGTTGGTGAGTATGGGGGCCACGGCCGCACCAACGGAGCAGCTGATGTACGCTGGTTTTGATGGCCAGTGGATGATTTACAACAGCGTCATTGTGCCGTGTGATGCCAATGGCGACATTTATATATCGTTCAGCGAGACGGTTTCGCAGTTTCGGTTTTTTGTTTTGGGGTGGATTATATGAAAACAACAACAACGCGGATTGCGGGCGCGGTAGCGGCGCTGCTGGTGCTGGGCACGGTTGTGGCCCTTTCGCTGCGGCCGGGGGAAACGGCCGTGCGCTCTTCTGTGCCTGCGCTGCTGCCTGAGCCGGTGAATGTCATCGTCAACGCCTGGGCGCTGGGGATTGATAATGCTACTGGCTGCCCCGGTGACATCAACGGCGGCTGGCAGCACAACCAGGAAATGAGCCTGAGCCGCTGCTACAAAAACCCGGCACCGCCAAACGGGACGTCATCGGGCGGGGCGGCGTTTAAGTGCGGACCCACGCAGGGGCAGTGCGACCCCAACACATTGGGCGAAAGCTGGCAGGATTTTGACGTACTGGAGCGGGGCGTTACGGCCGCATCTACCTACACTGTCACCTACTCGCACCTGCAAGTATGCGTTGGCTGCACCTTTGTCCGGGCCGAGCTGCTGGGCAGCAATGACAGCGGCCAGACGTGGGCACAGCTGGGCACGCTGCTGGATTTCGAGCCAGACGATCTGCCGTGCAGCACGGCCGCCATTTGGGAAACGCACTGCGGTGGCCCGCTGGTGGTGGCGCATTATGACCTGTTCCGCCTCTACGTCACCGGCATGTACAGCCAGCAATCTGGCTACAAATTCACCGGGGTAAATCTCACCTTCCAGCCAGCGACCGAACCGCCCACGGCTACGGCAACCGCTACCGCTACCCCCACCGAGACCCCAACGGCTACGGCTACCGAAACGCCCACCGAGACGGCGACCCCCACCGAGACCGCGACGGCAACGGTGACGCCTACTGAAACGGCCACGCCCACCGAGACACCGACAAGCACGCCGACGGCCGTTTACCTCCCCCTCATTCTGGAGCCAGGCGCGTGGCTGCTGCAATGCCCCGGCGCACTTATCGTCGAGGGGCCATACATCATTTGCGAGGCAGGTGAGTAGTGACCACGCTTGACCTGACCGTCAATTCGGACGCGCACGAGGACATTACCGGGGCAAATTTTTCAAATTCTGCCACCATTGTCAATTGCAACGCCAACACCTCCGGCGTTGCTAATCGTCGTTACAATGGTGGCTTTGAATTTGTTTTGACGGCCGAGATACCCAGTGGGGCGACCATTGACGCCGCGTATATCACCATTCACGCCAACAGTACGGCGGCGGACGATCCGAACGTGAACATCCGGGGCGAGGATACGGCCGATGCCCCGGACTTTGCTACCAACGCCGATGTCACCAGTCGCACGCGCACCACAGCAAGCGTGCAGTGGACAGCGACGGGCATAGGCACAGGCGCGGTAAACTCACCCTCTATCGTGTCGATTCTGCAAGAGCTGGTGGATGACAACGGTGGTCTGGCAAATGGGGCGTCGGTTGTCATATTTTTTGACGGCCGTAGTGACGCAACATCCACATTCCAGGTGATGAGCATCGAGGGTGCAGGGACGGAAGCCGCGCTGCATATTGAGTTTACCAGCGGTAGCCCCGATCCCGTCCTCGTTACCCCCGGCGTGGCCACTACCATACTCGCGGCCGTTTCCCCCACGGCCGTACAGGGCGACATCACCCTCACCCCGGGCCACGCCCTGCTGACGCTTTCCGGCGTCAGTCCCACGGCCGTGCAGGGTGACATAACCACAACTCCTGGCGCGGCGGTGCTGAGCCTGGCCGGGGTCGACCCGGCCGTATCCCTGGGCGCGGAAACCGCGACCCCTGGCGCGGCCACTGTCGATTTAACGGCCGTTTCTCCCGTGGTGGTGTTGGCCTCGCTGGTTTTGGCCCCCAGCGCGGCGGTGGTGAGGTTGACGGCCGTTTCCCCCGCTGTCGTGGCTGCCTCGCTTGTGGTTGTGCCGGGGGCGGGGGCGCTGAACCTCACGGCCGTTTCCCCAACCGTTACCATCGCCTCGCTGACCGTAACCCCTGGCGTAGTGACATTGCGCCTGGCTACCGTTTCCCCGGCCGTGGTGCTGGGCAGCCAGGCGCTCACCCCCGGCGCGGCCAGCGTGGTGCTGGCCGGGGTAGACCCATCGGTGGGGGCGGGGGCGCTGTTGGTATCGCCTGGCGCGGGCGCGGTGCAGCTGGTGGCCATCAGCCCCATGGCCGTCTACGGCGCAATCGCGGTGCAGCCTGGCGCGGCGGCCGTGTACCTGGTGGCCATCGATCCGGCCGTTGGCACCGGGGCGCTGCTCATCAGCGGCGGGGTGGGGCAGGTGACGTTGGCCGGGGTAAACCCAACGGCCGTTTTGGGCAACGTAACGGCCGTTCCCGCGGCGGCGCTGTTGGCGCTGGCAGCAGTCAGCCCCACGGCCGTGGCCGGTGACGTGGCCGTCGTGGTAGCAGCGGCGCTGCTGAAGCTGGCAGCCGTTGACCCCACAGTGCCGGAAACGGGCACTGTGACGGTGACGCCAGGGGCGGCCGTTTTGCGCCTGGCAGCTGTTGACCCCACGGTGGCCATTCTGGCCGTGCTGCTGCTGCGCCTGCGGCCGCGCACGTTTGACCTGGTGCTGGCCGGCCGCGATTTTGACCTGGCGCTGCGCGCGCGCAGCTTCGATCTCAGACTGGAGGATAGGTGATGGCTAACGAGCGACGATTAATCGGCTCACCGTTTCAGCGCGGCGTGGATGAGACACGGCCGTATCGTGTGGATGTATCGGTTTGGGGTGCGGGCACCTATGCCAGTCCGGACGTGGTGATTGTTGACCCAACCGGCGAGGATGTGACCGGCACCGTACTGAGCGGCAGCGCTTCGTTTAGTGGCAATTACCTGACCACGCCCGATTTTGTCGCCAACGCAATGGCAGCCGGAAAAAGCTACACAATGATCATCAGCTGGACCGTGAACGGCAAAACCGTCTCAACATTCGGCCTCATCGAGGCCCAACTATAAGGAGAATGATATGGCAAGTTTAATCACCAACCGGGGCGCGTATTTGCTGCTGGGCTTTGCCTTTCGCGGCACGGCCGTGCCCACCAATTACTACCTGGCGCTGGCCACCAACGGCACGCCGCCCACGGTAGACAGCAACCTGATTAGCGACTGCACCCAGATCGCCACTGGTAATGGGTACAGCGCTGGTGGGGTCAGCCTCACCCCAGGGGCGACCGACTTTGACACCTACACCGAAGATGACGCCAATGACCGGGCGCTGGTACGCATCAAGGATATTACGTTCAC
>ERZ761601.235-NODE-235-length-11094-cov-4.458465_pt1 | contig 11094 bp, 15 predicted proteins | sample MGYA00433092_ERZ761601 | MGnify/ENA primary metagenome ERZ761601 (study PRJEB28899, sample SAMN03785571) | bioreactor sludge metagenome | biome: EBPR Sludge; feature: EBPR Bioreactor; material: 0.22µm filtered reactor supernatant | place: Saint Lucia: Queensland...
CTTCAGCATTTCGCCGAGATTCAACCGTCCCTGGGCGATGGCCTCAACCATGTCGGAACCGGCCCGCTTACCGAAAAGGTCCATTGCCGCAGACGCCATCGACATCGGATCTTTCGACTCGGCGAGAGTGGTGATGAAATCCCGAACCGCCTTCTCAGGACCTTCCTTCAGGTCGATCCCGAGATCCTTCATGGTGGCCTTCAGGTCATCGGTCGGCTTCAGGACGTTCGAGATCGCCATCTTGAAACCAGGCATCAGCGTCTGGACATTCACGCCCGCGGCTTCGAAGATGCCGAACATTGAGGCGGCTTCCCCGACCGAGAAACCAAGCTGCCGGAGCGGCGACCCGAACTTCTGGACGTTGGTCGCCAGGTCGATCACCGACATGCCGGTTTTCTGTGAGATCCGGAAGAAACCGTCGAGGGTGGCTTCCTGATCCTTCGTTTTGACCTCCCAGTCCTTGAAGGTCTTGGAGACGGCCTCGATGTTCTCCTTCACATCGGTGCCGGTCACCCTGGCCAGGTTCAGGAACTGGGTGGTGCGGGCCTGCAATTGGCCGCCGGTCAGGCCGAGTCGTTTGTTGACCTCCGCGATCGCGGTGCCGACCGTTGCCGCGTCGTCGGGAACGTTCGCGAACACCTCCCGGAAGTCATCCTTCAGGGCTTCGAGCTCGTCACCGACCGCCCCGGTTTCGGTGCGGATCGTGTCGTAAGCGGCGTCGAACTGGTCGGCAACCTTGTAGAGGCCGACACCCACGGCAGCACCAACGGCAACCATTCCGGCTGCCATCGCCATCGCACCTTGCTTCGAAGCCAGGGACATTTCACCAACCGCGCCTTTACGGGCGGCCAGCATGCCCGCTTCCAAGGGTGCCGGGTTCGCTTCGAGACGAAGTACCGCGCTGCCAAGTGACTCACTCAACTGTTCTCACCTCCTTCCGGACTCTCGAAAATGACCTCGACACCGGCAGCCCGCATCTGGTCAACCGTGCGAAGCTGATTGCGGCCCGCGTTGCCATACCCGGCCGCTTCACGAAGCTCACGAAGCACCTGGTTCGCGTCTTCCTTTTTCATGCGGCCCGAACCGATCCGGACCGCGTTGATCTGCTGAAGCTCCCTCTGTGCCTCCACCTTCGACCGGTTGACAGCGAAAGCACGAATCACCGGTTCCGGAAGTTTCAGCCACCTCTCGGGATCACCACCGTAGGTGCCCTGAAGCAGGGCAATCAGTTCCCCGAGGTCGTCATCTCCATCGGTGTTTTCATTCCCACGGCCTCGGCGATTTTCGTCATCATGTCGCCGTAACGACCTAAAAAAGCCCCGTTCACCTGATCCAGGTGAAGGGGCTGCAGGGCATTCACTTCGACTTCGGTGGCATCAGGCAAAACCAGTGCGACAAGTTCCCGCTGACTGATCTCAAGTTCACGGGCCTTTTTCTTGGTTGGCTTCTCGATCGACCTTGAGTTCAGATCAATCGTTTTCTGAACGGCCTTCGCGATATTCGCCCGGTCATAGAAACTGAGCATGCGAGGATCCAACATCAAAACGGTCCGGCCAGTCTCACCCGGCTTGTCGCCATCCGGCAACTGAACCGGCTGCCGGTCCTCGGCAATCTGCTCAAGCTTCAGGGTCTCTTCACTCATCGGCTATGCCCTCCTTGGGCTGTGTCGTTGGGTTCAACGATCAGTTCGATGCCATGCCGCTTCGCGTAGGCCTCGATCTGTTCCATTGCCTGCTTCTGGTTTCGCAGGGCACGCTTGTGGGCGGCGGCAGCTCGCTTGCTGACCGCCGCCCCTTCGGCGAGGCTTTGATGCGCCCGTGCGAGAATCGCTCCGGCGTCTTCAGACATCAGGTCAGGACGAAGGCACCGCGGTCTGAACGCGGATCTTCACGAACTCACCCGCAGTGGCTTCGAGGGCGGTGTACTCAACCGCCAGCCCGGACGGCTCACCCTTCTTGTGAACCGGCTTCGGATTGCCGGACTGAAACACCGTGTACGCCTCGTACTGAAGAGTCAGGGCGTTGTCGACCGAGGACTGCCCGCGGGCGAGCAAAGCGAACGTTTTCACGTCCAGCCCCTTCTTCACATCGAAATGCTTCTGACCCGCGGTGCCGGCACCGGCCGCGACCGTGGTCAGGGTCGGGTCATCAAGCGCCTTCGCGTACTGCTCCGGACTCATGTCATTGAGAACGAATCCGAGAATGAAATCCTCGTCGGTCCGGAACGCCTTCCGCTTCGTGGTCGAGCCACCGGGCGTGTACGCTTCGATGTTCTGGTCGTGGCTGACTTCGACACCGTCTTCGTCGTAGTTCAGATCACCCGCGGTCCCGAGCTTCACCCAGCCGCCCGAAGGAGCGGTCTGAATGGCAGGAAACGCGGTGGCAACAGGGGCCAGCCAGACCGTGAGGGTCTTGGCAATCAGTTCGTGAGGTGCGGGCATGGATCAGTCCTCCTGGATGGGGTTATGCCCTGCGCCTGCGGCCTCGGGCTGATTGGTTTGCAAGGCGTCAATGACGTCCTGCTTCGTCTTGAAGTTCTTCGGATCGAAACCGGCGGCAACCGCGAGCTCGTCAAGCTGCTCCCGGTTCAACCCCGCACGATTCTTCGGGGCTGCTTCTTTCACCGACACATGCGGATCGAGCAGCAGATCCCGGCCAACCAGGTCACCAACGGTGAACTGTTCACCACCGGCCACAGGTTCCTTGACTCCCTCAACGACGAGATGATGATGTGCTGGAGCATCAAAAAGCAGATCCATGGAAGATCAGTCCTCCTGTTAGAAATTTGCGAGTTCAGGCAGGAACGTCAGCGGCAAGAACCTGCCAACTGGAGCCGGTAACCGGCCAGTCCGTTCCAACATCACGGGCAGTAGTTCCATCCGTGGACAGACGAGCCCAGAGAAGCAGCACGAAAGTTGAATTGGTGTCAGCAACCTTGCTCGGACCAAGAGCTTTCATCGCGGCCCGAACCTCGTTGTGAAGCTCCCGGGAAAGTCGGGCTGTGGCCCCGTAGCAACGAATGTCAACACGACGATCACCGAACTGCTGACCATGCCCCATCAGGCCACCGCCGCCGCTAGAAACCACCACGGTTGATCGGGGCATGCTGGAGTTCTCGGCTTCGGGAAGATCCTCAACGAAAACCCGGCTTGACACGATGGCTGCCACCCCTGAAACAGACCTCAAGTACGCGGAGACCGCCCGGATCGGGTCAGTTTGCGCCATCAGGTTTCCTCAAGACGCTTGCGAATTCGATCAGCGAAAGTAGGGAAAACCTCGTCGGCGACCGGGCGAAGATAAGGACGCATTCGCTCCAGCATTAGCGCGTAGTCACCGCGGCGTTTCGTCGCACCGAATTCAGCCACGACCACACCTTCCTCAATCTTCGCTTCTGAACTGTCAACCTCGCTCTCGATGCGACTCGTTACCCCGTACCAGGGATGTCCGGCCGCGCTGTGCGGCTCCAGGTCAAGAACCGTGCCCTTGGCTTGTTCCGCGCACTCGGCAACCGTTTCGGTTGCGGCCGCAAGAGCCGCCGCGATCACATCCTGGGTGACTTCTTCAAAGCGTTCCATCAGCGCACCCTTTCGACCAGAACTTCGAGGTGATCGGTATGACGCAAAACCGCCTCGATCGTCATTGGTCCCTCGAAAATCGTGTTGCCTCCCTGGTCGGTCACCGATGCGATCCGATCGCGTTCCGTGACATCGGTGCCGATCACGAGGCTGATGCGACGATCCTCAACAACCGCGGTGCGTTCATCGTTGACGGGTTCGGTTCCACCATTGGTCCAGGCACGACAGGGCACCGCGGACAGGTGAGTTGCCCATCCCGGGCTGTTTGAGTCTCCCCACGCGTCCGTGCCGGCACCGTTTCGCTCGATCACGCAGCGATGGCGATACCCAACCCGTGACGACGAAAGACTCATCGAATGTCCACGGACTGGGAGCCACGACGGATTACGTCTCGCACGGCACGACGCTCCTCATCGGTCAGAACAAGACCGGTCGAAGCGCCGTGAGAAACCCGTTCCGATCCGTAGGCTTCCTGATCGGCATTGCCCGGATTCACCCATACCCGGGTCACAACTTCCAGACAGACGGCTTTGATCGCGTCCGGAACCGGATCGAAACCGTGCGTGTACTCGATCTCAATGTCCTGACCGCCCCAGTAACCGGTCAGGTAGTCACCGTCAATCGTGAATTCCTGGGTGGTGGAATCGGCGGAAACCGACGCAACCGAAATCACCGGCCGCTGAGGCAGAAGCACCCGGCCGGACGCACCCCGCACCGTAATGGTCGAAGTGGCCAGGTCGATGTTCTGCCTCGCGGCACGACGAATCACGTCGCTCGCCAACCCCAGCAAGGTGGTGGCCCTGGTCTGCTCACCGGCAGAAAGGGTCACCCCAAGACGGGCGGCGAGATCCGCATGTGTGGCGAAAGCGGCCACTGGCGAGTTTTACTCGTCCGAACCGTCCTGATCGGCGGCCTCAAGGGCAGCGATCAGTTCGTCCTTGGTGGCCTTCGAGTCGAACTCGATACCTCGTTCGGCGGCGAGATCAACCAGCTGGGCCTTCTTCAGGTCCGACAGGTTCGGCGAACCGTCCTGATCGGCGGACTCAACGGGCTCGATGGCCTCGAAGTCACCGCTCTTGACGAGATCCTTGGCATGCTCATCGGCCGCATGAACTTCCGCGCCTGTTTCGATGTTGCGAAGTACCTTCATGTGTTCCTTTCTTGAAGCACGACAGTGGGGCCACGCCCGAAGGCATGACCCCCCGTTCGATCAGGACGCGGTGATCTTCACCGACCGAACCAGCAGGTCGGTACCGGACTTCCGGACCGTGCCCGCAGTGGCATCAGCGGAGAAGTTGACCGCCGAGCCGCCCGGAGTGGTCGAGACCTGGAAGGTCTGCGCCGCGAGGTTGGCCGCGATGACGTAGTACTCCCGGTTGGTCGAGAGTCCCGTGCCACCGGTCAGCGTCGGGAACACAACACGATCGCCCGCGACGAAACCATGAGCGGTCGCCGTGTCGATGATGTCGTCCGCCGCAGCCGACGTCGCCAGGGTCACAGCAGTGCCCGGGGTCGCGTCGGTCGGAACGAACCGGCCGCTCGCATCGAAATAACCCGGGTCACGGGTCACACCGGCACCAACCCACGAGTCCAGGGCGAGAACGTCCTGGATCGTGTCCGAGTCGAGCACCCGCACGACACGAATCGCAGCCCCGTTGTAGGACTCCGACGCACCGTACGGGGCACCGGCCGGAACGACCGGAGCCATGTTGACCAGCGGGAACGCGGTCGCGTGGAACGCGTACGCCTCGTCAGGGGCCAGTCCCGGAACCGACACGATGGTGAACCCGGCCTTGCGGCCGATGATCGCTTCCTCGAGCGCGGTCGTGCTGCCGGACTTGTCCGCGTGAACGAACAGATCCGTTGACAGCAGCTCGGTTTCGACACCGGACCCAACCGCGAGAACCCGTCCGGCCTGCGGGACACGGGCCTTGTTCAGCAGCTCGCGGGCCGGAACGATCAGATCGTTCCAGGCGTTGCCGGACGAGTACGAGAACGCGATCGACTTCGCGTGGGCGGCACCAGCGATCTTCGAGATCGCGACGTCTTCCAGCTTCTCAGCAACCCCGGCCATGAGCGGGTTCAGAACCTGCTCACCGAAGTTGGTGATGTCGAGGGTCAGTTCCTCGTCGCTGATCTTGACATCCTTGTAGATGTCGGTGTCGAGGGTGACATCCACCTTCTGTTCGGCGAGGTCATCGCGAACTCGGGCAGTTCCGGAACGCAGAGTCCGGGAACGGGCGGCCGAGAACGCCGGGAGGCGAACCGAGACGGTGTCGCCCGCGGCACCCTTGAAGTCGGCTTCGGACAGTCGCCAAAGCAGGGACGGGATAACGGTTTCCCGGCGCAGAATGCCGAGACCCGTCGAAGCGATCTTCGACGGCTTCAGAAACGTTGACATGGGTCAGGTACTCCTTTTCAGTACATGCGCGGCACTTGTGCCGCGAGCTTTGCGGGGTCGGTTTCCTCCGGTTCAGAGGATGGGACGGCTCCTGGCCTCAACCGCTCCCGAGGGGTGCGGCCGTTGTTGTTGTCGGGCTCCTGGCCCCCGCCGAAGTCCTTGATCAGGTCGTCGGCATCCTGCTCTAGTTCCTCCTCGGTTTCACCAACCAGACGCTTCGCCTGGGTTTCAGTGAGTCCCTTCCGGAGGGCGACACGCAGACGGGCAGCCTCAAGGGTTGCCTCAGACGCAGCCTTCTCATTGGCCGCGGCCTGCTCTGTGAGCTTCTCGGTTTCCGTCTTGTTCTGGTCCTCGAAACCTTTGACTTTCGCCTCGGCTTCCTTGGCCCGTTTGCGGAGGGCAGCAGCCTCCTGGTTGGCTTTGGCGATCTTGGCCTTCGCACGATCAAGGTCGAGTTCCTCTTCCCCTTCGCCGCCGGCAGGTTCGCCATCACCGCCGTCGCCCGGTTCACCCTCGCCGCCAGATCCAGCCGGTTCGCCTCCATCACCACCGTCACCCTCTTCAGGGGCACCGCCAGCGATCCGCGGAACGCGGAGGGCAAGCTTGATCACAGACAGGCTCGGACCGAGCCGAACAGCCGCCCACAGCATCAGCAGCCGGAAACGCAGTCGCTCAAAGAGCGTCATTAGGAACCTCCAGGGTTCGTTGGTTGTGCCGCCCTCCAGGGGCAGCGGGATTACTCGGCTCGGGCCGCGAGGGCCTGCCGAAACTGATTCAGCGCATCCGGCGGATTGCGGTAGCGGTAGCCACCACGGTTTTCATCCCAGACACGTTCGGGAACGACGGTTTCGTTCCAAAGATCCTTGAATTCCTGGCCCCTGCCCGGAAGCTCCGAATCGCCGTACACCGGCTCCGCGAAACAAGAGCAATGATCGTGCGCCTCAAAATCGACGGTGTCCTCCGCATAAGCGGCACCGCGGCTCGCGAGCATCGCGCAAAACGCGCAAGGATTCCCGCCCGTCACGCGTGCGTAACCACGAGCCTCCTGGTCACTTGCCGTCGAAGCGAGAATCGCATCTCGGGCACCAGCCGCGACATGCCGGGACATTGCCCCGGAAACCTTCACGAACGCATTGCCCATCGCCGCCTGCGGCGAGAACCCAACAGCGACCGAGTTACGGACGCTGTTCAAACCGGTCACATAAAGGGACGTTTCGACAGCTTTCGCATCGAAGGCACGATCAGCGATAGCAGCAGCGACACCACCCACCTTCTCGGTGCGCCGAAACATGTCGAAGTAAGCACCGGCGAGCGCGCTGGCGGACTGACGTCGCGACTGGACCAGCGGAATCGTCGCCGAAACCAGAAGCCGAAAGCTTTGTTCGTCACCCTTCCAGATCGGCCACAACATCCGATAGTCACGGAGCAACTGAGCACGAAGGGCAAGCTGGGCCTGCCGGTGACGAACCGTAAGAGCGGCACCCTCAGAGGTGCGAGCCATCAGACCTCCTGGGCCTGCCGGGTAAGCATCGCCTCCATCTGAGCGAACGCATCGCCCTGCTCGGCGATCGCTTTCCACCGTTCAACATCAGACTTCGTGACCCCGGGAATCTTCTCCCAGAGTTCCTGCGGCGGAACACCAAGCATCTGAGCAAGCTTCCCGAGACCATCCACGGTCGAAGCGAACGACCGAGCCGACGTTTCGCGCCACACCACCTGGGCGTCCTCGGGAATGTCGATGCCCATGTAGTGGCCGGTCAGCCAGAACTCCTGCTCATGCGACTCGCCCGCGAGGGTCTGACGCTCCTCGATCTTTCGTTCCTTGCCCGCGTAGGCTGCCGCCAGAGCGTCGGCCGACATCTGGATCAGGGTCGCAAACTCAGGAAGCGGAGTCTGAGACAGAGCCGCGGCGTGACGCAGTGACGCCTCCCTGGACTCGATATAGCCGCCGAGATCGGTCTGACCGAACTCGCCGATCGTCACGTCAGACGGATCCTCATCAATGGTCCACAACTTCGCCGCCGACGCCTTCAGCTGCTCAGCCTCGTTCTCGGCAACCCAGCCGATCGCGTACCGCTGACGAAACGCCCCGGCGTTCTCCGCAACCTTCAAGCCAAAAGTCGTGATGTCGATCTGATCCTGGACCGCCATGTACGGCCCCACCTGACCGATCGTCAGATGATCGGGTTCGCCGAGAAACGACTGAGCGCTCACTTCATCATCGACATCAAGATCCTCCTCGTCAACGTGGCGGATCACCGGACATACCGGGGCACGGTGCGGGCGGGCCTCCGTGAAAGTGAACTTGCCTTCCTTGCCGTCGAGGAAGTAGATCGCTTCTTCATCCCACAGCCGCCAGGAACCGTGGCCCTCATGCGACAGAGCAGAGTCCGGCCAATGCGGATCCTCCCCGTACAGTGCGGTCATCTGCCGAGGCGAATACCCCTTCCAGACCGGCGCAGAATCACCCGGAACCACGGTCACATAGCTTCGACCGTAGGCGGTGGTCGCCCGATGAATACCCATCTGATGGCGGTCCATGCGATTGGCCTGCCAAGCGTTCCAGACCTCGATGTCATCAGACCCATCATTGGCCCGAAAGCCGTCAACGTACATCGCCTGAGCAACCGAGTTGATGATGATCGGAATGATGTTGACCCGACTCGAGCGGGCCAGCACCTTGATTACTTCACCCGACTTCGAGTCATAGACGGCGGGGAGTTTCTGACGACCCTTCCAATACCGGCGAACCTCATCCAAGGTGTCTCGCTCGGCCTGCCGCACCTTGTAAAGGTGCTCGGCCAGTTCAATTGCGTCATTGGCTTTGAGCAACCGAGCCTCCTTTCAGACGGCGAGCGAACGCCCAGTCCGCTTCCGTTTCCGTTTCTTGCCACTCGTCAAGTACAAGCGCCGGCCGAGACGGGCCAGCATCGTTGACGGAACCGAGTCGATTCTCCGGGCCGACTCGCGGGACTCTTTGCCGACTGAAACGCCCCACGCGTTCGGCCGGCGACGGGCATTGTGAAAATGCTGGCGCACTTTCCGGTTCCCGTCATGTTTGAAAGCCGCTTCGACGATCTCGTTGTGGAGCCGCTCGTACTCGACGGTCGACTCCTTCTTCTTGCCGCGCATGTCCCAGGCAATCGAATGCTTCGGCGACGACTTCACGACCAGACCGGAACCGAGGTCCTCAGCCCACTGATCGACATACGACTCGAACGGATGAAGGTCCGACAGAAATGCCACAACATTGAACCGCTCGAAAGCTCGCCGGACAGCCCCGTCGATTTCCTCTCGAGGTGCCTCCCCGCCGAAATCATCGGGGTCCCAGACCCCAAGATTGAAAACGTAGCCATCCGAGATCCGGCAGCCCTGAAGAACGGTGTGATCGTCGGTAGCTGAAGGGTCCAGACCAAGCGCAACATCCTCACCCAGCGCGACATCCTCCGGATCATCGACCTTGAGCGCATCCCAGAGATGCGGGGCAACCCACGCATCCTCCGCGGCCACCACCTGATTCAAATAGAACCGGCGAGAATCCGCGACCGAATTCCGCGGGTCATAAATCGTCTCGACATGCCCATCCTCATTCAGCCAAGTCGAATCACCAGCTGCGATTCGGAGTCCGGCGCGAAGCTGGGCCTCGTCTGCGATGTCCAACTCAGGCGGCGCTTCCAGCGAGTCGTACATGAGCCTGGTCGATCGGGACTTGCCCTGCTCGATCAGCTGACACGCCTCCCAGTCACGCTCGCCCACCGAATCCTCACCAGGCTGCGGGGCATTACAGGCAGCAAGTCGCCGAGCCGCACCATCACGGGCCTTCACCGCGTTCCTCGTGATAACGCGGTTCATGTCATGACCGCCATTGCTGGCAATCCAGTTCTGAACCTCGTTCTTGAAAGTGAACGTGGTCCGAGGCCCCTCCAGAGCACGCGGGCTCGAGGTCACCGCCTCGATTCGGGCCCGACCATGCCTGGAATAGATGATCTCCTTGCCAAGGTCGATCTCGTACTCGGCCAAGGCGGCATCCGAAAACAAGCTCGGGAATAGCGACATCGTGGTGCGGGTCTGGTCCTTCGCGACCGCCGCCACCTGGACCCAAGCCGCCGCATGAGGTTTCGCAACCGGCTGACCGTACGCATCGAACCCGTCGAAGCGGCAAGGGCCAACGAACTCGTTGGCGCAAACCGTTCCAACTACAGGATCTTTCCCCCAGCCCTTCGCACGTCGCAGAACCCCATCATCGACAAGGAACCGGCCCTGCCGGTCAATCGCGTACCACCACAAAATGAACCGGGCCTGCTCATCCGTGTAAGTCCACGGATCGCCCGCGTTCGGGCCATCCGGCAACCGAAGAAACTCCTCGGTCCAAGCAAGAACATCCCAGCCAAGCGTTAGCTCGGGAAGAAGCCAACCGCCGTCCGGATTCTTCTTCCAGGTCGGCCCGTAGGTGACCGCCTCAAGCGGCACCGAGCTTCGCCTTGTACTTCGCGATCGACGTCACCTTCGGGTCATCAGGCACATCAGCATCCGGAGCCGAACGCTTCAACTCGATCCCGGCACGGCGCCGGTCAGCCTCCGACACCATCAGCGCAGTCATGCTCTTCAAATAGGCGGCAAGCGAAGCGCCCTTGATCGGCAAAGCTACGAAAATCGGATCGCCATCAGAATCGGAACCGACGAACTGCTCCTTCAGATCGCGAGAAATCGACTCGGCAGTCAACTGAGCCAAAGCCCAATCCGACTCCTCATAAAACACCGCCTGACCAGACTGACCGAGAGCGTCATACCAGCGCCTCGCGATCGGATGCCAATCCTTCTCGGCCGGCGGCATCTTCGCGCCCACCGCATCAGCCGACTGACGTTCCGCACGCTCCGAATCAAGATGAGCGGCAATCGCCTGCTCGAGCTTCCCCTTCGTCATCTTCGACCGGCCAGGAATCCCAAGCTGCTGGGCCTGCTCGTACAACTTGTCCTTCTCCGACTTGCCCTTATTCGTGCGGCGGCGCTCGTCGGAACGCTTCGGAACAGGTCCGCGCTTCCCCATGATGACCTCCCGGGTCGTAGCGGCCTCCAGGGCCGTCATGTATGCGCCCCCGGCCAAACCGGAGGTCAAGAG
>ERZ761601.238-NODE-238-length-10819-cov-9.280658_pt1 | contig 10819 bp, 10 predicted proteins | sample MGYA00433092_ERZ761601 | MGnify/ENA primary metagenome ERZ761601 (study PRJEB28899, sample SAMN03785571) | bioreactor sludge metagenome | biome: EBPR Sludge; feature: EBPR Bioreactor; material: 0.22µm filtered reactor supernatant | place: Saint Lucia: Queensland...
TTGCTATAATAATCCGCCACATCATCACAATCCTCGAGCGCCTCAATAAAATTATCTACTTTAGCCTGCTCTTCTTCTGTCACTTCCTTCTTATCCTTGGCCACATATTCGATCTCCGATGATTCAATCACCACGCCTTTTTCTTCCAAAATCTTCTTAATACCCTGCAAATTAGCCGTTGAGCAGTAAATAGTCAGCCCTTCAGCCTCATTAATAATATCATCCGCTCCAGCATCAATTAATTCCAATTCTAATTCTTCAAAATTAATCTTTGCCACTTCCGTAGCATCTACCATAATCACTCCTTTGAGCTCAAAGTTCCACATCACCGCAGACATTGAGCCACCCGCCTTATCAAAAATATGCCTGATCAAACTAGCTGCTCGATTACGACTATCAGTTAAACAACGTACCACAAACTGAGTTTGCGCTGGACCGATACCTTCGTAGATGAGTTCCTCGATCGCCGCTCCAGCGAGCTCCCCCGTGCCTCGTTTGACCGCTCGCTCGATATTATCCTTGGGCATATTGGCCGCCTTAGCTCGGTCAATAGCCAGACGCAAAGCAAAGTTAGTGGTCGGATCACCACCTTTTTTGGCACTCATAATAATCAAATTGGCCATCTTGGTAAAAACCGCCCCTCGTTTAGCATCCACCACCGCCTTGGCTCTTTTGGTTGTCGCCCACTTTGAATGTCCTGACATATTATTGAATATAAACCTGCCTACCGGCAGGCAGGAGTCAAAATTCTAAAACCCCATTTCAACTTTTACTTAAAGTTATTATTTTAAATTATTTCTTAATAGTTACCGATTTATAACAGATAATGCCACCAAAGACTATTAAAATCAAGCTCATCCATTGTGGCCAGCGCAGTCCCCAAGCCACTGGTGTCAGATCAATCTTAATAAACTCTACCAAACCCCGATACAAGCCAAAAACAATCAGATAAATCCCAAGCACTCTCTGACCTAGCCTCTCTCGAGCAACTTGTTCACTATTTTTAATCAGATAGATCAAAGCTCCGGCTAAAGCTAAGCTCGCGATCGATTCGTAAAGAAAAGTCGGCTGAAAATAACTAAACTCCTCATAGCCAAGCGGCCTCCGTCCTACTTCAATCATAATCCCCCACGGCAAATTTGTTGGTTTACCAAATAATTCTTGATTAAAATAATTACCCCAGCGACCAAGCGCTTGACCAAGTGCCAGTGCCGGCGCCAAAACTCCAGCCAGTCGCCAAAACGACCATTTTTTTACTCTCGACCACCAGAGTGTTACAGCCAGTCCAGCGAGCACTGCCCCGTGGATAGCGAGGCCCCCATGCCAAATCTTGGGCATTTCCTCTGGATACTGACTATAGTAGGACCAATCAAGGCCAATATGATAGAGCCTCGCCCCCACCAAGCCCCAGATAATCAACCAAAAGGCCAAATCATACAAATCATCAGTCTTGATATCAAAAAACTTAGCCAGACGAGCAGCTAGCATCATAGCTAGAGCCATCGAAACAACCATAATCAGTCCGTACCAATAGACCTCAACGAGACCAAAGTTGATGAGCACCGGTGATGGTGTGTAGTTATGCAAAAAATTTATCATTCCCCCATTTTAACTCAAAGCCCTTTTAGGAGCAAACAAAAACCCAGTGATTCGAGCGCAGGACTGGACAAAAAGCCAATCAACTGTTATGATTTTCTCGTATTTATTAGCCAAAATTAGCCATGTACGATAATGACCGCCTTTTGAAAGATTTAGAGCCAACTACAAGCCAAAATCCCGACTCAGAAGCAGTATCAAAAAAATCTAATTCTTTTCTAAGCAAGCTCACTAAGCTTTCTTCTTTTATTTTAGCCTTTTTAATGGTATTTTTTATCTTTTTCTACCTCAAAGGCTCGATCTCCGATCAAAGCACCACGTCTTGGCTCAATAAAATCCCTGTCATTGGCCAAATTAAGCATTTTGTCGAAAGCTCAACTAGCCCCCTCAAAGGTGAAGATCGTGGCCGTATCAACATTGCTCTACTTGGCATTGGCGGCAAAGGTCATGATGGCGGTGAACTAACCGACACTATTATAGCCAGTAGCCTCGACCTCGGAGCCAAAAAAACCGCCATGGTCTCTATCCCTCGTGACCTCGTCGTACCCATTGATAACACCCTCGGTTGGCGTAAAATTAACAATGTCAACGCCTACGCCGAACGTGCTCAACCAGGCTCAGGCGGTCTAGCTGCCAGTCAAGCCATCAGCACTGTACTCGAAGCTCCTATCGATTATTACGTCAAAATTGATTTCAACGGTTTTGTAAAAATCGTCGACGAACTCGGTGGCATCAATATTTGTGTTGACCGAACTTTTGATGACTATACCTATCCAGCTGCCGGCCAAGAAGATAATCCAAATTACAACTCTCGTTTTGAACATTTACATTTTGAAGCTGGTTGCCAAACTATGGACGGCACCACTGCCTTGAAGTATGCTCGTTCTCGTCATGCTTACGGACCAGAAGGCACTGACTTTGCTCGCGCTGCCCGTCAACAAAAAGCCATCGCCGCTATCAAAGACAAAGCCCTCTCTCGCGAGACTATCTTTAGTCCCAAAAAAATCCTCAACATCATCACTGATCTTTCTGATCATATCCAAACCAATCTAACCTTGATCGAAATGACCAAGCTCTGGGGATTAGTCAAAGACATCAAAGCCGAAGATATCATCACCCGCGTCCTAGACAACAGCCCAGCCGGACTCTTGATGGACTCAGTCGGCGAAGACGGTGCCTATACTCTCGTCCCTCGAGCCGGTAACTTCTCCGAGTTACAGTACCTCTACAAAAACATCTTCCAAAGCGCCCCAGTCGATACCAAAGCCAAGGTCGGCGAAGAACGTGCTCGCATTCAAATCCTTAATGGCACTTGGATTAATGGCCTAGCTAGTCGCACCGCCATTGATTTAGAAAAGTACGGCTTCGTCATCGTTGGCACTGCTAATTGCAGTAAGCAAGACTATGAGAAGAGCGTCATTTACGACCTGACCTTTGGCAACAAAAAAGAATCACTCAAACTACTCAAAGAAAAAACTAACGCCAATGTCTCCTTCACACTCCCTGACTGGCTCAAAGAAGAATTATCTCGTGGCAGTAACAGTAGCACTATCAAAGTACAACCAGATTTAATCCTCATTGTCGGCCAAGATCTAGATAAAAAATAAATGCATAATAGTTGCAAACGAATATATGTTAGCTAAGAAACTTACAACCGAATTACCTCGCATCGTTATCTTTGGTCGAGCCAATGTCGGCAAATCAACTCTTTTTAATACTCTCACCGAACGCAAACAAGCCCTCACTGCTGAAATTGCCGGCACCACTCGTGACGCCAACTTCGGCGAAATGAGCTGGGGCGGTCTGGATTTTGAATTAGTCGACACCGGCGGTATTCTCGATCTCAAATTTTTAGCTAGCAAAAAAACCAAACCAGAGTCCATCGACGAACGTGTCCAAGTCCAAGCCCGCCAACTCCTCACTCGCGCTGATCTTATTCTCTTTGTCGTCGACAACAACGACGGCCTCATGGAACAAGACAAACAAATGGCCCAACTCCTCAAAAAAGTCATTACCGATCATGACAAAATTATTTTAGTAGCGAACAAAGTCGATCACGCTAAACGCACTAACGAAGCCAGCACCTTCTACCGTCTTGGCCTTGGTGAAGTCTACACCATCTCCGCCGCTAGCGGCGTTGGCACCGGTGACTTATTAGATTTAATGGTCGAAAAATTAAAAACTCATAAGCAGCCTGCACTTAAATCCGACTCGAGTGACGAAGCCGACAAGCTTACAGACTCCATTCTTGAAGAAGTCAAAGACGATACCATTAAGATCGCTATCATCGGCAAACCCAATGTCGGCAAATCCAGTCTGATGAATGCCCTACTCGGCTACGAACGCGTCATCGTCTCCCCTATCGCTCACACCACTCGTGAACCACAAAACACCAAACTACGTTTCGCCGACCGCAACTTCGTCCTCATTGACACTGCCGGCATCAACAAGCATTGGGATCATACTGATCGCCTCACCAAGCTCGGTATCGAAAAAAGCCTCGCTATCATCAACGAAGCTGATTTAGTCTTCTTGGTTTTAGACATCAGCGAAGAACTCACCAAACAAGAAGCCAAACTCACCGAGGATATCATTGCCGCTCATAAGAGCCTCATCATTGTCGCCAACAAATGGGATCTCGTCCCCGAACGTGACCCCAAAGTTCATACTCGTCGCATCTATCAAACTCTACCTTTTGTACAGTTTGTACCTGTCCATTTTATGTCAGCCAAAAACCGTACCAAGTTAGACTCCTTAATGAAGCTAGCCATCAAGATCACTGACAATCGTAAATTAACTGTCAGCTACTCTCAGCTCCTCAAATTCATCAAGACCTGTGTCAAAAAACACAAACCAACCAAGGGCAAAGGCACTCGTTTCCCTCATATCTACAATTTCTTTCAAACCAAAACCAATCCACCTGAGTTTGCTGTCCAAGTCGGCTCCAAAGAGTATCTAGCCGACTCCTATCTGCACTATATCGCCAATCAACTCCGTTTGCGTTATGATTTAGAAGGCACACCAGTCAATATCTGGGTGGACAAACGTCGCGTCAGCGCCAAACTCCAAGCCGACGACGAAGAACTCGATGAAGCTGACGAAATAGATGCTAATTTGTAATTTGTATATTTGTAATAAATTTGTATTTGTAGTCTTATGAAAATCATCGCCGGCCTTGGTAACCCAGGTCATAAATATCAAAAAACTCGTCACAATGTCGGTTTTATGATTTTAGATGAGCTTGCTAAGCTCAAAAACCTCAATTGGCAAGAGCGCTCCGACTGGCAAATGCTCATCGCCAAAGACCTTGATTATATCCTCGTCAAACCTCTTACTTACATGAATGATTCTGGCCTTGCTCTGCGTAAAATCATGGACTATTACAATCTTTTGCCAGACAAAGTCAGCACTACCACCGACCTCAGCCAAGATCTCGTCGTCATTCACGACGACATGGATCTCAAACTCGGTGACTATCGCTACGCAACTAGCGCTGGCAGCGGTGGCCACAACGGCATCAAGTCCATCATCGAACATCTCAGTACCAAAAACTTTGCTCGTTATCGTGTTGGCATCGCCACTCCCGAGCTCGACAAATATCGCCAGAGCTTTTTTGGCAATCGTGCCAATGCCTTTGTCATGAAAAATTTTCACAATTCCGAATTCCCCATCATTCATCAAGTCGCTGATAAAATTATTGAACAACTCAACTAACATGACCCTAGCTATTATCATTCTCAGCCTCATTGCATTCTGGATCAGCTCTCAACTCTACCATCACTATTTCCATCAACGTTCGCCTTGGCTATCAAGCCCCCAATCAGTCAGACAAAGCCTTCTCAACAACCTCAATCTACAGTCAGGACAAATCTTCGCTGAGCTCGGGGCTGGCAGCGGTACTCTGGCAAGACAAATCGCCAAACGCTATCCCACCAACCAAATATATGCCTACGAGATTAGTTATCTACCTTTTCTCATTGGCAGTCTACTGGCTGGCCGACAGCCCAACCTCAGCTTTATCAGAGGTGATATCAACAAAGCAGATTTACAACTAGTTGATACTTTCTTTATTTATACCAATCGGGAATCCCTACAAACCATCTATACGAAACTTAGCAAATACCACAAAAATCAGTTACTATACAGCTATAAGCATCAATTAACCAATCAATCAGCTCATCAAGTCTTAGAAGCCGGCAAAGACAGCATCTATCTCTACAAACTATAATAAAATACTTGCCTCGCAAAGCCCTAGCCGTCTTCAGTAGGCAAACTTTGCCCTCAAAGCCATAACTACATTGGCAATAAAGGCTTGCCTCGCAAAGCCATAGTTGCATTAAGTAATAAAGGCTTGCTTCGCAAAGCCATAGCTGCGACAGCGGCGAAGGCTTGACACAAAAGACAAAAAACTTTATAAATAAACAATCACAATCAAACTGACAATTGTTAATTGTAAATTGATAATTGTTCATCATGGTGGCTATGGTTCAGCGGTTAGAACGACGGGTTGTGGTCCCGTAGATCAGGGTTCGATTCCCTGTAGCCACCCCACTAAAAAAACGAGCTAACTGCTCGTTTTTTTTGTTGATAACCATTTTGCCACAATAGCTTTATTAATCTATAATACACTCAATAATCATATCTCTATATGCCCACAACCAAAACCCCAATCCGCTGCCCCTGGGTCCCAGCTACCGACGAACTCTACATCGCCTACCACGATGAGGAATGGGGTCTGCCAGTTCATGACGACACCAAGCTTTTTGAATTCCTCATCCTCGAAAGCTTCCAAGCCGGCCTCTCTTGGCAAACAATTTTACGCAAACGCCACAATTTTGCCAAAGCCTTCGCTAATTTTGATTATCATCAAGTCGCTCGCTTCACCCCCGCCAAAGCTGCTAAGCTCATGACTGACGCAGGCATCATCCGCAATCGCGCCAAGATCGAAGCCGCTATCAATAACGCCCAAAAATTCATCGCCGTTCAAAAAGAATTCACCAGCTTTTCCAAGTACATGTGGTCTTTTGTAAATAACCACACCATCAATCATGGCTTACAAAGCATCAAAGACTATCAACCAACCAGCCCCGAAGCCATTGCCTTCGCCAAAGACCTCAAAAAACGCGGCTTCAAATTCTTAGGCCCCACCACTGTCTATGCCCACATGCAAGCCGTCGGCATGGTTAATGACCACATCACATCTTGTTTCCGTCATAAACAGTGTAGATAGCTATGCCCTCCGACTATTCCTTCATAAAGTTCCTCACCGACCAACTTGAGTCAACTGGTCAAATCCGCTCCCGCAAAATGTTCGGCGAATACGCTCTCTACTGCGATAATAAAGTCGTCGCCCTCGTCTGCGATAATCAACTCTTCGTCAAAGTCACGGACGCCGGTCGTACTTTCATTGGTGACAAGCTCGTTGAAGGCTACGCCTATCCTGGTGCCAAAGCTAGTTTCAATGTTACTGACTACTGCGAAGACCGTGATTGGATAACTGAGATAATTAAAATTACTCACGTCAATCTTCCAGCAGCCAAAGCCCCAAAAGCTCTAACCCAAATTGATAAAGCCTTCCAAAAATCCTAATTTAGCAATAAATTCAATAGCTCTCTCACACTTACATATACCACGACAAATAATCACAAATTCTTGCGACTAACTCGCATTATTCGAAATATAAAAGAGACTATGACTTGTTACAAAAACCGATTATAACGATCGGCTTTTTAAAATAAAAGTCGCCCTCCCAAAGAAGGCGACATTAGTCACTTTATTTCATTTTCTTCAACCACAAAGCTATCAATCGCCTTCCTTATATCATCACCGACCAGCTGCCAATCTTGAGCTATTAGCTCGGCATCAGACTGACGGTCATGTGACTTGATTTTTATATTACGACTAGCACCACTAAGATCAAAGATGCTAGCAGCTCCGGACCAAAAACTAGACCATTTTTTCATCTTCACTCCAATTTACTCTGATTAAAATGAACTTATAAAACAAATACTGACTATTATTAATAGCTTTGTCAAATCAAAAATCCTAATCAAAAATCACCCACCGATACCTATTATTCACCAGCTTCACCAGATCAAAGACCAGTAAACAAAGTAGAGCCAGAGCACCAACAATCCCCCATTCACGAGCTCCCAGAGCCGCTGTCTCAAAGACTTGATTGAGTGGCGTATAGATAATTACTAAAGTACAAGCAATAGACAACAAAGACGCCCAAGTCAGGTATTTATTAATCCACAATGAACGACCAATAATCGTCTGACGGAAACTACGGAAACCAAAAGCACTAATTAATTGCAAGACTATCAAAACCACTAGCGTCAAAGATCTTGAAACCACATCATCGAGTCCAAAGACATTATGAGACAACCAAAAAGCTAACAAAGACAAAGAGGTCATGACCAAGGCAGAAAATAACAAAGCGTAGATAACATTTTTAGTCAAAATATTCAAACTTTTACGAGGCATCTTATCCATAATATCCTTGGAGGGATTGCTAAAGCCTAGAGTTATAGCCGGCATATTATCAGTCACTAGGTTCATAAATAAAATATGCAGAGCAAATAAAATCGGCACCGGCCAAGCTAGCCATGGAGCGATCAAAACACCTATAAAAACAATCGCCATAGCCGCATAATTACAGGACAACTGATAAGCGGTAAACTTACGAATATTATTAAAGATCGCTCGTCCCTCGGCAATCGCCACCACGATCGTCGCAAAATTATCATCTTTTAAAATCAAATCAGCCACACTTCGAGATACATCTGTGCCATTGATACCCATCGCCACCCCGATATGAGCTTCTTTGAGCGCCGGACTATCATTGATACCGTCACCGGTCATAGTCACCACTTCACCACCCGCCTTGAGCGCTCGTACGATTCGGAGCTTATGCTCCGGTCTAACTCTAGCAAAAATATTTACTTCTTTGACTAATACAGCAAGCTCCTTATCAGTTGCATTTTCTAACTCCTCACCCGTCATGGTTTTTTTGATAGCTAAACCAATTTGCTTGGCCACAGAGATCGCTGTCATCAGATTATCGCCAGTGATCATCTTGACTTCAATACCAGCTCGCAGACAAGTGGCTAGAGCCTCCGCTACTTCCTCACGTGGCGAATCTTCAATCGCCACTAACCCCAAATAGACTAAATCACTCTCGAGCTCCGCTGACCTATCATCAACCTCTTTGTAAGCGAGCACCATCGTCCGATAAGCTTGACTAGCGAGCTTCTCCCATTGCTTCACGATACTAGTTCGCATCGCCTCATCCAAAGGCACTCGTCTGCCAGCTTGCAAAATGCTACTACACTTAGCCAGCATGATTTCCGGAGCTCCCTTGGCATAGACCGCCAAAGTCCCAGCCTCTTCAACCAAGACGCTCATCATTTTACGCTTAGAATCAAATGGCAACTCCTCCAGTCGCTCCACCGTATAATCCTCTCTAAACAGCTTGGCTTTACTAGCCATGACTAGTAGCGCCGCTTCTGTCGGCATACCGCTAATCTCATAGCTCTTTGTTTCTTTTAGCTTGATGCGTGCATCGTTACACAAGACCGCACAAGTAAGCAACTTTTTAACAGCTTCACCAGCTAATTCTACTTGTTTATTTTTGATTTTAAATTTACCGACCGCTTCATAGCCAGCCCCACCAATATCATATACCTCAGCATCAGCGTAGATTTTCTTCACTGTCATTTCACCCTTAGTAATTGTGCCTGTCTTGTCAGCGCAAATCACTGTCGTCTCACCCAGGGTCTCGATAATCGACATCCTGTTCACAATGGCATTTTTCTTAGCCATGCGATAAGCTCCGAGACTTAAGGTAGTGGTTAGCACCACTGGCAAGCCCTCCGGAAAGGCTGACACTGACAGAGCTACCACCAAGATCAAGGCATTGACCACCAACTCCGTAGTCAGCTCCTGACCCATCAACATCACTGCACCAGACATCAACGACACTGTAATACCGACCGTCGCCATCAGCTTAGCAATCCGATTAATTTTATCCTGCAAAGGCATTGCCTTCTCCGCCGTCGAGATCAAACGAGCAATTTTACCAAACTTAGTATTCATACCGGTGTGCGTCACTTGTGCTACACACTTACCATTGACCACAAAGGAGCCAGCATAAAGTAGATTATCCTCACGAGTCCGACCAGAATCATCACCCACCACTTTGGCAACTTCCTTGGACTCACCAGTCAAAAAAGCTTCATTAACAAGGAGGCTCGTCGCCTCTCTCAGGACCGCATCAGCTGGTACTCGCTCACCGCTTCGCAAGACTATCATATCACCAGGCACGATCTCAGCAGCTGGAATAATCACCAGTTCAGCATTTCTGATGACCGTCGCCATCTGTGTAATCATTTTTTTTAAATACTCAATCGCCTTCTCAGCCTTATACTCCTGCACAAAACTAGTGCCAATCACCAAGGCAATCACCACCATGATCGTATAGCCAGTCAATCCCTTGCCCACAGCAAAAGCAATCGTCATCGCTACTAGCAACAGATAGACAATAAAATTACCCCTAACTTGCCGCCAAAAAATCTTCCACGCACTACTTGCACTAGCACCACTAATCTCATTAACACCGTATTGAGCAAGTAATTTTTTGGCTTGCGCAGTCGTTAATCCCGACGCTTCTTTAATCATAATTAGACTTTATTTTCTGCTACATTATATCACAGATTCATTCTAATCAGAATAAAATAAACATCCAATTAAAGCACTGGCAATTTCGGCGAGTCTAAAAAATTAAATAAAAAACAGACCAGAATAATCCGATCTGCTTCTTATTTTATAACACACTTTAACTCTTCGCTTGCCGATCACAATAAACATTAATCGCCTCCCTCATAAACTTAGCGAGACCCTTATGAAACTTTTCATAATAAGCCGAAAACCTCGGATCATCATAGTACATATTACCTAGTCCCCGATACATCGTCAGATTTGGCTCATAAAAAACTCTCAGCCCCTCATAGTGACGAGCAATTAATTTTTGCACCGCCTCACTCTTCGCCCCTTTAGACATATTTGCCACAATTTCTTTCATTAGCTTGGCGCCCTCATCTTTGATTCTTTCCCAGTCCGCCTTGGTAAATTTCTTGACTCGTTCTTGTGACTGTTTGTAGAGCTCAGACTCACCCCATCGTTCCTTAGACTCCTCAGCATAATTATCTTTATGCTCGAGCAC
>ERZ761601.239-NODE-239-length-10697-cov-3.338000_pt1 | contig 10697 bp, 16 predicted proteins | sample MGYA00433092_ERZ761601 | MGnify/ENA primary metagenome ERZ761601 (study PRJEB28899, sample SAMN03785571) | bioreactor sludge metagenome | biome: EBPR Sludge; feature: EBPR Bioreactor; material: 0.22µm filtered reactor supernatant | place: Saint Lucia: Queensland...
CATCTATGGCACCGACGAGAGCGCGTCTCTCACCGCGAGCGCGAGCGCGGAGCAAATCGTCGAATTCGACCGGCCCGGATGGGTCGTCGCCGTCAGCGCCGCCGTGACGCGCATCGGCAGCGCGCCCACCTACGCCGAGGCCGCCGGGAGCGTCGCTCTCTCCGTCCTCATGGGCCTCGCTGACCAGATTCCGCTCGTCACCGACGGTGAGAGCCGGGTCTTCGGCAGCATGGCCGCGCTCTTCGGCACCGAGGTCTCGCGCGTCATGCCGACCATGCGCCGCGTGCGAGCGAAGGACAAGTGGGTCGTCCAGTTCGTGGACCGCGCGGCGTTCGGGGCCCGCGCGCAGTGCTTCTTCCACATCCAGGAAGACCCGGCCAAGCCGTCGCGATGAGCCCGGACCAGTGCCCCTGGTCCCCGCCGGCGCGCAAGGCCCGGATTGTCGCGCAGGCGTCGGGAAACGGTGAGGTCGAGGTCGCTCGCGTCCTCGGCCGCTGGCACTCGTGCGACGTCCACGTCCAGGTGCCCGGCTCGACGTGGGACGGCGCCGTCGTCAACCTCTACGCCATCGCCGGGCCCATCATGAGCTTGGTCGCCTCGCAGACCATCGGCGCCGCCACCCTGCAAACGACGCTCGACGCAGCCGGCGGCGTCGTTGGTCGACAGGGTCTCATTGTCAGCGCGGGCCCCCACGGGTGCGAGGGTTTCCGCGTCACGGTCGAGCCCGGCGGGGCCGACCTCTCGAGCGCAACGTTCGTGACGGAGGCTTGGGGCCAGTGAGCGGACAGAGCAGCGTCGGAAAACTCTCGCGAACGGAAAGCCTGGCGGTACCGCCGAAGGCTACGCCCGTCGTATCACTGCTCGCGGCGCTCGTCCCGCCCACGGAAACGCAGCCTGAGAGATTCCTCGGGTGCCGCATCGACCCCGACACGGGCCGCCTCCTGGTCGACACCGGCGGAGGCGGCGGGCCCGTCATCGTAGAGGGCACCTACGAGCCCAGCGACACGCAGGCGAACCCCGATGACCTCGTCGGCGTCGAGTCGTTCAACATGGCCTGGAACGTCGTCAGCTCGCAATGGGCGCGCTGGCCCGCCGACGAGTTCAACATTCCCTATGTGCACATCTCGAGCGGCATCCTCACGCAAGACGGCGGGGTTGCGTACGACGGGAATTTCCTCACCGGCCAGACTCAGAACCTGAATCAGCACCGCGTACGCGGCACCGCCGATTGGTGGCTCACGCGGGGCGGCTACGTCGCGGCGGTTCCGACGACGGACCTACCCGGCATCGTCAACTCACTCCCCATCGGCATCCACAACACCGTCACGCCCGCACTCACAAACGGTCAGGGCCTGGCGCTTCAGCTTTCGTCGCGCGGTGCGCTGAAGACCGAATTCGACCAGCCCACGCGAGCATTCGGAAACCCTTTTACGGTGTCGTCCACCGGCGGCGGAACCGTCCTCGCCCCAGGCGAATACCCGAGCACCGTTACCCTTCCGTATCACTCCATCCGATGCGGTCCTGTCGGCGCATGGGACACGGGCGGTTTCATCGGCACTATCAGCGCCGCCGAAAAGGACAGCCTACGCAACGAACTTTGCGCAGCTGGCTACAACGACACCGCGCCCGTTCCCGTGGATGGCGGCGCTGTCGCGCTCCAGGTCGACAGAAACTCGAACCTGCTGACGCAGCTGGGCCGGCCGCGCCCTTCGCTTCGCGCCGCGCCGAGCCTCTACCACAACAACGACATCACGGCCGAGGTCATCCAGGGCTCCATCGCCAACCTGCTTTCCATCTCCGTCTCGAGCGAAGAGGCGAGCCAAGTCCTGTGGTTCCAGATTTTCAACGACAACGCGACGCCCACGAATAGTGACATCCCCGTTGCTGAGTTTTGGCTGGGCTCGCTCGCCGAGCCCGGCTCAAACGTGCTCATCATCGGCCGCGATTTCTTCTCTGAGGCCGGCATCTGCATGACGACCGGGCTAGCGTGGGCCGTCTCGACGTCAAAAGGCTCGCTCACTCTGCCGGCCTCGTTCGACGGCGCCGTTACCGCCACCTACGTCTGAGGAACCATGCCGACCGAAAAGGAATTGCTGAAACAGCTCAGCGACGCGAAGACGAGCGAGCTTTCCGACCTCACCGGCCGGCGCTCGCTCGCGGCGAAGATTGCCGACGCCGAGCCCGCGGAGCCCGTCAAATGAGCGCGCCCAGCACGCCGGACCTCGCCGGCATCCCCGACCGCGTCACCGAGCTCGAACGCCGCACCGACAGACTCGAGGAAGGCCAGCGCGACGACGACCGCGCGCGCGGCGTCCTCGCCTCGGTCGACTCGGGGCTCGCGGCGCTCTCCAACGGCTTCGCGGACCTCTCGCGGACCGTCCGGGCGCTCGACGCGCACCGGGCGCAGCAACAGGCCCTCCCCGCCGGCATCCTCACGAACATGCTCTCGCAGAGCTTCACCGGCCAGGAGGCCGGGAGCTGGCAGGCCATGCTCCCGACGCTCCTCGCGCTCGTCCTCTTCTACTTCGGCCCGAAGCTCACGCAGGCGAAGAAGGCGCTCCCGACGAAGAAGGCCGAGGGGGAAGCCTCACCCCTGAACGGCTCGGGCCCGGACGACCAGCACTAGCCCGGCGGCGCTTCTCGGCCGGCAGCCGGCCCGCTTTCCGGTCCAGGTGCGCGAGCACGTGCGCGGGCAACGCCTCGCCGCGCGCGCGCGCCTCCCTGGCGTAGCGGTCTCGCCAGCCCGCCCACGCGTTGATGGTCCGGCGCCGCGCGCTCTCGGCCGCGGCCCGCTGCGCCCTCAGCTTGTCGTCTCGCACCGGCCCCTCGCGCCAGCCCTCGGCGAAGTTCTTTGCCGCCGCCTGGCGAGCTCGGTCCGCCGCTCGGTCGGCACCCTCGCGCACGGACCGCGGGGCCGCCTGGCGAGCCTCTACGCCCGTCTCCGGCAGGGGCGCGCCCATAGAGAGCCACTCCCGAAAGGCCGCCTTGAAGTCCACGACGGACCGGCCAAGGTGGCGTTCGTGGTAGGAGCGCGCCGCGTCGAGCCCGGTCCTGGTGACGTCGCCCGCGATGATGACCTCGCCCTCGGCCGAGCGGACGATGACGGGCAGCGGCTCGGGACTGTCGCTCGGAGCTCGAGGCGACGGCGACGGGAGAAGCCCGCCGCTCGGCGCCGCCCCCTCGAGCTGGTGAAGCGCGGTCGGGCTCGGCAGCGACTCGAGCGGCGAGCCGGGCGCGTCCAGGCGCAAGACGCGCTGGAGCTCCGAGGCCGCCGCGTCCGCCGAGGCCGCACCCCTCGCCCGGTGAATGTACCCTTCGAGCGTTTCGAGGCGCGCGTGCCCGGCGAGCGCCTGCACCTCTTTCGGGCTCGCCCCGCCCACCAGGTGAAGGGTGATGCCGGAGTGCCGAAAGCTGTGCTGCACCCACCGGCCCGCACCCGCGAGCCCGGCGGCTAGCGCGATGCGCCGCACCTGCTCCGAGCGCACGACGTCCCGCGTGCGGAAAGCCCCGTAGGCGTCAGGGAAGACGGGCCCGTCTGGCCTGTAGAGGCCGCGCGACTCGAGTAGGCGCTTTTGCATCATGAGGAGGCGCGCGGCCGGCAGGTTTGGGGAGAGCGTCAAGGGCCGCGCCGAGCGCGCCTTGGGCGCCGCCATCGGCCGAGCGATGTCGCGGCCCTTCATCCCGCGGCGCGCCCAGCCCTCGCGAGCCTGGTACTTGATGAAGACTTGGACCGCGCCGCTCGGCATGACGCGCACCTGGTCCCACGCGAGCGCGGCGCCCTCGCCGCGACGAAGAGCAAGCAGCGTCATCACGCCGACCCGCGCGGTCAGGTCTGGTAGGCGCGTCGGGTAGCTCTGCATCACGAGAGCGTCGATTCGCCCGGTGACCTCGAGCATGCGCGCGAGCTCGTCTCCCGTCACGGTCGCGCCGCGCTCGGCTCCGACCTCCTTGCCGCGGCGAGAGTGGACCACCGTGAACGCGCCCCACGGGAGCTTGGAGAGCTTGCCCATTTTGATGGCGAGCCGGAAGCACGCGCGGACCGCAAAAAAGACGTTGGCCAGGTGACGACGGGAAATCGGGCGCATCCCGCGGCGCGCCGTCGAGACGCGTTCCGCCCAGGCAACCATGGTGTCGTAGTTGCACTCCGCCGCGGAGAGCTGGCCCAGCGAGCCGAGGACGTAGATGCGCCCCATGCCCTCGAGCTTCCGCGCCCAACTGCTCGCGGTCTCGCTCTCGCGCGCGACCAGCGCGACGTGGCGCACGTACTCGCGCCAGAGCTCCGCTACCGTCAGCGACGATGGCCGCGACCGGACGAGCGCCACCTCTTCGGAGAGCTCTTCATCGCTCGCGAGGCCGCTTGCGTGGTCCCTGATTTTGGCCCGAAGCCGTTCCCAGCGGCCGAGCACCTCACCGGCCGAACGGCCCGTGAGAGAAAAGCGCTTGCCCGTCACAGGGTGGTTGACCTGTTTTCGGTAGCCGATGACCGCTCCGCGCTTGTCGCGCAGCGTTTGAACCTCAGACCTTCGACGCCCCATTTCACACCTCTGGCGAAACCGTCACCTTGGACGAAGAGCGTGGGCCCGGTGCAACTTCCCGCCGGTCTGACAGGAAGCTGTCACCGGGCGCCCGCCCGATTCATGGCGCCGGCGGGTAGCAGCGACGGCGCGCGCCGCTTCCTCCCGCGAGTGGCCGGCAGCCATGTACTCGGCCGCGCGCTCGCAGAACGCGCAGCGACAGCCCCGGGTCTCGTCGGGCGAGAGCACGTGCTCACGCACGAGCCGCCCGACGTCGAGGCGATGAAAGCGGCACTGGTCGCCCTGGAGCCTGTTGCCGCACGCCGGGCACAGCCAGTAGCGCGGCCGGCGCTGGTTTTGGGTGACCGGCGCGGCGACGCGGCCCGCCGCGCGTTCTTCGGCGCGACGGGCCGCGAACCGGAGCTCTTTCAGGAGCTCGGCCGCGTGGTTTTGCTTCATCGCGGGAACGGCCCTTCCACAACGAGCGCGTGAGCCACGAACGCGAGGGCGTAGGCCTGGTCACTCGTGAGGCCCGGCCGGACCTTTTCGAGCTCGCGCGCCTCTTCCCACAGCTCCGAAGTGATGCGAGCCCACGGCCCCGTCTGCACGTCGCCGCGCACGGGCCCGATGCCGTCGTACTCGACCGGTTCGCCCTCGGCCAGGCGCCGGCGACGCGTCGCGAGGAGCACCGCGCGAAGCATGTCGAGCTCGCCCGTGGTGAGGTCAGGCGGGAACATGACGCGCCTCCCTTCTGCACCGGTCGCAGATGCCGCGCTTCGGAGCGGCGTACTCGCCGCGCGCCCACGCGTCGCGGTCCGACTTGGTGAGGTGCCGTTCGTCGGTGTGCCCGCAGTCGAAGAGCAGCTCCGCGCGCATCCCGACCTTGCGGGCGCCGTAGACGACGCGGAGAACGCGCACGCTGATGACGTCACGCAAGAGCCGAGGGCGCTCGACGGCTACGGCGCCCGTCACGGCGACACCAGCGCTTCCCGTCGCCGCTCGAGTGGCGACGCGTCACGCGAGTACTCCGGCGACGCGTCGCCCGTCGACAGCCGACCCGTCTCGCCGGCGCCGAGCGACAGCGCGCCCCACGCCCGCGAGACAATGCCGGTACCCGGGAAAAGGTCGACGAGCTCGTCCCCGGGCTGGAGCCCGAGGCAGCCGAAGAGCCACGCGCAGAACGCGATAGGCTTGCGGCCCGGCAACGTCCCCTCGCGTCGCGCCGGCAGCGCCGACAGAAAGTCAGCGCGCCCCGGCGGTAGCTGCCGGCCGCCGACGACGAGTAGCGCCTCCCAACAGTTGTGGAGCCCGAACGTCGCCTTTGCCGGCGCGTGAGGCTTCACCCACGGGCAGACACGGACCTCAGGCGGGCAGAGCGGCAAGAGCCACCGCAACGCGCGCGCCGAGGTCGAGAGCGCCCAGCCGTGGGGGAACTCGGCGACGAGCCGCGCAATCAGCGCTGGGTGGTCGACCTCCCCGCCGTAGGTCGGCTCCGCGCGGTACATCCACGCTTTGCCGGGGTAGGGCGGGTCAGCGTAGGCCACGCGCATCGGCTCGCCGCTGATAGCAACCGTCGCGCGACGTCGCCGAAGACGGAACACGGCATGACGACAGCGCCGAGAGCAGGTAACCGCGTCCCTACGCGTCGCCTCGATGGGACGGCGACACCAGAGACACGTCACCCCCGACTCGTCGCCGGGGACCTCGGCGACGGTCACGCGTCACCGCCCTTCGTTTGGAGGTGCGCCGACGCTGGCGCGAGGTACGCCGCGACCGGATGCACCATCACGAGCGCGTGCTCCACCGAGACGACGACCGCGAGCACGAAGCCCTCGGGCGCCGGCTCGGAGAGGTCCGCGGCCGCTCCGCGCAGCCAGCCCGCGACCGGCGGCACGTTGCTCTGCGCAGCCTTTCGGAGCCACGCCGCCACCGCGTCTCGCGACCCCTTCGCGGTGAGGTGAAGAGGCGGAACCACGCACGCATCATCCAGCAGCAGGAACGCGCCGCCGCTCGGCACCTCGGCGATTCGCGACTCGTAGCCGGCAGCGAGCTTGCGCAGGACCCCGTGCGCGAACGCCTGCTCTTGCGCCGTCGTCATGACTCACCGCCCAGCCGTCGCGCGATGCGCGCCCGCAGCTCCTCGGGGCTCGGCACGGTGCCCGCATCGAGCGGCACCGAACCCAGCTCACCGAGCGTCCGTGGCGGGCCCAAGAGCTCGCCATCGGGCCCGAGCATCCCCGCCGCCTCGAGCGCGAACCACAAGGACTCGTAGGCGTCCAAGAAGCGACCGAAGAGCGCGCGCGCTTCGTCCGGCGGCAGCACGGCCGAGCTCGAAGCGGACGCGTGCTCGATAGCCCAGAGCGCCGACTCTGCGTCCGCCACGAACTTGGCGAGCGCAGCGGGCGCGTCGGGGCCGAGAATGCGCCCAGCCACCAACTTGAGGACGGCGCCGAGCTCGCGCGCGAGGCCGACCACTTGCGAGGCCGAGACCGGCTCCGAGAAGAGGCCGGCGCAGCCGAGGACGAAGATGGAGAGGACGTGCAAGCACTGCTTTCGGTTCATCACGAGGACCACCTTTCGGCGAGCACGGCCCGCCCCTTCTTGGTCGTGCGCAGCGCGCGCGACTGCCGCGGCAGCCGCTCGACGAGACCCGCACGCTCGGCCGCGTCGACAACGTGGGCGATGGTCGAGGCCGAGCAGCCGAGCGCCTCGGCGAGCTCGCGGCGGCTCGGCGCCCACCGGTCGCGCGAGAGGCCCCTGTCAGTGTGGTAGAGGAGCTTCCACACCTGGCCGCGACGAGAGGCCGCGACCGAATCGAGCGCGCCCGAGCGACGGCGCCCCGACGCGCGGAGCGAGCGGGAAAATTGCGCCGCCGCGGCTTCCACGACGGCCGGAGGCAACGGCGGCGCGCCGTAGCCCAGCTCTTCGCGAGCGCCGCTCACGGGTGCCCCCAGACGCCGCCCGCGGCTGGCGCGTGCGCCCCCTCGTGCCCAGCCGGAAGGTCACAGCGCCCCTGAGGCTCGCCGCTCTCTCGCAGCCTGAATCCGCACCGCCAGTCAGGCGCGGGGAACGCCGAGCGGAACAGCTCGCCACGAAACGCCGCGCGCGCCTCGAAGAGGTCGGGGGCATCGAGTAGCGCGCCGAGCTCGGGCAGGAAAAACCGCGCCTCGCCCGAGGCGTCGCAGAGACACCAGGCCGCGGCCTGGAGAGCGCGACCGGTGAGGGTCCAGAGACCGCCGCGCCCCACGCGCTCGACGGTCGCCGCGTGCCCGCGCAGAAACTCGGCGCAGTCCTTCCCGCCGCGAATCGCCACCGAGGCCATGTCGAGCGCGATGAAGATTCCCGCGAGCCCCGGAGTCGAGGCAGCGGACGGGAGACAGGCCAGCGCCTTGACCTCGGCCACAACCATCCGCGCGAGCGTCACGCCGGACCGTTTCGGCTCGAGGGGGGCGAGCGCGGCGGCGGGGTCGAGGGCGGCAGACTTGGGAGGGAGCGCGAAGGGGTACCCGGTCAAGTCGACGGGCGCCGGCGCGACGTCGCCTTTCTGCACCGATTCCGCACAGTGCGAAGCACTCGACGGTTCGGAAGTAGAAAGAAAAGACTCGGAATTATCAGGGTGTGTGCGAAGGGTCCCGCCCTTCGCACTTGTCTCACATGCTAGACCAGCACCGTGGGTGGATCGGTCCAACACACCGGAATCATTGAGTTTTCCTTGCCGGCTCTTGGAGCCGCAAGGGTCAGAACTAGCCATGGGGAACCTCGACTTTCTCATGCTAGAGCCCACTGAACGTGTCCAACGGTTCAGGGGGCGCCGGCCAGGTCAGAGCACCACCTCCGACCTGGCCATTTTTTTGGTCAACTACTGAACGGCCGTCTCTGCACTGAACAGAGAAGGGGCGGTGAACGCCGAGCGAAAGCATTCACACCGAGAACGCACATTTTCGGCGCGTCCTTCCGGTACCTGCATGCCTTCGCGCGTAGCCCCACGCACCCCTTGCTTTTACGGTCCGAGAGAACCGGCGGTCAAGCCCTCTGTGCGAACCGGTAGCGCTCAAAAGCACCGTGGCGCGCCGACCGCGCGCTAGCGCCTCAAGCTAGACCGCGTTTTCGCGTCTAGCCCGCTGCACGGCCGTCGCGGCATCGTTTGGTCACCGTGACCGCCGCCGCCGAACGCCCGTCAACTGACCGCCCGGACACGGGCGCAGGCGGGCAGAAGCGCGCCCCACGCAAGAGCCGCGGCCGTCACGGGCCTATTTCGCCCGCCCGGAATGGTGCGCGGGGAGAGCCCGCGCCGCCGAACGTGAGCGCCGTCGAGCCCGTCGACCTCGGCCAACTGCTCTGGGACTCGGTACCCGGCCGCGGCCGATGGGATGCGCTTCGCGAGGAAGTGCGACGCGACTGGCAGCGAAGCGCTCAAGCGCTCGCTGCGCACCTACGCGAGCGCGGCCTCGCCGCAACGCTCCCGCTCCTCGGCGCGGACCGCGAGGCGTTCACGCTCGCGAAGAAGGCCGCTGACGCACTCGCCGCCGAGCTCGAAGCCGAACGCATCCGCCACGCGGCGACCGTGCGCGAGCTCGCCGCCGAGCGACACCATGTCAAGCTCCTACGCGAGGTCGCCGAGCGACTCGAGCGCGAGCGCAACCTCGCGAGCGGCACCGTACGCGAAGTGCTCGACCTCCTCACCGCCGCAATCGAAGGAAGGGAGCCCGTCTCGTGAAGCCGCTCTCGACGAGTCGACACCTCGACATCTACCTCAGCCCGAAGCGGCACGCGCGCCGGCGCGAGCGCATCGCCGCCGCCATCGTCGGCACGGTCGCGCTCTTCTGGTCCGCTGGTATCGCGCTCGCGTTTTGCGGAGGCGTGCCGTGAAGCGAAACCGCAGCCTCGACCGGCCGCACACCTACCCCGCGACCGAGGAGCAGCGCCGCTCCCTCGACCAGCGCCGACGCGTCGCGCGCCAAGTCGAGAACCGCCGCCGAGGACACGACGAAACCGAGGCCTGGAACCCGTACGAGCGCGGCGATTTCGAGCCGGGCTCTCTGTTCGACCGGAGGCGCAGCCGATGAAGCGCGCAGCACTCGCCCTTTACGCCCTCATCTTCGCGCCGTTTTTTGAGGTCCCACGACTTCCGCGGCTCGCCGAGGCGCCGTCAGCGCGCAGCGACGCTTTCCCGCACACTTCGCGCCGAGGGTGGGGCCGCGGCGGTTACGGCAGGCACGAGACCAGACACGCGAGCGTCATCCGCGCGATGTGCTGGCGCCACACCAACGCCTGCCACAACGGCTACTGGAACGCGCAGCCGAAGGAGCCCACGACGTGAGCGACGAAGACGACGACCTCGAGCCGCTCGACGAGCTCGACCAGGACGAGCGCGGACAGGAGATGGACGGCGATGGCCCCGTCGTGCGCACCACGCCCGCCGCGGTCCGAAAGAAGCGCGCCACGCGCGCGCGCAACATCCCGACGCCGCAACCCGCGCCGCCGCCCGAGGCGCCGAGCCTTCCCGCCGAGCCCTGGGAGAAACCGCCGCGCGCTGCGTGGGGCTCGGTCGCTCGCCAGCGGCCCGACGGCACCCGCGAGCCCTGCCGGCTCTATCACCCGGCCCTCGGCATCTACCAGGACCGCTTTGGAGGCTTCACCGCCGAGGACATCCTCGGCATTTGGGGAAGCGGGCGGTATCACTTCCGGTGGCACGCCGAGGGCGGCGCCATCGTCTCGACGCCGCGCCCGGTCGACCTCTTTCGAGGCGACGCGCCCACGAAGCCTGCCGACGCGAAGCCCGAGGCCGCGCCCGAGCCCGCGCCCCCTCCGCCGCCGCCCCCGCAGAACGGCGCGCACCACTACGGCCCGTACGCGGGCGCGCCGACCCACGCGCAGCCGCATCCGCCGCCGGTCCCTCTCTACCAACCTCCGCCGATGCCGGTCGAGATGCCGAACGACATCCGCACCCACGTCATGTGGCAGGAGTATTACCAGGCCAAGGCGCGCGAGGAAAACGAGTACCGGCTCCGCATGGAGCGCGAGAGCCACCAGCGCGCGCTCGCCGAGCTCGAAACGCGGCACCGGCTCGCGCTCGACGAGGCCGAGCACCGAGCGAAGCGAGACCGCGACCACCTGACGCACCTCACGAAGGAGCTCCTCACCGCGAGCAAGGCGGCGCAAGACCTCCGCGGCGTAGAGCAG
>ERZ761601.240-NODE-240-length-10655-cov-4.411321_pt1 | contig 10655 bp, 11 predicted proteins | sample MGYA00433092_ERZ761601 | MGnify/ENA primary metagenome ERZ761601 (study PRJEB28899, sample SAMN03785571) | bioreactor sludge metagenome | biome: EBPR Sludge; feature: EBPR Bioreactor; material: 0.22µm filtered reactor supernatant | place: Saint Lucia: Queensland...
GAGCCTTGGCCGTCAGACACGCGACGGCGTGGCCGTCCGGCGCGTCCAGGTGATGCTGGACGAAGAGACGATCGAGCGCGCAAAGGCGCTCGGCGACGGAAACGTCAGCATGGGCGTAAGGAAGGCAGTCAAGGAGGCGGTCATGGGCAAGTACATCATCCACGAGCTTCAGAACCTCGAAAGCGTCAGGAAGGGCGACATCTACGAAGGCACACTCCAAGGCGCAAAGGCCAAGGCGACGAGGGAGCAGGTGTGGCAAGGAACCGTCCTGAAGATCACCGACGAGGAAGGTCGAGCGGTTGCGATCAAGGACCAGCAGACCGGCGCCTGGTATAGCCCGGAGGATTGAGTCACCAACCCCGCTTCGGCGGGGTTTTTCATTTCCGCGCCCCTCTGTAGGGCTGGACGCCCATGCCGCGGCTGTTGAGCATGCCGCGCATGACACGCAAGACCACCGCCGCGACGAAGAAGGCCGCAGCCACCCCTAAGGCTGTGCGCAAACTTGCGCCCATGCAGAGCGTCTTCGTCCAGGAATACCTGATCGACCTCAACGCCACCCAAGCCGCCATCCGGGCCGGGTACAGTGCAAAGACCGCCGAGCAGCAGGGATACCAGCTCCTGCAGAAACCTTCAGTCCAGGCCGCGATCGCGGCGCGACAGAAAGAGCGCGAACAGCGAACCGCCGTCACCGCAGACCGCGTGCTGCTCGAGGCCGCGCGCCTTGCCCTGTTCGACCCTCGCAAGCTCTTCAACGACGACGGCAGCCCGAAAGGCATCACCGACCTGGACGACGACACCGCCGCAGCCGTAGCCGGCATCGAGGTGGTGGAGCAGTTCGAGGGCTCAGGAAAAGATCGCGTCTTCGTCGGCTACCTGAAGAAGTACCGCATCGCCGACAAGAACTCGGCCCTCGAAAAGCTATTCCGCCACCACGGCCTCTACGAGCGTGACAACGAGCAGAAGACCGACCCCTTCACGTCCATGCTGATGGCGATTGCAGGCGGAAACGCGAGTGCATTCAAGCCGATTGCCGACGACCCAGAGCGCCGCCGCACCCCAGGCACGCAGGACGAGGACTGATCGATGGCGATCGTCAGCGACGAGCCGCTACTGCCTCTGCCGACCACGCCCGAAGAGCTGGTGCGCTGCCTTGCTGACCCTGAGTGGCGGCTGTTCTCCGGCTGCCTCTACAAAATTATGGTCAAGGGCGACGACAAGATCCGCCCGGATGGCACGATCGAAGAGGCGGACTCGTTCGTCCTGCCGTTCAAGCCAAATCGCGCCCAGCGCCGGTTCATCCGCCGTCTGTGGCACCGGAACCTGATCCTGAAGGCGCGGCAGCTCGGTTTCACGACGCTGATTGCCGTCCTGTGGCTGGATCACGCCCTGTTCAACGCCAACCAGCGCTGCGGCATCATCGCCCAGGACCGCGAGGCGGCCGAGGCCATCTTCCGCGACAAGGTGCGGTTCGCCTACGAGAACCTGCCGGCCGAGATCCGCGAGCGCTTCCCGCTCGAGCGCGACGCCGCATCGGAACTGCTGTTCGAACACAACAACAGCAGCGTGCGCGTGGCAACCTCCATGCGCTCGGGAACGATCCACCGGCTGCACGTTTCCGAGTTCGGCAAGATCTGCGCGAAGTACCCGGACAAGGCCCAGGAAGTCGTCACCGGCTCCATCCCGGCCGTGCCCATGAATGGCGTGCTGGTGATCGAGAGCACCGCTGAGGGCCGCGACGGCGACTTCTTCAAGATGGTGCAGATCGCCGAGTCCAACGAGGCCAGCCGCAAGGCGCTGACGGCGCGCGACTACCGGCTGCACTTCTACGCCTGGTGGATGGAGCCGAAGTACCGCATCGACGCCTACACCGTCGATCTGACGCGCGAGGACCATGAGTATTTCGAGAAGGTCGAGGTCGAGGTCAAGAAGGCGCTCGGGCTGGATCTTCGCCTGGATGCCGAGCAGAAGGCATGGTACGTCGCAACCAAGCGCGCCGACTTCAGCGGCGCCGAAGAACGGATGTGGCAGGAATACCCCTCCTACCCTGCCGAAGCATTCCAAGTCAGCACCGAGGGCAACTGGTACGCGAAGGACATGATTGAGCTGCGCAAGCGCGGTGGAATCACCCGAGTGCCGCGCCTGGATCTTCCCGTCAACACGTTCTGGGACATCGGCAACTCGGACGGCACCGCGATCTGGTTCCACCAGGATCTGCGCGGGGAAGATCGGTTCATCGACTACTACGAAGGCCACAACGAGGATCTGCGCCACTACGTCGCCGAGCTCCGCGCCAAGGGCTTCGTGTTCGACACCCACTATCTGCCGCACGACGCCGACCACAAGCGCCTGTCCGACTACAACCGCAGCACGCGCGAGATGCTGCAAGACCTCATGCCCGGCGAGCGATTCGCCATTGTGCCGCTCATCACTGAGTTGGTGACCGGCATCCAGCAGACGCGCAAACACCTCAAGGGCGCGTTCTTCGATGAGACTGGGTGCGACAAGGGCATCAAGCGCATCGAGGGCTACCGCAAGCGCTTCAACCGCACCGAGGGGCGCTACACGAGCGACCCGGACAAGTCCAACGGATGCAGCGAGGGCGCCGACGCCCTGCGCCAGTGGGCGCAAGCAAAGGAGCTGGGCATGGTGGGCAGCGCATCCAAGCAACAAAGCTACGACGAACCCCCGCCGCCCGACTGGCGCACCTGACCACCACCGGAGCGCATGATGCTCGCAGAACAGACCCGCACCGCCGACGACACCGAACTGCAAGACGCCGACGAGCCGATCACGATTGATGAGTTCGCGCAGTTCGTCCGCGAGGCCATCAACCAGCCGCCCTGGCGAGCCAACGCCGACAAGGAAGCTGACTACGCCGACGGCAACCAGCTCGATAGCGACCTCCTGAAGAAGCAGGCCGCGCTCGGCATCCCGCCCGCGAAGGAGAACATCATCGGCCCCGCCATCCGCTCGGTGTGCGGTTACGAGGCCAAGACCCGCACAGACTGGCGCGTGACTCCGGACGGCGATCCACAAGGGCAGGACGTTGCCGACGCACTGAACTATCGCCTCAACCAGGCCGAACGGCACAGCCACGCCGACCGTGCGCTGTCCGACGCATTCCGGCCGGCTGCGACCGTGGGTATCGGCTGGGTGGAAGTCACGCGCGCCTCGAATGCGCTGCAGTTCCCGTACCGCTGCCGCGCGGTTCATCGGAACGAAATCTGGTGGGACATGCAGAGCGTCGAGCCGGACCTGTCTGACGCGCGCTGGCTCTTCCGCCGCCGCTGGGTGGATCGCCAGCGCGCCGCCCGCATGTTCCCCGAGCACACCACGATCATCATGCACTCCGCGGACAAGTGGATCGCGGATCTGGCCGGCGAAATGCTCGAGGGCGGGCAATCGACCGGGCTCGCCCAGGCGATCGACGCCGAGCGCGCATGGACGGTGCAGGAGGACAACTGGTTCAACGACGAGAACCAGCAAGTCTGCCTGACCGAACTCTGGTATCGGCGCTGGGCCGAGGTCACGATTCTGCGCGCGCACACCGGCCGCGCAGTCGAGTACGACCCGGCCAACCCGGCCCACGACGCCATGGTGCAGTCGCGCCGCGGCGTGCTCGAGCGCCAGATCCTGCCGAAGATGCGCCGCGCCTACTGGATGGGGCCGCATGTGCTGGACGATGGCCCGACCCCGCACCCGCATGAGAATTTCCCCTACGTGCCTGTGTGGGGCTCGCGCGAGGACATGACCGGCATCCCCTACGGCCTCGTGCGAGACATGCTCTTCCCGCAGGACAACCTCAACGCCAGCATTTCCAAGCTGCGCTGGGGAATGTCCGCATCGCGCACCGAGCGGACAAAGGGCGCCGTCGCAATGGCCGACGAGGTATTCCGCCGCATGGCTGCCCGCGTCGACGCCGACATCATCCTCGATGCGCAGCACATGGCCCTACCTGGTGCGCGGTTCGAGGTCAAGCGGGACTTCCAGCTCAACCAGCAGCAGTTCGAGCTGATGAACGACTCGCGCAGGGCGATGGAGCGCGTGTCCGGCGTGACGGCCGCTTTCATGGGCCAGAAGGGCACCGCCGCATCGGGCATTCAGGAGCAGACGCAGCTTGAGCAGTCCCAGGTCTCCGTCGCCGACCTGATGGACAACTTCAAAGAGGCCCGCCGGCAAGTCGGCGAGCTCCTGATGTCGCTGATCCTGCACGACATGGGCCGCGAGGAACAGACGGTCGTGATCGAGGGCGACACGCTCAACTCACCGCGCTCCGTCGTGCTCAACAAGCCCGAGATCGACCCGGCAACCGGAATCCAGTACCTGAGCAACGACGTGCAGCGCACGCGCCTCATGGTCGCGCTGGAGGACGTGCCGAGTTCGAGCAGCTTCCGCGCGCAGCAGCTTGCCGCGCTGTCCGAAGCGGTGAAGTCGCTCCCGCAGGATCTTCAGACCGTGGTGATGCCGTTCATGATCGACCTGATGGACTTGCCGCGCAAACAGCAGATCGTGGAAGCCATCCGGCAGGCAAGCGGACAGGCCAACCCTGAGCAACTCCGCGAGCAGATCAAACAGGAGCTGATGTTCGAGCTCAAGGAGCGCGAGTTGGCGCTGCGCGAGCGCGAGATCGCCGCACGCGAGAAGCTGATCGCCGCGCAGACGGTGCAGACCGGCGTACAGGCCAGCTATAGCGCCATGCAGGCCGGAGCGCAGATCGCGCAGATGCCGCAGATCGCTCCGATCGCGGATGTCGTGATGGCCGGGGCCGGATACGAACGTCCGAATCCGATGGGCGACGACCCCAACTTCCCGCAGCCAGCAACGCCCACCGGCGCAGCCCAGGCCCAGGCCGCGCCCGAGGTGCAGCAGAACACCAGCCCCGCTTTCCCTCCCGTGCCGGATAATGGCACTTCGCCCATGCAGGGCATCGAGACGCCGGCAACGGCCGACAACCTACCGCAAGGAATCGAGCAATGAACACCCACATCGGAACCAAGCTGATCCGCGCAACCGCAATGACTCGCGCGGCCTACAACGAGTACCGCGGCTGGACGCTGCCCGCCGACGAGAACGGCGCCGACGAGGGCTTTCTGGTGGAGTACCAGGATGGCGGCCGGGCGAATGATCCCCGTCACGCCGGCTACATCAGCTGGAGTCCGGCCGATGTGTTCGAGCGCGCATACCGCCCCATCGAAGGCATGGCCTTCGGGTATGCACTGGAGGCGCTGAAGGCCGGCAAGAAGGTGGCGCGCGCCGGCTGGAACGGTGCCGGGCAGTGCGTCTATCTGGTGCCGGCCGCCGCGTACCCGGTGCAGACCGGCGCAGCCAAGGCGATTTTCGGGGATGCAGCGCTCGTGCCGTACCGCTCCTATCTCGCGCTGAAGACCGCGCAAGGCGACGTTGCAACCTGGGCGCCCAGCTGCAGCGACGCCCTGGCCGAAGACTGGAGGATCGTGGAGTGAGCGACCAGATCAAGAGGGCCAGCAAGGTCCGCATCACCTCCCTGACCGGATGCCCGGCGCCCCGCTTTGACGATGTCGCATTTGGCGTTGATCTCGGGGCGAGCGACCAGACCATCGAACAGGAGATCCAGGCCAAGGGGCTGACCGCGCCGCGCGTGACACTTGCTGACCTTGAAGCAAACATCGCCGATATTGAGATCGTGAAGCACGTCTCGAAATCAGGCCAAGTTCTGCGCTGGGCAGTGCTCACCACGCGGTGCGGGTATGCCGCGGTGGGAAAGCACTCGTGTTCGGTTTCCAACGAGAACGACGACGCTGAACTTGGCGAGAAGATCGCTATTGCCAACACCAAAGCGGATTTGTGGCCGCTGATGGGCTACGCGCTGAAAGAACGGCTCGCCGGCCAGGCATAACCGAGGCGCCAAGAACAGGCGCAGCCGCGCCACCCCCACGAAGCCCGCCGAGCGCGGGCTTTTTTGCGCCCGCATTTCCCATACTACGCCCTAATTTCCCGCAGGGTTTCCCGCACGCTTTCCCATTTCCCGCGCGGGAATGCCGCGCCTGCCGGATTTCCACAAATCTCCGCAGGAAGCTACCCGTCATCCGGGTGCTTGCTACGTAGCGCGATAGCGCTGCGCGCGCCTCTGCGCCTCTGCGCTGTGCATCCGCCCAATCCTTACCCCCTGTAGGGCTGGAGCCTTGTGCATTCGCCCAACCAAACTGCCCGCGCAATGTTGCACGCAGCTTGGACGAGCGCACATGAGCATGACCGCCTCCGAACTCCTGGAAGCCGCCCTGGACGGGACGCTTCAGGACGATGACGCCCCCAACGAGCAGCCGGACGCCAGCACCGAAGGCGTGCCCGCTGCCGCCGCACCCGAAGGCCAGGACAAGCAGGAGCCCGGTAACGCCGAGACGGAAGTCGAGGGCGCGCCGATCCTCTCCAAGTCCGGCGCCTACACCATCCCCTACGAGAAGCTGGCCGAGGCCCGCGAAGCACGCAAGGCCGCGCAGGACCGCATCGCGCAGCTCGAGCAGCAGGTAGCCGAGCTGACCAGCGCCCAGCAGCGAAACCTCGCCGCCGTGCAGGCCGACGCGCAGGACCGCGCGAACGCCGGGCAGGCGCAGACCGCGACCGACGCGAACCTTGCTGCCGCGACTCAGGCGATGGCCGACGGCGTCGACCTCTCGATCTTCGGCGACTTCTCGGAAGAGGATCTTGCGAAGGGTGTGGCTGAGCTCAATCGGCGCGCCATGGCCCAGGTCGAGCAGCGGCTGATGGCTGCACTGGACGATCGACTCGCTCCCCTTCGTGCGCAGGAAGCCAAGACGGCGACCACCTCCCACTACGACGCCATCTACGCCGCCCACAAGGACGCGGACGAGATTGTCGAGTCGGCCGAGTTCGCCGCGTGGCGTGACGCATTGCCCGCCTTCGCCAAGGCGGGCGTCGAGCACGCGCTCACCAAGGGCGCAGCAAAGGACGTGATCGAGGTCTTCGACGCCTTCCGCGCCACCAAGCCGCCGCAACCCAACAGCAGCACCGCACGCACCGCGCCGGAGGCGCCTGCCCGTCGTGTGCCGAACTCCCTGTCCGACGTGCCCGGAGCGGCGCCCATGGACGAAACGCAGCAGACCCTCGCCGCCGCCGGCAACACATCCGCCCTGCTCGACCGCATGGCCGCGATGACCCAAGAGCAGCGCGACGCCCTGCTGGACAACCTCATCTGAATCCATAGGAGGCATCGAACATGACCACCAAGACCAACGTCCCGGCCACCGCCGCGGATAAGCAGCGCGTCCTCGCCGCGGGCCTCTTTGCCCAGGCGATGCAGCGCAACAGCACCATGGGCCGCCTGTCCGGCCCCATGCCCAAGGGCGAGGCCGGCGCCGGTGAAGTCGTGCGCAAGCAGACCAGCACCGATCTGCCGATCGTCAAGACCATGGACCTGTCGCGCGGCAAGGGCGACGAAGTGGAATTCCAGTTCCTGCAGCCCGTCGGCGCCTACCCGATCATGGGCAGCGAGACGGCCGAGGGCAAGGGCACCGGCCTGAGCTACGACACCGCCCGCGTGCGCGTCAATCAGGCGCGCTTCCCGGTCGATCTCGGCGACACCATGACGAGCATCCGCTCGGCCGTGGATTTCCGCCGCCTGGGCCGCCCGGTCGCGCAGTCGCTGATGGACAGCTACATGGACCAGTCCCTGCTGGTGCACATGGCTGGCGCGCGTGGCTTCCACGACAACATCGAGTGGCGCATCCCCGTCGCCGCCAACCCGAAGTTTGCCGCCATGGCGGTGAACCCGGTCAAGGCGCCGACCAAGAACCGCCACTTCATCGCCGACGGCACCAACGGAATCATCCCGTTCGCGCTCTCGGGTGCGGATGTGGACATTGCGACCACCGACGTTCTGAGCATGGACGTGGTGGATGCGATCCGCACGACCATGGAGTCGATCGCCCTGCCGCCGCCGGCCGTCAAGATCCCCGGTGACGTGGTGGCCGAGGATTCGCCGCTGCGCGTCCTGCTGGTCTCCCCGGCGCAGTACCACTCGTTCGCCCAAGACCCGAACTTCCGCCAGTTCCAGGCCAACGCCCTGGCACGCGCGAGCAAGGCCAAGCAGCACCCGCTGTTCCTGGGCGAGTGCGGGCTGTGGAACGGCGTCCTCATCATGAAGATGCCCAAGCCGATTCGCTTCTACGCGGGCGACGCCATCAGCTACTGCACCAGCCATACCGCCGAGACCGAGGCGACCGCGCTTGTGCCGGCCGGCTTCGGCACGACCCACGCGATCGATCGCGCCATCCTGCTGGGCGGCCAGGCGATCGCCCAGGCGTTCGCTGCGTCCGGTCACGGCGGCATGCCCTTCTTCTGGAAGGAGAAGGAGTTCGACCACGACGACAAGATGGAACTGCTGATCGGCGCCATCCAGGGCATCAGCAAGGTGCGCTGGCTGGTCGACCAGGGCAACGGCGTGAAGCACTACACCGACCACGGCATCGTCGCCATCGACACCGCCGTGCCCATCATCGCCGCGCGCCAGTAACGCGACCACCTGAGCAACAGGGCGCCGCCTGACCCGGTGGCGCCCGCCAAGGAGAACTGAACACCATGGCTACCATCACCAAGCTCGGCATCCCCGACCCGTCCAACCAGCTCGGCGCGTCGCCCTACGGCAACCTGACCGCGTTCCGCTACGTCCTGAAGACCGTCGCCTCCGGCGCCGTGGAAGGTGGCGACTCGACCGTGGCCGTCGCTTCGGGCGACACCGTGAAAATCGGCCTTCTGCCGGCCGGCTTTCGCCTGGTCGACAGCGAGATCATCGTCAAGACCGGCCTCACTGCCACCATCACCGCCAAAGTGGGCTTTGCCTACGCCGACGGCGTGGATTCGACGGCCGTTCCACAAGACGACGACTTCTTCGGCACCGGCATCACCGTGGCGACCGCCGGCCGCTACCGCAACGCGACCAGCAACCCCAGCGTGACCCTGCCGAAAGAGGCGTGGCTGACCCTGACCACTGCGGTCGCAGCCAACGCCAAGGCGTCGGAGCTGGAAATCATCGTCTTCGCCATCAACGAAGGCGTGGCGTAACTGCCATGAATCGGCCGGCTGGGCGATCCCCGGGCGGCCGATTGCACGAGAGGACAGCATGCAACTCATCGCCGTGAAGTACCAGGGCAGGAAACGCTATCGGGACCGCACGCCGCTGCGCAACGAGTGGGAGCCCGGCGACGCCAAGCGCGTTCCCGAGCGCGACGCCAAGACACTCCTGCGCTTTGCCGAATTCACCCGCGCAGATGAAGCGGACATCACCGAGCAGCCCGGCGACGCCGAGGCCGTCATTGCCGCCCAAGCCCAGCGCGAGCAGGACGAACGCAACGAGACCGAATCCATGCTGATGCTGATCGACAGCATGGACAAGGACGCGCTCGAAGCCTACGCGCTCAAGTACGAGGTCCACCTCGACAAGCGCCGCGGCCTGGACAAGCTGCGCGGTGAGGTCGCGAGCCTGATCGAGCGGTTCGGAGCGCGCTGACGTGCGCCGCGAAGCCCTGCGCCGCCGCGTGCGCCTGCTGGCGCAAGACACCACTCTGCCGTATCTGTGGCAGGACGAGGACATTGACGACTGGCTCAACGAGGCACAGCAAGAGGCTGCGATTCGAGCTCGGCTGCTGCGGGCGACGCCGACTTCGCACCCTGCGCTTTGCGAGTTCAGCCTGACGGCCGGCGAGACCGCCATCGCGCTCCCCGAACAGCTCTACGAAATCAGCTATCAGGAGTGGCAGTCCGGCGGCGCGCGTCGTCCGCTCAAGCTGGTGAGCCGCGAATGGATGGACACCACGCTGCCCGGGTGGCGCGCGATGCCCGCAGCCGAGCCGGACTATCTGGTGCAGGACCGCCAGGCGCTCGAGGTCGTGCCGCCGCCGATCGCCGCTGGTGCCGTGCTCATCGAAGGCTACCGGCTGCCTGAGCCGATGGTGGCCGACGACGAAGAGCCCGGCATTCCGCTTGCGCATCACATCCACCTCGTTCAGTGGGCGCTGCACGTCGGCTACTCGCTGCCGGATGCGGAAACGTTCAACCCTGGCAAGTCGCAAGCCGCGGAAGCCGAGTTCACCCGCTACTTCGGCGCGCGACCGGACGCCGATCTCCGCGCCGACACGCGCAACGACGAAACGCACCGCATCGTCGCGTGGTAGAGATTCGCCCCCTGTAGGGCTGGATGATTGCCTGGCTGGCAGCAAGACTGCGCGCAATACGCACGACAGCCGCCGCCATGCCGAAACTCACCGCAGACATCAAGCCCAGCCAAACCATCACGATCGGCGACACAACCGTGCGGCTCGAGCGCAAGTCGGGCCAGATCGCCCGACTGGTGATCGACGCGCCGGAGCAAGTCCGGATCACGCTCCCAAGGCAAGCCGGTTCCGCAAAAACGGGGGGGCGCCACGATGCCTGAACCCGATATCAACGTCGTCATCACGCGCCTGGACCTTCTTTCCGAAGATGTCGGAGAGCTGAAAGAGACCTTGCGCCAGATCGCGTCCGCAGTCACCCGCCTCGCCCTCGTGGAAGAGCGCCAGATGCAGACCAACGAAGCGCTGAGTCGGGCGTTCAAGCAGATCGACAAGCTCGACCTGAAGCTGACCGACATCGAGCAGCGCATAGGTTCCCTCGAGCGCATGCAG
>ERZ761601.247-NODE-247-length-10327-cov-3.774727_pt1 | contig 10327 bp, 12 predicted proteins | sample MGYA00433092_ERZ761601 | MGnify/ENA primary metagenome ERZ761601 (study PRJEB28899, sample SAMN03785571) | bioreactor sludge metagenome | biome: EBPR Sludge; feature: EBPR Bioreactor; material: 0.22µm filtered reactor supernatant | place: Saint Lucia: Queensland...
ACATGCACCCGTCCCCGGATACGGTCAGCCATCGCCCCGTTCGTGGGGGCCAGAACCTCCCACTCGTCCGGGTCCGGGGTGCTGGCATCCCCCATGACGTGCAGGTTCGGGTCGAAGGCGCCCTTGAGCACGAGTGCGTTCTCGGACGTGTCCGGCCATTGCCCGAGCACGAACCGGGCGTATTTCTTCGGATCGTTGGCGTACGTCGCCCGGACGTTATCCAGTTGCCTCTGGTCCGCGTACAGGTTGTCGTCCAGCGAGAACTCGAACACGGCGGAGTTCTGCTGGAATTCCCGCACCGCGTTCCGGGTTCCGTCGTCCCAGGTCGCGGGGAAGTCCTCCGGTTGCAGGACCCGCTCCCGGTAGAAGGCTTGGTACGCCCAATGCCCGGTCCCCTGCTCCGCCGGGTTCATGTCGATGAAAAGCCGCTGGTCCTCGTACCGGGTTCCCAGTAGCCGAAGCTGCGCCCGGCACGTGTCGAAAATCTGCCGGTTCTCGTAATACTGCGCCTCGGAGATCCACAACCCGGAGAACTCGGTGGAGAACATTTTCTCCTCGGCATCCTCCGCCCGGTCGATGGGAAACAGGACCAGTTCGGACTCGCCCCCGAACTTGTTCCGAAGCACCGCCCGATTGATCTTGGTCACCGCATCGGTGTGCGGCGCCTTGGCCCAGGAGAAGTTGAAATCCTCCGTGCAGATTCCGGCCTCAACCCATTCCTTGTAGGCGTTACCCGTGACGTTGGGCCAGATGCCCGTGGTCCCGGCGCGGGTGGTGCGCGAAATGATCCCGAACCGGGCAGCCGGAAGGGTCCACAGATGCTTCAAAACGGCGTGGTAAAGGGAGTACGTCTTGCCCGAGAACTTCGGTCCCACCAGAAGTTGGAACCGCTTCTCGCACTCGAACTGGTCGAGTTGTTTGGGGGCAAGCCGGGGACGCCATTTAGCCATGCCGGGAGAGGGTCTTGGCCAGGGCTCGGATCTCCCCCGCCGTAGGCTCCCGCCCGGAAGCCGCTTTCAGGATGCTGTGCAACGCCCGGCGGTGCATGGGGGTGAGCTTCATCCAATCCACTTCCCGAACCTTGGCGGACACGTCCAGGTGCCAGAAGTCCAACCCGCAGGCGGCGCACCACCGTTCGGCCCGGACCACCCGCCAGTTATCCCACCCCTGACGGATATGCCGGACAAACTGCCGAAGGCTCAACCCGGCGGACCGGGCCTGTTCCTCCAGAGGCTTCTGGCATACGACGGCAACCGCCGGGGGTGGGATGAGGGGCTTCATGCAAGCACTTCCCAATCCTCGCACAGCATGTCGGCTTGGCCGGCGAGCCAGCCGGTCAGCACTTTCTTGTCGGCGGTCATCGCGCGAATGCTGCCCAGTGCCTCGATCTCTCCGCCGTTAGCCTCGGCCACGGCTTTGAGGTGCGGTTCCCGGCACCATTCGGCTTTGACTTTGGCGGCGGGCAAAAGCCAGAGGTACACCCCCTTGCCACCCCACCCTTTCCGTGCGACGCGCTGCCCCGCCTTGAGGGCCTCCAACGCTTGCCCAAAGGTCAGGCCTGTGACGGGCCGGTACGCCTTCTCGAAGACATCCGACGGGCTCCAACTGATATAGCCCTGGTGGCGCCCGTCGTCCTCGTACTCCACCAGATAGCCACCCTCATTCGGGTCCTCGTTCGCGGGGATCGCCCAGCCCCGGTAGTTGTTGTACTCGCCACGGGTCATGGGCCGTGCGCGAAGGGTTTTGGTTCCAATGTATTTTTGCATCACTTCTTCCGTTTCCCCCGAGCTTTTTGGAGTGCAATCGCGACCGCCTGCTTCTGCGGGCGACCGGAATGGACAAGCTCGGAAATGTTTTCCGACACGACCTTGCGGGATTTTCCTCTTTTGAGTGGCATAGGCTAGCTGGCTCCGAAGAAGTAGTCCACGGTTGACGCTCCGCTTCCGGGTCGGGCACCCGGCGCCTGGAGCGAGGTTCCTCCCGCCGGGGGCGCGGGCTCCGATACCGGTGCCGGCGTCGGGGTGGGGGTTGGGGTCGCGGGTGCCGGGGTTGGCGTCGCCGGTTTGGCTCCGTACTTGGCCGCCCGCTTCGCGTATTTCTCCTGGAGTGCCTTGGCCCGAGCCTTCGCTGTCACCCTCAAGTGGTCGCCCAGAATCACTTCCACCACCCTTGGTTCCTGCGCCGGGGTCCAGCAGGACTCGCGTTGCTTTTCGGTCAGGCGGTTCCATTCCCGGGCGGGCACGAACCGTCGGCCCTCGAAGTGCGTCGCCTCCGGAGGCTGGGCTGCCAGCACGTCCTCGGTATTGCCGACCAATGCCAGCAGGGTCCGCTGGTCCGGGTCGTTCGCATCCCACTCCGTCCGGGCGCCGGGGGTGAACATTTCGTGGGCGAGCTTGACCAGACGTTGCGCCGCCGGAATGGCTTCCTCCAGCGCGTCGGCCAGGGCCGGGTCGTTCTCCTCGATTTCGGTGAGGGGCTTGCCTTCGGTCAGGAGCGACGCGGCTTCCCGCGCTGCGGCTTTGGCGTTCTCACGGATGCGTTCCTGCCGCAGTTCCGCACGCTGCGCTTCCAGAGCCGCTTTCGCTTCCCGGGCCGCTTCGATTCGGGCTTCGGCTCGGATGACGTCGTCCCGATCCACGTCGGGTTCATGGGCATCCCGAAACGCGTCGTGGGCTTCATCGTCCGGATCGAAAGCTCGGGTCGGGTTCTCCTTCTCCCATTGGCTGCGGTAGCTGGCCCATTTGGCTTCGTACGCCTTGTACTTCTCCACCAACTTCTGTCCCCGATACGGGCTCCGGGCATCCGTTTCCAGGAGCCTGAGAGCTTCGATGCGGGTGTCCTCGGGCTCCGATTCCGGTTCCGGCTTGGGCTCCGGGGTCTCGGGCGACTTGCCCAGCCTATCGGCGACGGCTTCCAGCTTCTCGGCGGCCTTGGCCAACCGGGTCGCGGCGTTGCTCTTGGGTGGCGCGGGCTTGGGCTCCTCCTTCGGTGGATCTCCCGGCTTCGGGTCGCCGGTTTTGGGTTCCTCCTTCGGCGGGTCTCCCGGTTTCGACTCACCGGGTTTCGGCTCGTCGGGCTTCGGGCCGTCCTTCGGCGGGTCGCCGGGCTTGGATTCCTCCTTCGGCGGCTCCCCCGGGTCCGGATCCTCCACGGGTCCAGGGTGGAACCCCATGAGCCGCAGGGCTTCGTTCACCGAGTCATCCCGTTCCAGGGGAACAGGATCGTCCGCCGGGATGTTCTTCGGCACGTCGGTAATCGTTCGCAGACCATACTCGGGCTTCGACATGCGGAGGAGTATGCCACAGCCGGTCAAAAAAGGCTTGTCAAAAATGTCATTGACTTATCGGCGAGAATCCTCGCTTATAGGGGCGCAATGAGCGACGCCATCCCCATCCGATACGTTTCCCTCGCGGGCCCGAAGGTCCGCGACCTGATCGAAGCCCTCCAGTTGTTGGACCCGGATTGGACGGTTCCGGTTTCGGAGCTTCGGGTTTCCGAGCATGCTGTCGTGTTTGAGGGGCTTATTCCGCGCCCCGAACTCGATGCGCTGTTCAGCGACTTGTACCAACACTCGCCGGCATGCTTGGATGCTCTTGGCGCGATTCGCAGCCGATTGGAAGAAATCCTCACGTGACACCATGAAACCCAGCGACACTATCCGAATCCGGACCACCGCACGCCAGACCAAGCTCGGTCTTATCGTGTCCCGGGAACTGGTCCTTGTTCGCAGACCCTCGAACGCGCATGTTCTGGACGAGCCCCTCGCCGCCGATGGCGCTTTCCGGACGGCGGAAAAGATTCTGAATCTGGCTGAGGTCCCCGACGGGACCTACACGATCCGGGCGGCCTATGCCGGATACAGCCTGACCCGAAACCCAAAAACCGAAACGCAATGAAAGCAGAACACAAACCGACACCGCAACCGTTCCCCATTGAAAAGGGGATCCCCGTTCCCCCGGACATTCGGGGGCTGCGGAAATACCCGTGGAACCTCATGGACACTGGCGACTCGTTCTTCGTGCCCAATCGTAAGGTGGTCATGCCCCCGAAGCACCCTACGAAGAAATGGACCCAGAGGACTGTCGAGGAGAATGGCGTCCGGGGAATCCGCATCTGGCGCATCGCTTAAGGAACACCTATGCCCAAAAAGAACTACGAAGTCCTCGTCACCGCATACGCTACCGTTCTGGTGATCGGAGCCGAGAGCGAGAAGCAGGCCCTTGAATACGCCACTGAGGATGTCTGCTACGGGGATTTCCAGATGGACGAAGCCGAGGTGGAACGGGAGGTGTCGGCCCAGAACTTGGAAGCCTCCCGGAAACACGCGGATGCGGTGTTCGAGGACGAATAACTCCCATGCCCGCAACCCCGAAACCGTGGCAGCCACCCGTCATTGAGGCGGGGGCGCGGGCTCTCCGAAACGGGCTCCCGTTTCTCGATTCCAGCGAAACCGGCGTGGGCAAGACCTACGCCACCTGTTTCGCGGCTCGGGAAGCGGGAGTCTCGTTGGGGGTCATTTGCCCGTTATCCGTGATCCCAAGCTGGATCGAGGCAGCCGAGAAGATCGGAACCTCGCTCGCCTTCGTGGGCAACATCGAATCCCTCAAGAACGGCAAGGGGCCGCTCAAGAGACGCGGCAAACACCAGTGGGCCTGGGAGATCCCCAACTACACGCGCCTGGTTTTTGACGAGGCCCACCGGTACAAGGTGCCGACGACGCAGAACGGCAAGATCCTCCGGGACGCCCCCGGGGCCATGATGCTGTCGGCCACACCCTTCGCCGGTCCCCATGAGGCCCGGGTGGTCGGGAGCAAGCTGGGCCTGTTCCACTGGAACGATTTCGAGTCGTGGGCCGGACGGCACGGGTGCAAGTACGGGTTCCTCGGCGGGATGGAGTTCGCCGGTATCGTGCGCGTTCCCAAGGGGATGCCGGAACCCAGCGACGAGGAGCGGGATGCCGAACGCCAGAAGATTCTGGACCAGATCCACCGCCAGATTTTCCATACCGGGCGAGGGGTCCGGATTCGGAAAACGGATTTGGGCGACCTGTTCCCACCCATCTTTCGGGAAACCCGGATCGTGCCGACGGGCGACGGGGACGCGATTGACGCGGCCTACCACGAGGAACTCCAGGCACTCAAGGCGTCCGCCATTTCCGGGGGCGTCGAGTTCCTGCGAGCCCGGCAACTGTCGGAGTTCACCAAGGTCCCGCATCTGGTCGAAATAACCGAGGATTTGTTGGCCCAGGGGCGGAGCGTTCTACTCTTCGTCAATTTCCGGGACACCTTCGACCGGCTGGTGGCGGCCTTCCCCGGATGCGCCCGGGTCTATGGCGGGCAGGACTTGGAAGGCGTCCCGCGCGAGGCGGAGCGCGTCCGGTTCCAGCGGGACGAGACGCGAGTGTTCGTCCTGATGATCCAGGCCGGCGGCGTTGCGTTGTCCGCCCATGATTTGAACGGCCAGTTCCCCCGAGCCAGCATCATCCTTCCGGGCGTGAGCGCCGAGCAAGTGATTCAGGCCGACGGGCGGGACCACCGGGCCGGGGGCCTGACCCCGGTGCATCATTACTACCTCTATTCGGATTGCCGGATCGAACGCCGGCTCCGGGCCAAACTGGACCGGAAAATTGGCGACCTGACCCTTTTGCTTGACGGCGACCTGACTCCCGACGAACCATGAGCACTTCACTCCTCAACCGAAAAGCGGTGCGAAAGGAAGCCCTTCGCCTCGCACAGAACCGGAACTTCAACCGCGTGTCCCAGACCTTCCTCGACCGGATCGAGGACCATGTTCGGACGACGCTTGCGGCGGAGATCCATCGTCACCCCAGTATCGGGAAAACGCTTCGATAAGATCGCTATGAACCTAACACCCCTGGTACACGCCGCTTTCAGTTTCACCCTCATATCGTGGGGGATCGCGGGGCTGGCTTTTGCGTGGTCCGTCTGGAAGGCCACCCAGTCGCGAGACGAGGACGATGGGGACGACGGCCCTCCCCCTCCGGACGATCCGAAATCCGACCCCGGCGATTGGTGGAAGCGCAACGGTCGGTTCGACCCAACCCACAGGAATTAACCAAGTCACCGATGAATACTGACCTAAACTCAACGCCAACAGACGGATGGATCGGTGTGGATCTTGATGGGACGCTGGCCCACTATACCGGTTGGAAGGGGGCCGACCATATTGGGGAGCCCATACCCCCGATGGTGTCCCGCGTGAAAAACTGGCTGCGGGACGGGAAACGGGTCAAGATTTTCACCGCCCGAATGCACGGGCATGGAGTCCCGCTAATTGGCGGAGGCGTCGCCGATGTCCGTACTCCGATTGAAGTCTGGTGCCGCGAACACCTAGGCCAAGTTCTGGAGATTACCAACGTCAAGGATTTCGCGATGCTCGAACTGTGGGACGACCGCGCGGTGCAAGTTATCCCGAACACGGGAATCCCTGTCGTAGAACCAAAATGAACGACCCCATCCTTGAAACCGCCGGCCTCGAACTGGTCTCTACACCCGACGCCTCGGTGACGGAACCCGTTCCGGTGCAGGCACCCTATGACGACCGCCCGTTGGCATATCCCGGCGAACGTCGCCTGTCGCCCTCGAAGTATCGCTCCGTCGAACTCTCCCCGGCATGGGAGGGGGACAAGACCCTCCCGGAGCACCCCGTCACCGCCCGGGGCAAACTCATGCACAAGGCCCTGGAAACGGGCGACGATTCGGGCCTCGAAATGGAGGAGGTCCTGTTGGTCGAATCCTGCCGCCGGGTGACGGAACAGGTCATCCCGGAGCGGGCGTCCATCTACAACGAGTTCCGGTTCCCGATTGCGGGTTCGGATTACGGGTTTGCGGATCGGGTCGCGATCTGGGGGTCCAAAGCGGCGCTGATCGACTACAAGTTCGCCTTCAACAAGCAGGAGGACGCGGAAACCAACCCCCAGGTGCAGGCGTACGCGGTCGGGATTTTCGGCACGTTCTCCTACGTGAACACGGTAGACGTGTACCTCCTCTACCCCCGGCTGGATGTTGTGGACATGGCGACCTTCACCCGGAAGGACATGCCCCGGCTCGTTGCCCGGATCATGGCGATCAAGCGCCGGCACGACAAAGCGACCCCGGGAACCTGCAACTACCACGAGTCCACCTGTACCTGGTGCCGGCATCTGGCGACCTGTTCCACCGCCGCGAAGGCGCTGCTCCCGGTGGCGGTCCGGTATGCAGACACCCACGCGATGCCGTTCCCGCAGATCGATTTCGCGGCCATCACGGACCCGGATCAATGGTCCCGGCTTATGAAGGCCGCTCCGGTGTTCGAGGCGGTGGCGGACAGTATCAAGCGCCACGCCCGAGCATTCCGATTGGAGACGGGGCAGGAAGTCCCCGGATTCGACTTGATTACGATGGAGGGCAAGCGCACGATCACCGCCCCGGCCATCGCTCATGAAATCGCCACCCGCGATTTCGGGTTGACCCAGGAAGATTTCCTTCGCGCCGTCAGCGTGTCGGCCTCCGACCTGTTGAATGTCGTGCGGGAGAAGGCCCCTCGGGGCCAGAAGGGAAAACGCGCCCAGGAATTGGAAGACGCGCTCCGCGATGCGGGGGCGTTGACCGTTGGGAGCGAATTCCACCAACTCAGAAAAACCAGAACGTCGTAACCTGTTGATTGTATGCCTACTGTTTCGTTTGCCAATGTGAAACCCGGGAACGCCCCGGACACGCAACCCACCGCCAGCGCCCCGTTGGCCGTGACCACCACCGGAACCCCGCTTCCGGTCGCGGCTCCCATGAGCCATAACCCGGCGCCCCAGATTCAGGGCGACACGAGCGGGACCAGCGTCCCGATCCCGTATCTGGCGCTGACCCAGAAAACCTCGACGGCGATGGACGAACATCCGGAATGGCTGGGCAAGTTCGTCTATGACAAGGGCGCCGCGCTCGGGCTCCCCTCGGACCCCAAGACGTACGCCACCAACCTCAACCGGGTGCTGGGCAAGGATTCCCTGCTGGTGCTGGTCACCGGGGTCCGGGTGGACTACGAGGAAAAGACCGAGTTCGGCGAGGGCATCATCCCGACGATCTGGAAAACGGCGAAGGAGGCCCGGGAAAGCGGGCTGGAGTTCCAGGAGCGCGGGACGCTGGATCTTCTGATCGCCTTCGACGGGGACCACGAACAAGTCGTCCTCTTGGACGGCAAGGGGTTCCTCCCGGCCCGGTTCGTGGCCCGGAAGGTGGGATTCCGCAACACCGCCGGGGTCGTGATCCGGGATTCCCGGACCTGGCTCAAGGGGGACACGTGCTCGGGCTGGTACGAATTGGCGGTGAACAAGATCACCGGCAAGAACACGTACTGGGTGCCGCTCCTCAAGGCAGCGGGATCGGTGCCGGCGGAACTCCGCGAGGCGGTGCGTAACGAGTTCGGCGTGTAAAGGGGATGCTACGGGATGCCTGGCCGGCACCCGGTAACTCATGCCGGCCCACCTACCATGCTCACCTTTCTTGTTTTCCTTGCCTGCGCGTCGCTTTTCGCGTGGGCGCTTTGGAGGTCCCGGCGATGACCTCCGCCGTCGCTGTTGACTTCGAGACGCACTATGACGCCAACCGGGACATCCGGAGCATGGGCGTCATCCCGTACCTTCGCCACCCGGAGACGGACATTTACATGGTGTCCCTCTACGGGGACAGGGTGGAATACGTCGGGCCACCGGAAACGGCTCCCTGGGACCGGATCGCGGATCGCCCGTGGATCAGCCACAACGCGTCCTTCGACCGTGCTGTGTACGACGAACTCCGTCGCCGGAACCCGGGAGCCTACGCCCCGCCGCCGGAAGTGTGGGATTGCACCGCCGACATGGTGGCCGCAGGACAGCAATGCAAGCGGTCGCTCGCGGATGCCATGAAGATCCTCGAAGGCGTGCGGGTGGACAAATCCGTTCGCGACGCCATGCGCGGGGCGAAGTGGCTGGAGTTGGACGAAACCCGGAAGGCGGAGCTTCTGAACTACGCCCTGCTGGACGCCAAGTATTGCCATCAGCTATGGGATAAATACAGCCCGGAATGGCCCGAGTTCGAGCGTCGCCTGTCCCGGCACACGGCGACCATGACCTATCGGGGTATCGCCGTGGACGTGCCCAAGGTGGAAGCGGGCATTGAGCACCTGGTCCAATGCCGGTTCCAGGCGGAGAAGCTGATCCCGTGGGCCGGGGAGATCGACGAGAAGGGCAAGGCCATCCCCATCACGTCGGGGAAGATGATCGCCTCGAAGTGTCGGGAATCCGGCATCCCGGTTCCGGTGTCCACGGACATGAAGCATCCAGCATGGGAGGCGTGGGAAGATGCGTACGCGGATTCCGCGCCCTTCGTCGGGGCCATCCAGAAATGGCGCAAGATCAACCGCGCCCTGAGCGTGTTGCAGGCCATCCACCGCCGGACGCTGAATGGGGTTTGCTACTACGAGTTGAAGTTCGCGGGTGCCCCGCACACGCGGCGTTGGAGCGGAGGCTACGAATCGAACAGCAAGACCACCGTCTCGGCGGCGTTCAACATTCAGAACCTCCCGAAGCAGCCCATTGAAGGCGTGGATGTTCGGGGGTGCTTCATCGCCCGCCCCGGGCACCAGTTCGTCGTCCCCGATCTGGCGAACATCGAAGCCCGTGCCTTGCTCTGGATTGCCGGGGACGAAGCGATCCTCGCCCGACTCCGAGCCGGAGAGGACCTGTACGAAGCCCATGCCCGGGTCTCGATGGGGTATTCGGACCCACGACCCCTCAAGGAAGTCAATCCGAAACTCCGCCAGTTGGCCAAGGTCCGTGTTCTGGGACTGGGCTATGGGTTGGGGGCGTCCAAGCTGATCCATACGGCCAAGCTGTATAAGATCCAGTTGACGCCGACGGACGCGGAGCGAACGGTCGCCGATTTCCGGCGCACGAACCCCAAGATCGTGCGGATCTGGAACCTGCTCAAATCGTCGCTGGCCCGGCATGGGGTGGACGGGAAATTGGAAATTGTCTTGCCGTCCGGTCGCACCATCCGGTATTTCGATGTTCGCCGCGACGGGTTCGGATTCTCCGGTGTCGTCGAACGTGGCGCCCCGGAAAAGAACCTGTGGCATGGACTCTTGTGCGAAAACCTGATTCAAGGCACCTGTCGGGATCTTCTGGGCGACCGGATTCTGGAACTGGAACGCCGGGGACACCCTCTGAGCGCCCATATCCACGACGAAGTGATCTGCGAAGTTCCCGAGGACGGGCTGGAGGAACGCGTCAAGGACATCCGGGACGTGATGAACACGTCGCCGGATTGGGGGCAAGGGCTTCCGGTTACCAGTGAAC
>ERZ761601.249-NODE-249-length-10157-cov-5.335577_pt1 | contig 10157 bp, 17 predicted proteins | sample MGYA00433092_ERZ761601 | MGnify/ENA primary metagenome ERZ761601 (study PRJEB28899, sample SAMN03785571) | bioreactor sludge metagenome | biome: EBPR Sludge; feature: EBPR Bioreactor; material: 0.22µm filtered reactor supernatant | place: Saint Lucia: Queensland...
CGCTGCTCCATCATTGCGGCAAGCCAGGCCTCTGTCAGGGGTGCGGGGCGTCGATCTGGTGGCTGGTCAACAAGAACGGCCGCTGGGCGCCCTATACCCGCGAGGGCCTCAACCATTTTGCAGACTGTCCCCAGGCAGAGGCGTTTAGAAAGGCGCAAGCATGAGACACGCAGCCGTCCCAATCGGGACGATCATCGAGGCATACAAATCAACAGGGAGCGTGTGGCGAGCGGCGAAGCATGTTGGACTCAGCGGGCAAAGCGTGTGGGAGCGTCTACGGGCGATCGGTCATGAGCTTCAGGGGCAAAAGTGGACGGCGGATGAAATCGAAGAGCTCACGGAACTCGCAGGAACCTGCACGTTGGGCGAAATCGCGTCACGACTCGGTCGGCCATATGCAGGAGTGGCGCTCAAGCTGTCACGCCTTGGCATTGCTGGCAGAACACCGTTCAATCGCAAGAAAAAAATTCCTCGCGGTGCCGGACTCAACAAGGAAGCGGTGCACAAACTGATCAAGGCCCTAGACGCCTCTCCGTTGTCCTTGCGTCAATTCTGCCGGAATAATGGCCTGGATATTGATCTCTTCGTGACGGCTGTTCAGCACTACAACATGGTGTTTTGGGCGGCATACACCAAGCGGAAAGGTGATCTAGGAGAAAAGAGCTGTTCGTACTGTGGCACTGCCTATTACCCCCTGACGAAGAAGCAGGAAACGTGTACTCGGCGATGCCAAGGGTTGAAGCGTCGGGATGCGCAATACTTCGGCGGGAAGCGACGCAACACGATCGGACTCGCGGAGGGAATCTGCCAGCTCTGCCGAAAGTATAAGCCGAAAGCCCTCTCATCTCATCATGTGCTGGGAAAAGAACATGACCCCGACAACAATTATCTGATCGCCCTCTGTCCTGGCTGCCATCAATTGGTCGGGCAATTGGCGACCAGGGTGTTCACGATGACGGAGCAGGGATGGGAGGACCTGATCTCATTGTGCTTGCTACGGAAAGCCTCAACCGATGCGCCGAAGGATACCGTCGCGGTGCATGCCTGTGTGGAGATCGAATGGCTAACAAAAGACGATCTCGATACGGACGAATAACCACTTTAACCCGAAAGGAGTCGCCAATCTCATGAGCAAAACCCGACAGACCCGCACCAATCAAGTGATGCGCCATCGCAATGTGGTCCTCGAACTGCGCTGCGATCTGACCTTGGAAGAACAACGCCTGAAAGGCGTCCAGCTGGCCGAGCAGGAGCACAAGATCGCCGAGCTTGAGGACAAAGATGAAGCTGCAGAACGAGATCATCAAGAAGGAGATCAAGGCCATTACCACGGCCCTCGCCGAGAATTCGCAGGAGATTCGCCAGGGCTGGGAGCTCCGGCAGGTTAAGTGTCAGATGACCTACGACTATCAGCGGGCGACCGTCATGACCATCCGCATCGATACCGGGGAAGTGGTCGATGATCGAGCGATGAACCAGGACGAGCGGCAAACCACGTTCTATGTCGAGGATGACATCCAGGAGGATCCGATCCGTGAAAGCGCAACCCTCCCACACTGACAGCATCCGCCGGCGGACCAGCTGGGTCTGTGCCGCCGACCCCGCATCGATCGAGCCACCCCCTCGGAATCCGGCCTGGACGCTCTGGCTTCCCCTTGTGCTGGGGTTTTCGGCCGGATTCATCCTCGTGTTCGCCCTCGCGCACCTAGGGCCTAAAACGGAGGCCTCGGCCGTCATTCGGTACAGCCTCCCGTTGGATCTCTTTCAGGAGTCGCCGGATCTCGAGTGTGGCGACGGGAAGCGGGTGCTCAATGGGCAATGCGTCTGCAGTGCATCGTGCGATACCCTCCAAGAGGCCGAGATATGAGCGGGACGAACCGCCCCCCTGCCTTCCAGTTCTACGTCAAGGATTGGCTGACCTCCAAAAAAGTGACCCTCATGACGCTCGAAGAAGAGGGCGCCTATATCCACCTCCTGGCCCATTGTTGGGACAGTGACGACTGCACCCTGCCGGATGATGACAACGCCCTGGCCGAGCTCTCCCGACTCGGTCCCAAATGGCATACGTCTGACTCGGGAAGCAAACTGAAGCTCTGCTTCGAGCCACACCCACGGAAGGCGGGACGGCTCATCAATGTGCGATTGCATTCTGAATTCACTTCTTTGAAGAAATTCATCAAAAATAAACAAGAGGCCGGTCGGAAGGGGGGTCTCAAGAGTGGCGCAAGTCGCCGGAATCCCGGAGAAATCCCTGTGGGTGAGAGAATGAAGCACAGCTTCGATTCTGCTTCAAGCAAACGCGAAGCAAAACGAACCTCTTCATCTTCATCTTCATCTTCATCTTCATCTTCAAGAGAGAAACCCTCTTTATCTCCCTTAAAAGAAGAACCTGGGGATAACTTCCAAGGCGACGGAGACCCGTACCCGTCGATGGACGAATTCGACGAGATGATCCGACAGATCAGCCTCAAAAAGACGATGCCGGGCACACCGGCGGAAGGGAGTCGAGCATGACACCGGAAGAACGAGAGCGACTCAAGCATGCGCGGGTGATTGCCGGCGACATGGTGAAAGTGGGGCGTCAAGTCGAGGACGTACTGCAACGCAACCGGATCCCGATCCAGCATTGGCCCTGGGTCCTGGCCATGCTCTGTTCACAACAACTCGGGATCCACACCGAGGAATGGCAATCCCTCCGCGCCAAGCATCGCGGCCGGGACATCCTGGAAGGCATCGCCGAGACCGGCGAGACGGGCGCCGACGAGGACAAGGCGTCCGACCTGGCCAAGGTTGTGCTGATCGATGGCCGGTACTTTGCCGCGCGGTTCATGGGTCATTTTTCGATGGGCTTGCGCGAGCTTCAGCAGGAACAGGACACCGAGCAAGCCCTCAACGCCACGTTTCGCGAGCAGCCGCTGACTGACTAGTCAGTTGCTATTTTCCACAACCCTGGTATCCTTCGGCGCCGATGAGCACCCCGAAGCCCCTCAGTCACCTGCCGATCAAGCATCAGCTGTTCGTGCTGCATTACCCGCAGTGCGATCACAACGCCACGCAAGCCGCGATTGCGGCCGGCTACAGCCCGAAAACGGCGGGGATTCAGGGGCATCAGCTCCTAAAAAAACTTCAAGGGTATATCAAGCCGCTGCAGCAGCAGCTGATTCAGCGAGTGCAGATGTCTGCAGAGGAGGTGGTCGACCGACTCGGGCAGATTGCCCGATCGGACATCCGCGACGTCATCACCTGGGACACGACGGCCGGCAGTGTGACGTTGAAAGCCTCCGACGAGCTCAGTCCAGAGGCGGCCTATGCGATTTCCGAGATTTACACCGTGACGACGAAATGGGGCACGGACATCCGGGTGAAGATGCACGACAAGGCGATCGCCCTGGTGTCCCTCGGCCGGTATCACAACCTGTTCAAGCGGACCACGGCCTCGAAAGGCCTGGTCGTCATGTTTGGGGCTATCAAGCCCGGCAACCAGCAGGAAGTCCAGCAGCTGAACGACGGGGCGCGGAAGCTCCTGCCGGCGAAGGCGCGTGAGGTGAGTGTGTCGTTTCAGGCGCTGCCGGCAGCCGGCACGGCGCCGAAGAAGGGCAAACCATGAACTATCGAATCAAAAAGAAAGCGAGGCCTCAGGACATGGAAACTCCGACTGGACCGACCCAAAATTTCAAGATGGAATGCACGTTTGAGCAACACCTGCGGCCGCTGGGCTCGGTCATGGTGATCATGGTCGCGGATCCCCGGCGCCGCAACGAGCCGCGCTTTATCGTGGGCGGGGATGACAACGTGGATCCGAATTTCCTGTTTTCGTGCCTCCAGGGCGGGCAGCAAGTCCTGTTCGGGATCATGGCGCATGAGGCGGGGAAGGCGAAAGGCCTCGCGCAAAAGCAAAACATCATCGTGCCGCCGGCCGGGCTGAACATTCCGCCCTTTCCGGTGCGGTAACGGAGGCCTGTGAGCTCCACTCTCGCCTACGAGTCGATCATCGATCCGGCCACGCTGCCGGCGGATCTGCCGCAATTGCAGTTCTTCCTCACCCCGACCCAACTCGCCTTCACCGAATGCCATGCGACGTTCCCGATCCTGATCGGCCCGGAAGGCGAAGGGAAAACCCATACGGCCATCGCGGCCATGTTCCGGCATGCGAAGCGATGCGAAGGCCTGTTGACCGTGCCGTCGACGGGCCAAACCCGGGACATGATGGGCGCCATCATCCGGGATACCTCGGTCAATCTCCGGCGCCATACGGTCCGCTCGATCGAAAAGATCTGTGGGAACGCCGTCGAGATCCGGGAGTTCAAGAAGGTCTTTGCCCTCAAGGCGAGCGGGATCACCTGTGACCTGTTCGGCATGGATAACCAGGCCTCGGCCGCGCGCATTCAGGGGGGCGAGTACGATTTCATCTGGCTCGAAGAACCGGCGCCGATCATCCACACCGGCAACGGCGGCATGGACGTGTCGGTCTGGGAGCAGGGCCAGCGGCGTATCCGCGGCGGCCTCACCCCGAAGCGCCTCCAGGTCACGATGAACCCGTCGAGTAACGATCACTGGTGCTACAAGGCCTTCATCCAGTTCCCGGATCCGGAATGCCGGGTGTTTCGGATCAAGAAGGGCGAGAACCCGTTTCTCTCCAAAGCCGATCGCGATCGTCGGGCCCGCGCCTTCGCCAACCGGCCGGACCTGGCCAGACGGTATGACGAGGGCGAATTCGGCGCCGTCTTTCCCGGGATCGCCATCACCCCCGACTTCAACGAACGCCTCCATGTGCACCACGACCACAACGGGCACCCGCTTTTTCTCCTGCCGATGCCGGGCGTCGAGTGCATTCGCATGTGGGACGGCGGGCTCAATCCGACCTGTGTCATCGTCCAGGTCATGCCGAGCGGCCACATTCATCTGCTCGATGCGGTCATCGGCGAGAACATGGGCATGCGGCAGATGATCAAGACCCGGCTCAAGAAGGTCCTCGCCAGGCCTCGCTACGAGAAGATTTTCAAGTGGCGCGACATCGGAGACCCGAGCCTCGATACGCGAGACCCCTCGGACAGCGACAACCGGCCGTCCCTCGTGATCCAGGAAGAACTGAGCCAACCCGGCCGGCAAGCCTATTTCGAGAAGGGCGTCATGGCCTGGGAGACCCGGCGCGAATCGTTGCGCGAGATGTTTGCCCGGAATATCGACGGCTCGCCGATGGTGCGCGTGAACCCTCGGCCGACGGAAGGGGAGTCGTGTAACGTGCTAACGATGGTCCTGGGCGGTGGGTATCAGTATCCGGTCACGCCGGGCGGGATCGTAAGCCGTGACGGCCCGCTCAAAAACAAGTGGAGTCACCCCGGCGATGCGCTGTCGCATGGGATGCCGCTGGTCCTGTTTCCGACACAGGCGTCGGTGGGACCGAACAACAGCCAGGCGCAACAAGTCCAACGGGAGCGGACGAAAGGGTATGCGGTGAGAGGATGAACTGTCCCCGACCCGGCTGCAACGGCCTCCTGGTCCCCGAAACCGTCTGGGACGGTCATCTGGCCATGGATCTTCATCGCTGTATCAGCTGCGGCCGCATGGGTAAACCGAATGAACAACTAGCCACCGATCGGCTTCCTCATGCCGATCAGGCCTATCAGCCCCACAAACAGGATGGTGACACGATGGCACGAGGGCCTTGGACCCAAGAGCAACGCGAACGGTTCCACAAGACCATGGCCGAGCGGCGAGGGCAACCCGCGAAGCCGAAGGCCGAACACCAGGCCGTGGTCCCGATCTTTCCCACGGCAGAGGTGGTGCAACAGGAGCCGATCGACTTCAGCCGGCTCGATGTCGTGATCGACGAGACCCGTAAGGACCTGGAAGCCATGGAGCGCGTCAAATTGATTATGGCGCGGCACACATGAACCAGCGGCATGCCTCCATCGTCAACTTCCTCCGTCATGTCCTGGAGCGCCAGGTCCGGCAGGAGATGTGCCCGGACTGCGGCCAGATGCTGGATCTGGCCGACGTCTACGAGCATCAGGCGATGTGTGTCATGGATCCGACCAACGAAGCGGTGCGCCGCTTTCACTACAACGACGAAATCACCATGAAGGCCCAGACCAGGGCGAAGGGGTATGTGGTGCGATGATGAGCGTCCTCACAAGGGTGGACTAATTCCCATGGCCGAGCCGCATTCTCTTCCACACTACCTCTTTTCCCGCGACTGGTGGCAGTTTAAGCCGGACGAGATTGACCTGATCCTCAACGCCATGCGCCAGACGCAGACCCTGACGCACGAAGAATACTACCGGCTGAATTCCAAAGGCGGCCCGCCGGCGGCCGTCGATCGGACCCTGTTACTCGCGGTTGTAGCCGACGTGGCAGTCCACCTGTGGCAGCAGGTGGATCGGCTGAATGACCGAGTGGAGCTACTCACCCAGGCGGTTGCGCGCCTCCAACAAGGACCTTCCGTCGATGACGATGACACTCCCGGAGATTATGCAGGCGACGATGGTGACGATCAGCCGTCAGGCCTCCCCATCTGAAACCTGCGGGCTTGCCTGCCTGATTCCTGGCATTGAACAACTCGGCCTCGATTCACTCATCACCTTCCAGAACATCCACCGTCGGCCGGAAGATTACTTCCAGGTCGATTGGGAAGAGTTTTGGGCCGGCGTCGAACGCTATCGGCGCCTGGCCGTCCCGGATCAGGGCCTCATCTGCTGGCACTCCCATCCGCGCACAAGGGCCCATCCGAGCCTGGAGGACATCGCCTTTATGCAGCGGACGGGGTTCCCCATGGCGATCGTGAGCCTCCGGGCCACGGTCCCGCTGATCCGGATCTTTGTGGCCGAGTCTCTTCGGCCGAAAGTCTGTGAGGTCGGCGCCCATCGCGTCCCTGCATTGCCTCTTGTAAATTTCTAGCCCTGTGGTACATGCATTTCTCAATTACTGACGGGTCAGTCAGTCTGAGTGCATGAACCGACTCCTACTCAAGAGTACGACGAGCGGCCGTTTCTATCAGCTCCGGCTGAAGAATAACGGCCGTTTGTACCTCTCGCGCCTGATCGATGGCGTGACGAACGACGATCTCACCCTGATCAAGGATCGCTGCCTGGTGAATACGGCCCGGAGTGCCGCCTTCGCCTTCGGCATCAAGGACACGGACCTGGCGAACCCCCTGGTCTCCCTTGTCCAGGTCGATAACATCCATCTCGGCCGTGCGTATTTCCTGCTCGATAGCCCGAACGGGAGCGAGTGGGAAGTCACCTGTACGCAAGACGGCGTCTACAAGATTCAGAAGCTCTCGGTCGATTGGCCGCGGGCCCAGACCCCCATCCTCTCCGATCCGTCCGGCCTGGCCTGGCGATTCGAGGTCGATGACGGCGGCACCCTCCAAGTCGTGTCGGATCCGGCCGAGCTCCATCGCCGCGACGTGAAGCTGTTGAGCCAGGACGGGACCATGGCCTTCACCGTCTCGGTCGATACGGCCGGCACGTTGACCGTTAGTGACATCCCGATCGAGCAAGCCCGGTACTACGATGCCGAGCTCGTCAGCCCGAACGGGATCCGGTGGGTCCTGCGCGTCGATCAAAACGGGGTGCTGTTCACCGATTCAGAGTGGGAGGACGCCACGCATCGGCCTGATGACGAATGGACGGTGCTCATCGCCGAACGAACCAATCAACTCTACGTGGTCGATGCCCGAGTCCCGCCGCCGGGATCACCAGGAGCCGCACGCTATGCCGGTGGATGGTAAACGGTGCAGACGCCTGCAATCGATTGGGCGGATCACCAACTGGGAGATGGAAACGTTGCGTCGCAATCCGCCACCGCGCCGTTGTCGGTGGCTGCTGATGTGGGAATCGCTCAGCGATCCTGAGCATGCCACCAGTCAAGAGCATTGGCGAGACATTCAACAAATGAGAGAACGCGATGAGGAAGATTAGCGTGAGTGTGGTTCTGGCGGCCGCCGTGCTCGTATCGGGCTGCGTCACCAAATACGACGACATTGTCAGCGACTTCCACACGATCCAGAACAGCAACCAGTGTACGACCGTCGCCTTCGATCAACGCAAGTTCAACGCCGAGACCGTCGAGCCTCCGGCGATCTCCTGCCCCTGCGATGAACTGAAACCCGTCAAGCGCCTGGTCGTGAAGGCTGGGCAATCACCCGAGGTCATGGCCTGCCTAGCTCCCGTCCCGCAATCCAACCCGCTCACGACTCGGTATGAACCGATGGGCGACGGCTACACCGTCCGACTCCTGGAGGACACGTCAAAAAATCGCTCCTATTTCATTCCCTCGGGACAGTTGCACCATCAGGCCTCGCTCGCCTCGACCTATGTGCCGGCGATTGGGAACGCGGCAGCCGGCGGTGCGATTGGTGGCGGCATTGCCGCCGCACAGGCCGCGCGGTTTACCCAATCCGTCACCGGGAGCTCCATCCGCACGAGCACCCTCGTCCTGGATGGGACGGTGCCTCCGGGAGTGGCGCGGTGATCTCTCGCCGCCAATTCATGAAGATCAGTCCGGGCACCGTGGCCATTCAGCGCCTCGCGATCAAAGCCCTGTCCCTCAACCTGCTCCAGTGGTCGGCCACCATCTGGTGCGGAGAACCGAAATAGCGAGAAGGAGACCGAAGCCATGCGCGAATTTGCCTATGAACATACGTCCAAGGGCTGGGCGACCAAGTTCCTCACCAGTCAGGCGGATAGCCAGGTCTTGGCCACGCGACCGCAAAATAGCTACGGCACGCGCTTCATCTTAGGCGAATTCAATGTGCACAACAGATCGGGTGGGGCGGCCTATCTCGGCATCGGCGGGCGACTCCCGCAAAGCCTCTGGACGGCTGGTCAGATTGTCGCGGCGGGGAACTACACGGACGATGTGACGGACGCGCAGGACTCGGATGTGAACGACTTCGCGCTGACCACGACGACCAATAATGACGGGTTTGGCATCTTCTGCCAGGTGCCGTGGAATATCGCCTCGATCGTCGTCGGCACGGCGGCTGCCGGCGGATCGCCGGTCTGGGACCTGGCCTACACGAAAGCGGGTGGAAGCTGGGGCACCATCACCAACGCTTATGTCTCTCCGCTATTCACCTCGACTGGTGAGCAACTGATCTGGTTTGAGCCGCCAGCCGACTGGGCTCCGTCGGAAGCCGGACATGGCACGGGCGTCCCGGTCGGTCAGTACGGCATCCGCTGCCGGGCGACCACGGCGCCGAATGCCACGGCAGGCCTCGCGACCAACATCGTGCTTGGACGGATGTTCCTGAGCACGGAAAGCGTGGATGACAACAGCGTGCTGAACAACATCGGGGGCGTCGAGATTGCGCTGCCTCCGCAATGCGATGCGATCTGTGCCGCGATCAGCGTGGCCGATCAACAGAACCGCGCCAGTGTGAGCTGGCGCTATTCGGGATAAGGAGGACCTGATGATCGCTCGATTCGTTGCACTACTGCTGGTCATTGGGCTGCTGGCCTCGCCAGCCTATGCCCAGAAGATGAGCGGCGACAGCCAGAACATCGACGAGAATGGCGCCGCCGAAGTCAGCCTTAAGACTCTCTTGGCGTGCGAACGCCTGCAAGACCAGGCGAGCAAGGGGCACTGTGTCATTGTCGATGCGGCAAATCTGGCCGTCATCAGCAAAACATCGGCGGTGACCATCGGGGGTGGGGTGGCCAATGACACCTATTTGAAGCGGGTCATTGTGCTGGCCGCGCTCACGGGAACCTGTGTGTTTACGGGGTTCGCCGACAGCGACGGCGCGGCGCAGTCATTCACGATTCCGGCCGCCTTTGTGGGGGAGCGCAACTTCGGGGGCGCGAAGAATAGCGCAGGGGCGCTGACGGTGACGTGCAGCAATGCCGCCGACGACAACTTGATGCTCGTCGAATGGTGGCCGGCATCATGATCAGCCGCAGGGAGTTGCTCAGATTGGTCGGGCAGTTTGGGGTGATCGGCGCGGCGTCGTTCATCGGGCTTGGCTTGCCGACATCCGCCCATGCGGCATCGAGGGTCGCGGCCGCACCGAATAGTCTGTTTCTCAACGTGCCCAGGCGGCCTGTGCTCTCGCCACGAACCGCGCCGCGCATCGTGCAAAACATTATGCTCCCGACCTTGCGTAACTATTACGTGCACGCGTCAACCATATGGGTAGAGTCACCATCTGGCTC
>ERZ761601.257-NODE-257-length-9786-cov-5.089816_pt1 | contig 9786 bp, 12 predicted proteins | sample MGYA00433092_ERZ761601 | MGnify/ENA primary metagenome ERZ761601 (study PRJEB28899, sample SAMN03785571) | bioreactor sludge metagenome | biome: EBPR Sludge; feature: EBPR Bioreactor; material: 0.22µm filtered reactor supernatant | place: Saint Lucia: Queensland...
CATCGGCGGCGGTGGTCCGCTCCGGCAGTACGGCGGCGATGGCGGCGCAGAGGAACGTGCGGCGGGTCACTGGCGCGGCTCCCATGCGGCGCAGGCGAACGATGCGTGGACTTCTCCAGCATACCCGGATGCGTCCACCCATGCGAGGCACAGTCCGCCGTCATCGCGCAACGGCTGGAAGTGAAGACACCCCGCGCACGTCACGGGCTTGGTGCTGGTGCCGTGCCCTTCGCAGATCGGGCACGACGGGTCCGGCGACAGTTGCTCCCCGTCCACCCAGCAGATACGGCACGGCACGTCCCGCACGACCCGCACGTTGCTCACTGGCCGTCCCTCCGTTTGATCGCGCAGTAGGGGCACAGAATGCGCTCCGTCGATGCCACAGCATAACTGCGGTCACCCACACCCGGCACCCGCACCCAGCCGGACGGCAGCGGCAATGCGCCGGTCTGCGCCGCGTGGTAGACCTCCGAGCGGGATTGACAGGCGTCGCAGACGGCGCGAAACGATTGCAGGCGTTCGATCACTTCAGGATCGCCTTGCCCGTCCGATCTTCGAGCGCGTTCTGGGCCCAGGTCACCAGCGCGATCCCACCGCCAACCACGGCAGCCACGCCAACCGCGCCCCACAGGTTCACGTCGATTTTGAGGTTGCCACCTCCAGCGACGGTCTGAATGAGATTCTGGCCCAGCGGGATCGCGATTAGCGCCAGCGTCGCCACGAAACCCTGCAAAAACGTGCGGATGGCTCGCTTTAGCGCGTCGGTCATGGGAATCCTCCGATCTCGAATAACCTGACAACCGGGTAATCGGGTTTCTCTCAGTCTCAGCTCGTCATGTCGGCCGGGTCGCCGCCCAGCTCGCGGATCACCCGGGCGAGATCGAAGTTCGGACCCGGGCAGTAGCTGCGATCGACGCTGTTGATGTCGCCGTGCCTGAGCAAGTGCGCCCGGTTCGGTTTGATCCCGTAGCGGTCCCGCCAGTACTTCGAGATCGCGATCGAGCTCCGGTACTGCGCCTCGGTGGGTGGGTTGCCCGGCGTGCCGACGTGCTCGATGTTGATCGTGAAGTCGTTGAGGTTGCGCGGCCCGTTCGGCCAGCTTTGCGCGATCGCCGCGGTGAGCCAGGCGATGTCGGTCCGGCTGCGCTTGAAGTCGCCGTTCGTCCAGGCCGCCTTACCCGAGCTGACGAACTGATAGATCGTGCCGTCGCGATCGATCACGACATGCGAGCTGGCGTTGCTCACCGGGTTCTGAAACCAGCCGCGCACATTGGCGAAGTTCATGTCGTCGGTGATGTGATAGACGATCGCGACGGGCTGCTGGCCGAACGTCCGCTCGTGCCAGTTGCCCGTGGGCACCTGGACGATGCCGGCCGGCAATGGCGCCCCGCCGGGCGTGGGCTGCGGCGTCGGCTTTGGCGCGACGACCGCGTCCTTGATTCCCCGCCAGTGCTGCTCGATTTTCGGGCCGTACCCCTCGTCAGCCGCCCAGCGCCCGCCGAGGTCATCGATCGACTTCGCCTTGCCTGCGTAGCCGGCAAGCCAGGCGTCGGTGAACCGTCCGTCGAGGGCGATCCATTCCGGAGGAAGTCGATGCAGCACGGTCGGCCGCGCATACACCGCCAGGTGAACCGCGTGCGCTCGTGCCGCCTCGATCGGCGAGCGGAAGCGCAGCCCAACGCCGGCGACGCCGGTCACGCCAATGCCCGCCGGGTTGAGTGCGTCCGTCCACCAGTTTGCCGTCCACCCGCCGGTTTCGTGGCTCGATTGCGCGGCGGCGACCGCGGGGTCGTATCCGACCTTGGCGCACAGCCGCCAGATCTCGGTGAGGTAGGCGTCGACGTCCTGGAGCCGCGCCGCCCGTCGTTGTCGCGCCCACGCCTTCGCGTGGTCGAGGCTGGCGGACGGCTTATCGAGAATCGGAATCGACATGGCGAATCCCTCCTATGGCCAGATGCGATCGAGCGCGGGCAACGAGCGCAGGACCACATCGATGAACGCGAACACGACGGCGATCACCGCGAGGACCTTGCCCCAGAAGCGCTTGCCGCGGGTGATCAGCTCGGCGGCGCGGTGAATGACCTGGAGCGAATCCGCCAGGTCATCGAGCTTGTCTGAGAGATGGTCAAAGCGGTCGATCTTGGCAGCCATCGTTCCGACTTGACCCTCAACCGCGTCCAGGCGAACGGTGAGCGCACGGATGGCATCTTCCTGGCCGTCCATCCACCGCTGCATAAACTCCCGGTCTGTCACCCACCCTGCGCTGCCTTTCTAGTGCGCGATCGCTCTTTGGGCCTTCTGGCCTCTGGTTAGCGCGGGATCATGCGCCCGCGGATGTGGCACGAACTGACCGTGCCCGTGCCGGTATCCATCTGCCCTCGGGCATAGAGGGTGTAGGTCGTCACGCCGTCGCCAGTCACCGAGAGCTTGCGCGCGGTGGCCTGGCACGACCGCTCTCCGCCGACCGTGCCGGTCCGCTCGCCGGAGACCGAGGCGTCGCTTTCGATCTTGGCGAGAAGCCGGAGGTAACCGCTCGAGTCGGGTCCGCCGCGGATGTGGCACTCCATTTCGATGTCGTAGATGATCCCGGCCGACCCGGGCCCGATCGTGATCGAATGGATCGTTCCTTCCGACGTCGTCACCGAGCTGAAGGAAGAGTCCTTTGTGCCGTTCGCGAAGATCGTGGCCGGCCGGTTCCGGTTGACGTTGATCTCCCCGGTCGGGCTCTCCGTCAGGTTGAAGTCGTTGTCGTTGAAGTCGAGCGTCGTTACGCTCGAGGCGACGGTGACGTCGCCTTCCTGCACGGTCAGCGAGGTGCCGGGTATCGTGATCGTCTTCTCGTCGCCGGATCCAGAAGCAGTCACGCCCGACCCGACGAAGTTGAGTGTCTTGGCGTTGCCGGACAGCGGCGTGCCTTCATCCTCGACGACGATCGACGCCCCTGCCTCGAGCGCGTCCAACCGGCTGTCAAAGGTCGTCTTCTCTGACGATGTGATCCCTGCGCCGGACGGGCCAGGCATCCCCACCTCGATCGTGGAAATTCGATCCAGATCGCTCATCGCGTCACCTCGCGCGAGAGCACGCAGAACCCTTCCGCCACGCGCGAGACGTGACCGAAGGGATCCACGAGCTCGATGTCGTAGTAGCCGTTCCCCCAGGATTCGAGGGACGCGGTGTCCGCCGGCGCCAGCACGATCCGCAGGTCGCTGACGACGGCGTCCGTCGATTCGCAGCGCCAGGTCGCGGTGCCGTCGGTGACGGTGTTCCCAATCGTCGTCGGCCAGGTGGGCTCGGTCGCGGCGTGCGACGTACCGGCGACGGTGCACTCGTAGACGTAGCCGTTGAGCGCCGTCGGCACGACCTGCTGCCCGAGCCCGTACGCCGTCGCCGTCGCCCACGGCGGCGGATCGAAGCCCACCTCGAGGAGCGTGTTGGCCGTCGTGCACTCGAGCTCGACGTCGCCGGCGTCGACGGTGGCGCGCACCTGCATTCGTGCGGTGTAGCCATCGGTATCCAGCAGCGAGCCATCGTCGAGCAGGAGCCGGAAGGGCTTGCTCCAGTGGGTGCCCTGCAGGATGCGCAGGTCGATCAGTGCCGGATCCGGCATCACATGCCCCTTTCTTCGCGGTGGGTGCAGGCGGCCGACAGGTTCGCGCCCGCGGTCCCGCTGCCCACCTGGGTGACGTCGATCGTGAGGATGTCGCCGGCGTTGCACGCTTCGTTCAGCGCAATGCCGCCCGTCGTCGCGCCTGCGGCGATCGTTGCCGTCCCGATCGCGATGCCGTTGCGATTCAACCGGCATTTGAAGTCAGCGCCGGACGGAGCGGTCTTGAGCCGGACGTCGAAGCGCTCGAGGCGGCCGTCGGCCGGCACGCGGTACTCCATGCCGATGTTGTCGGCGACCGACCGCGTGCCCGAGACAAACCATTGCGCCGCGTGATGGATCGCGCCCGAGAGCGCGTATGGGCTGACCCGGCCGTCGTCTTGCAGCGCGGCGTCGGTGCGGCGCTTGCGCTTCATGGACTCAGGCGGGTGGATCGCCTCGGTCACCGGCCGGAGCAGGACGGCGAGCTGCTCGGTGTTGCCCCGCATCAGTACGCCTCCTCCGGCAACTCCGGCTCACCGACGCCGCACGCGACGAGCGTCAGGCCGCGCACCTCGAAGTCGTCGACCGCTCCGGTGTCGGCATCCGTGCCGGCGACTAGGTGCAGCTCCGCCGGCCCGGCTTTCACCGATCCGGTGATCGGGATGACGATCTGTTGCCAGGCGATCACGCCGGCGGTCTCTTCCATGATCGGCAGTTGACCGTCGCCGACCTTGCGTAGCTTGTTGTCCGTGTCGTCTTCCGCCTGGGTCGGATCGGGCACCTGCCAGATCTCGAAGCGGCTGGCGGTGCTCTCGTCGTTGTCGGAGCTCGCGAAATAGCTGTTGGCGCCGTGCGCTTCGCCGTAGATCGTCAGGCTCGAGTACGCCTCCGGAACGGTGAACGCGATCTCCACCGTCGTGCCGTCCGGCGACGGGTCGCTGAACCAGGCGATCGTCGAATCGCCGACGTGGTAGGTCGACGAGCTGACAGAGCTGCTCTCGCAGTCGTCGCCGGCGGGCAGCGCTTCCCCTGCCCCGGCCCAGCCTTCCATGGTCGCGTAGTAGCCCGTGCGATCGGTGACGCTCTGGCGGACGCTCATCAGCCAGCGATTGCCGCTCACCTGGCACGTATCGCTGTCCAGGGCGACGACGTCGCCGGGCTGGCGGTCGGGTGCGCCGTCTACCTCCCAGGTCGCCAGTTCCGACGGCTCGCTGGTGTTGATCTCGAGCACGTTCCGGACGGCGTCGGCGAGGGCTGTGCTCGTGAGGATCTCGTCGCGCTTCGCATCCATCCGGTAGCCCGGCGGGTCGAGCTCGGCGCTGTAGGGAACCTCGGCGGGGATCGATCGGATCGCAACGACGTTGCCCGCCGCGGCGGTGTACTTCGCGCCGAAGACCTCCCAGTAGGTGACCATCCCCCGGGTGTCGAGCCGCGACGAGAAGCGGTACGCGTTTTCGCCCTCCGCGTAAGTCGCCGCCGCCGTCGTGCCTGGAAGACCCGAGACGCGCGAGAGCATCACGCGGCCGATGGGGGTGTCGTAGACACGGTAGCCGAAGAGCTCGGCTTTCTGCGTGAGCCAGGTCAGCGGTGAGACCGTGCGATCGATCACGACGTCGCCCTCGTCGATCTCCGTGATCCCGCCGAACTGGACGCTGGCGCCGTCGTAGGTGAGCACGTCCTCGCCGCGGTAGGACGGCACGCGGCGGCGCTTGCACAGCGCCTGGAAGAGCCGCTTGAGCGAGATCGGCCCGGCGAAGCGGAGATCCGCGAAGTCCTTGTAGTCGAGCAGGCTCGCCCACCCGACCGCGTTGATCCGTCCCCACCGGCCCTGCTCGCTGATCGCCGCCTCGTGGTTCGGCAGGCGGCCGCTGAAGATCGTGCGGACCGCGCCCGGATAGCCGGCCTGCACCAGGACGGACGCGTTCGGTGTGACGAAGCTGGGCAGCGGCGCCTCGGTCACGACGGTGCACGTCCCGATCGGTTGGTTGACCCCGTGGCTCGCGTGCGCCTCGAACGTCGTCAGCGCGCGGCCGCCGACAAAGACGCGGAGCCGCACGTGCTTGACGTCGGCCGCCACGGCCTCGGCGACGCTGCCGAAATTGCGCGTCATGACGGCGACGGCCTCTGAAAGGTCGCGTTCGCCTCGACCGTCCCGTCCGGGAAGATCTGCGGCTGCTGGTCGAGCTCGAGCAAGAGCACGTCGGCGATCTCGACGTACCCCTCGCCGTGGAGATCGACGTAGTCGTCGGGTGCGCTCGTCATCGCCGCGAAGAGCACCAGCGTGTCGGTCTCCTGGACGCGTTCCTTCAGGTCACGGTAGTCGGCGGCCGAGTCGAACGAGAGGCGATAGGTGATCCGCTGCGGACCCTTGCCGAGCAGCTGCGTCACGTTGCGGTTACTGCCGGGGACGTGGCGGGTCGTGGTGATCGACTCGAAGCCCCAGTCGGGCATGGAGAGGCTGTTGTCCGGCCAGAGGATGCCGAAATGCACGGCGCCGAACCGGGTATAGGGCAGGTCCAGGCGATCGCTCATCGGACCCCCATCCCCGCGTACGAACAAGCGTTCAGGTAGAATGAGGACAGCGAGAAGCCCGGCGGCGCGGGAACGCCCCGGGCGGTGGCGCACCACCAGTCCTGCAAGGAGGACCGAAGATGTCGCTCGCCTATCCTACCCGCATTGAGAAGACGTGCAAATCGTGTGGGCGAGAATTCCTCGTGCCCCCGAGTTTGGAACGGCGTAAGTTCTGCAGTCCCGCGTGCCGCTTCAAGGGACAGGAACTCACTGACGAATTGCCCCACCCCAACCCGAGCGGATTGTGCCAGTGCGGCTGCGGTCAACCAGCGCCGATTGCGGACCAAAGCGAACGGCAACGCGGATGGGTCAAGGGGAAGCCGAAGCGGTACATCGCCGGGCACCAGGCGCGTACCAAACAAACGGTCGCGATGCCGCGGCGCTTCCAGGTTGATGCCTCCACCGGGTGTTGGAACTGGACCGGAAGACGCAACAGTGAAGGGTACGGCCTTTATCTCGTCGCGAATGTTCGGGTTTACGCGCATCGCGCCTCGTACGAAGCGGCGCACGGCAGCATCCCGAACGGGCACGAAATTCATCACGTGTGCGCCAATAAGCGCTGTGTCAATCCTGCCCATTTGCAGGCGGTCACGCGCAAGGAGCACGTCGCACTTGATGGTCGCAGGGGCTTTCAAAAGGCAGGCCGCTAGCATCACCTGACTCCGTGTCCGGCGTAATAGTTCTCGAATGCGAGCACGAGTGCTGGGGTCATCTCCCTTGCAACGAGCTCTGTCAGTTCAGGGACTCCCACGATGCTCCCCGCCGCGTGCAGGTGGACGTGCAACTCCATTCCCCCGCCCATCGCCATGCGGCTCTGGGTGGCCCCGGTCGGCAGCACGAGAGCGCCGCCGCCGTTCCGGCGCAGCAGCTCCGGACCGAACTCGCCGACGAGCACGTCGCCGGCGTAACCGTTCGCGGCCGGGATCACGCCGCCAGTGCCTTGGGTGATCCCCACGCCGGTCGGGCTGCCGACGCTCACACCGTCGCCAGACGCGTTCACGAAGTAGGTGACGCTGCGGCCGTCGAGCCCGTTGAGCAGGCCGACGATCGACTCGAGCTCGGCGCGGGTGCTGCCGGCGTTCGTCGTGACGGTGACGTCGAAGGCCTCGGCGATGATGTCGCGGAGATCCTTGAGGACGGTGTAGAGGTCGTCGATCGACGCCCCGGCCTCTTCGACCGAGCCGAAGTTGACCGTGATCGTGCCGTCCGTCCCGACGCTGATGAGGCCCATGTCCTCGAGCAGCATCTTGAGGTACGGGTCGGCATCGGCCGCGCCCTGGATCAGCTTGGTCGCCGTCTCCTCGCCCGCCTCGCCGAGCTCGCCGTTGGCCGCCGCGGCCGCGAGCGCCGCCGCCTCCTGCGCCTTCGCCGCCGTCGCGGTGTCCATGTACGCGAGCCGCACCGCCTGTTGCTCGGCGGGCAGCGTGGCCAGGTGATCGAGGTAGCGGGCCTGCTCGTCGGTCAGGTCCGCGAGGATCGGGACCTGCTGGGCCTGGATCGCGAGGACGTCTTCCTGGATCCGCGCGTTCGCGTCGAAGATGCGGTTGCCCGCTTCCTGGGCCGCGTTGTACGTCTCGAGGTTGATCGCGCCGCTCTTCAGCAGGTCGTCGATCTTGCCGTACTCGCCCGAGACGTTGATCAGCTCCTCGGCCCACTTCGCAACCTGGCCGGATTGGTTGCCGATCGCGTCGGTGTTGCCGACCGCGACCCGGAACGCATCACCGAGCGCCGCACCGGCGGCCGACGCGTTCGCCCCCAGCCGGGCGGCGTTGGTGTCGGCGATCGCGGGGATCTCGCCCAGCGCTTCGGCGTAGCCCCGGACGGCGTCCTCAGCGGCGGCGGCGCGGTCGACCTGGCGCTGCAGGGCGTCGCTCACGTCCGTGATCGGGTTCGCGGCTTCGGTCGATTCCTCGGCGGTCCGGACCATGGCATCGGCGACGAAGCCGAGCGCCATGGCCTGCTCCGCGGCCGCAATGACGTTCTTCGGAGTGAGAAGCGCGGAGAGTTCATCCGTCTGTGCGGTCATCGCGGCCGACGCGATGTCCACCTGAGCGGAAAGCGCGGCTTGGGCCACGGTTAGTTGGCCAGTTGCTGCCGTGGCCTCCCCCACAACGTTGATGTACTCGCTGTAGTGGATGGATGCCTCGACGACCCGGCGAGTGAACTCCTCGCCCGTGATCGTGCCCGCTTCGAGCTCGGCTGCCCAGGCGGCGATGTCGTCCGCCGCTTCTCGGTACTTGAGATTCGGGCGGCTAAACAAGCTGGTGATAGCTTCTTGGACAGCCTTCACCTGCTCGGCATCGAGTCGATCCAAATTGACCTGGTACATCGCTACGGCGGCATTGACTTCGTCGATCGACACGACAAGATCGTCGTTGGTGTCGATCCACTCGAGTTGCGCCGCCGTGAGCGCGGTGGACTCTTCCGCTGCCGCGCGCGCGGATTCGTCTAGCAGTGAGATGCCCTGCAGCGTGATGCCTGCCTGGACGGATAGGAGCTTATCGAGATCCGACTGTCGCTGCGCCGCATCAGCGATTAGATCGTTGACGAGCTCGTTAATGTCCATGACGATCTGGGCACGGACTGGATCGAGCGTCGCCGCGAGCGACGTGAAGAAGTTGGTCAGGCTGACCGTCGCGCCGTCAGCCGCTTCGGCTGCGTCCTCGTATCGCCCCAACTGGGTGATGAGGTACGTAACTCCGGCACCGGCGGCGAGTGCGGCACCAGCCAGGCCGACAGGTCCCAGCGCGACGGAGGCAATCGCTCCCGTTGCGCCGACATCCTTCATCAGACCGCCGACGGTTCCCAGTAAGGTGCTGCTGGCCGACAGGGCAATAAGCGGCCCTTGAACAGCGCTGAGCTTGGCTCCGACTGATTCCAGTGCGTTCTCGGCCGTGTTCTGCCATCGGGCAAAATCGGCAGCTCCCGTCCGTGACCATCGCTCGCTGGCCCCGGCGTACTTCGCTTGTACCGCCGCGAGGTAATCCTCTTTGGTGGCCGTCTCGTCGAGCACAATCCCAAGCTGGGCGAGGCCGCGGAACCTTCCGGCTTCCGCTTGCGCAACAATCGCGGTCGCTTCGGCAAGAGTCTTGCCGGTACCGGCGGCGATGTCTTGCGCGATCTGGAGATCACGGAACGCCTTGTCGGCGTCCTGAGTGACGCCGACAAGGCGGGCAACCGAATCAGCCACGTCTTCGTCGTCGAAGCCGAGGTCCAGTCCCTCAGACTGGATGCGATCGATCGTGTCTGCGTAGTCGTCGAGAACGATGTTGGCATTCGAGAAGGCGGTTTCGAGTCGAGCTTGTGACGCTTCAGCCTGGCCAGAGATGAGAATGCTGGCTGCGGTGAGCGCGCCAAGGGCAGCGCCTGTCTTCTGAGCTGCGTTGCTCCATTTCTCGAACGATTCTGATCCGACTTTGCTTGCCGTCTCAACAGCTGTGCCCATGCGCTGGGCGTCACGCGTCACCTCGGTGAAGACCCGGCTGACCCCGTTGCTACCAGTGATGACGACCTGTAACTTCTCGCTCATAATCGAAGCCTCTCAGCAGCAGTCGGATGGGCGGGCAAGATGAAGAGCAAGGACGAGATCGTCGCGGACTATTTGCGGACCAACCCGACGACCGACCGGG
>ERZ761601.261-NODE-261-length-9659-cov-4.584444_pt1 | contig 9659 bp, 10 predicted proteins | sample MGYA00433092_ERZ761601 | MGnify/ENA primary metagenome ERZ761601 (study PRJEB28899, sample SAMN03785571) | bioreactor sludge metagenome | biome: EBPR Sludge; feature: EBPR Bioreactor; material: 0.22µm filtered reactor supernatant | place: Saint Lucia: Queensland...
TGTCGGCGCAGGTCTACGCCAACGTTGGGACGGGAACATGGCGGGTTGGCCAGGTGACGCTGGTCAACCTGACGACGTTGGGGGTGGTGTAGCCCGCGTGGACGGCGAGACGGTGCCGTACGAAGAGACGGTGCAGGTCAACGCGGGCACGGGCGATCCCGTGTCGTATCGCTGAGATGGGCATAACCGCCCGGACGTGACGTGGTACGATACGGACAACACGTTCGGCGTCATTGAGGGCGCCAGGTTGACGGGCTTCCCGTCCCTGGCGCCTTTTCGTGTTGGTGACGGATGACCTATCTAAGCGGATCGGCAATCTACGATACTCGGATCATCCGTGACGACAACGGCACGGCGATCACCGGGTTGACCTCCGGCAGTTTCGCCACGCTCGAGGCGTACACGCTGCCGTCCGCATCAACGACGGCCACGCCGACCGTGACTGAGATTGGCGCGGGCGAATATGCGTTCGCCTTTACGCCGTCAACGTCGGGCACGTGGTCGCTGCACATCGTCTACAACAGCGGCGGCGTCTTTCGTGAGTACAGCAGCACCTATGTCGTGCTGGCATCCGTCTCCGACATCGGCGCACAAGCATCCGGCAACCGCTACGCCACACTCGCTGAACTCAAGACACGGCTCGGCACGGCGCTCAGCGCCAATGACGACGCACTCACGCAGAACATTGAGGCGGCGTCCCGTGCGATCGACGGCTTCACCGGACGGCGGTTCTACCAGATTAGCGCAACCGCTCGGGTGTTCACCGCTGAGGACTCGCAGTGGCTAGAAGTGCCCGACCTCGTGAGCGTGACCACGTTCCAGACCGACAGCGACGGCGACCGCACCTACGAGGACACGTGGGCATCCACGGACTACGACCTCGAACCGTACAACGCCTCCGACATCAGCCACCCGTACACCAGCATCGGCGTGACGCCTGCCGGCCGCTATGCGTTCCCGGTAGGTGTCGCCAAGGGCGTCAAGATCACGGGCACCTGGGGATGGCCAAGCGTGCCTGACGCGATCACCGAGGCAACGCTGCTGATGGCGGCACGGCTCGCAAAGCGCAACGCCGCTCCGTTCGCCGTGCAGGAAACCGACACGGGCACGCTGGCGCTGCCGGGGATCGATCCCGACGTGAGGCAGCTCGTCGCGCCGTACCGCTCGTTCGTGATCGGGGCGGTGTGACGTGGACATTGAGATCGACGTGCGCGAACTGGCGGCGATGGCCCGCAACTACGCGAACGCGCAAGCAATCGTGACGCAGGAACTCGGGAAGGGACTGACACGGGGCGCGATGTTGATCCAAGCCGACGCGCGCCGGATGGCTCCGGTCAATACCGGCTATCTGAAGAACAACATCCTTGTCGAAGCGCCGAGCCGGGTTGGTGACGCCGTTGTCGTCAAGGTCGGACCAAAGAGCGTCAAGTACGCCCGGTACGTCGAGTTCGGCACGCGCCCGCACTTCGTTCCCGCCAAATACATCGGCCCGTGGATGGCGAAGCACGGCATCAGCGGCAAGGGCATCTACGTCTCTGGCAAGCCGCGCCCGTACCTCGTGCCCGCGTTCGAGATGAACAAACTCCGCGCCGCGCAATTCATCCGGCAGGCAGCCGTCAACGCCATGCGGCGGATCGGAGGCGGGCGCTAATGGCGATCACGATTGCCGAGCTGCTGGACGACTGCAAGACGACGATCGCGGGTGTCTCCGGGCTCGGCACAACCGGACAGGTCGTGTGGCCGGAACCGGAAGTCGTGCCGCCGTTCGGCACGTTCGTCTACCTGACGTACGGACCGGGGCAGGTCACGCAGGGCAACATCGAGGACACGCTGCATCAGGTCAACATCCACGTCTGCACCACCTACACGGGCGCGTACAGCGAGCAATACGCCTCGTCGATCGACTACGCGCTGAAAGCGCAGCGGGCATTCCGCGGCAACGTCGTTGTCGCTGGTAACGCGGTGATGACCGATCAGGCAACCATCGAAACGCCGCAACTGATGACGTGGGGCGAAACGCGCCTCGTGCAGTGCATCGTCCGAATGTTTTTCCAGACGGTCGATGATGTCGTGACGGAGATCGTGCAATGAAGCTGACCTGGGTTGGTGAACGGCAGGGCGACGGGCGTCCTGTGGCAAGCCTCATCTACTACGGCATTCCGGCGCGGGACATCGCAGACGGCGAACTGACGCCGGAGCAAGAGCGGTTCGCGCTCGCATCGGGTCTCTACAAAGAGGCCAAGCCGCCCAAAACGGGCAAGGAGGGGTAGGCAATGGCCTACGCAAACGTGCTCGTCTTGGATCGGGCACAGGCGAAAATCGAAGGCACGAGAGGCACCGCCGAATCCACGATGACGCGCTGGTTGGTGTACCCCAATGGCCGGCTGACGTGGACGTACGAGGCGGAGGAAGGCATCACGCCGGAAACGCTGCGCTCGTTCCACGCGACGGACAACGACAGCATCAGCGTCGGCATCAGCCGCAGCCGGATCAACCTCGAAACCTACTTCTGCTATGACGAAGGCATCTGGTATCTGCAATCCGCGCTCGACGGCAACAACCGCACGGGATCGGCGGTCGGATCGACGCCGGAAACGTACACCTACACCCTCACGCCATCATCGGCGACGGACGATCTGGACACGTTCAGCCTCAAGGCCGGTGACGGTTCGGTCGCCTACAAGTTCGACCGCTGCGTCATCAACCGGATCACGTTGCGGGCGAACCCAGCGATGGGCGGGGACCAATACTGGATGGCCAGTATGGAGATCTTCTGCCGTTTCCGAGGGACGACCTCGTTCGACTCGCCGTCCGACATCAGCCGCAAAAAGATCGTCGCCAAGGGCACGAAGCTGTACATCGACACGCTGGGCGGCACGGCGGGCAGCACGCAGATTACCGGGCGGCTGCGGTCGTTCTCGCTCACGATCGACAACCAGATCGAAGAAAAGATCTTCATGGAAGACACGGATTACGTGTCCGGTGACTTTGCGCGCGGCGAGCAGTTGATTACGTGGGAAATGGCGCTCGAACACACATCCGACGATCAGGCGGCGATTGCCCGCGCTGGCACGGCGCAAATCTTCCGCATCCTGAAAGAAGGCGACACGATCGGCGCGACGCCAACGACCAAGGACACGCTCCGGATCACGATGCCGGTCGGGCGGTACATCCCACGGCTGGCGCCATCGTTCCAGGGGCAGAACCGCATCATGACGATGAGCGGGCGTGCGCTGCGCAACAGCAGTAACGCCGTGCCGATCGAATTCTATTTCACGAACCTGAAGTCGAGCATCACCGCATAGGAGCGATATGCAGAACTGGGCCGATCTCGTCAAGCCGAAAGTACCGACGCTGCCGAAGGGCGACGGGTTCACGTACCAGGCGATCTGGACATGGATCGCCTACCCCGACGTGCAGCCGGAAGTCGAGCGCCGGACGGAAGAGGGCGACGTGGAATACGAGCCCGCCGCGTGGTGGACGCCGAACTTCAAAGGGTTCCGGGCACTGGTGCTGTCGAACCCGTTGGGCGGGCAGACGCGGCGGGAGTCAGAGGCGTGGCGGGCGTACAACCGGGGCGAACTGAGCGAGCCGGAATACCTCGAATCAATCGCGGATCGGGTGAAGGCGTGGGACTACCGCATCATCAGCGACGATGGCGAACGGATCGACGTGCCCGCGCCGGCCGCGGATTCGTGGCAGCGGTTCTATGACCTGCCCGCCGCGCTCATGGCCTGGCTCGTTCAGGAAGTGCGAACGGTGCATTTCCCAAAACGTCCGACCCGCGCTGGGGCCAATGCTGGGACTACGGATTCGACGGCCCCGAGCGAGAGAGCCCCGGAGACGGAGCACCCGACATCCTGATTGAGGCGGCGCGCTTCCGGCTCGCTGACCTCAGTCTCGCGGAATGGGCGATGACAGACGCGGCATGGTGGCACGAACTGGCGCAGGCGATGACGAGCTGGCGGATGGGCAAGGACGCCCGCCGCGAAACGCAGACACCGCCGCCGCCCGATCAACCGGCAGACCCTTAGACGGCAGGCATGAAGTAGAGCGCGACGGCAAAGAGGACAAAGAGCATGAACACCCCGAGCACGATGCCGAGCGCAATCTTCACGATGAGGCGCATGATGGGTAACTCCCGATGACGCTAGAAGTCCATACCGTAGACCTGCGTGCGCGGGATGGTATCAGCCCCGTGCTCCGTCAGGTATCCGGCAGCGCGCAGACGATGGCGCGCGACGTGGACATGGCCGCCGAATCCGGGCGCCGCGGGTTCGAGCGGTTCAGCGCGGCGGGCGCGGCGTTGGGGATGGCGCTCGGCACGGCTGGCGGATTGCTCAGCGAATTCGCACGGGCGGCGGCGGAAGAGGAAGTTGTGTTCGCCCGGCTCGAACAGAGCATAGAGGCGACGGGCCGGAGTTATGACGAATATTCGCGTCAGGTCGAACGGGCGATTGAACGCGGCGAAGACCTGGCGTTCGCGGACGATCAGGTGGCCGACGCCCTGGCGCGGATGACCACGGTCACGGGCGACGCGGGGGCGGCGCTCGACAACATCAACCTGGCGATGGACATTGCCCGCGCCCGCAACATGAGCCTGAGCGCGGCGGCTGATCTCGTCGGCAAGGTGCATGAGGGCAACCTCGGCATCCTGTCGCGCTACGGCATCGTGGTTGACGAGAACACCACGGCGACCGAGGCGCTGGCGTTGTTGCAGCAACGCACGGCGGGGCAGGCGCAAGCCTACGCGGACACGACGCAGGGCGCGCTCGACCGTTACCGCAACTCGTTCGACAACCTGACCGAATCCATCGGCGCGCATACCGGATCGCTCCAGGCGCTCCTTGCGCTTGCCCCTGGCATCACCGCCATGTACAGCGCCATTGGCGGCGTCATCGGTGCGGTGGGGGGACTGGGCACGCTAGGCCGTGTTGCCCCATACGCAGGGGCGGCGGCATTGGGCGGCGCGCTTGCCTACGGGTATTACCAGGATGACAAGATCGCGGGCTATGGCACGACGCCCGCGAACCAGTTTGCAAACAACCTCTTTCTGACTGGCTCGGAGTTGATGAACTGGGCCATTCCGTTCTTTGATCCATACAACACGCAAAAATATCGTGACACGATGGCGTCGAATAGTGTCGAAGATGTGGTCAAACAATTCATTCAATTGAGCGCCGCTGAGGCGAACTACAAACCTGCGGAGGCGTTCGGCGCAAAGCTTGATCTGTTCGACATCGTGCCATCCGATCTGTCTGGGGATGGCGATTACCAGAGGTACATCATCGAACAAGCCACGGCAGCCGGTATGTCTGTCGGAGAGTGGATGGCTTGGCAGTTTTCGATGGTGCCTGGCGCGGTTCGCGATCCGTACACCGGGAAATACAACACGGTTGGTGGGCTTCGCATTGAGACACAACGGCGGACCGCCGCAATCGGGACACTCAACGACGAGAACTATATCGGATCACCCGGAACGAGTGGGCTCGCAGCTGCGGCAACAACTCCTGATCCATTCATTGGCAGTCCGTTCCGCAGTTCTTATCGCGCCACGGGTGACGGGAAGTGGTGGACGGGCGGCGGGGGCGGGTTGCCCGAGGGCGCGTCCGAATACATGCGCGGCGGCATGGGTGCGGTCGCCATGACCGGCATCGGCGCGAACGACGCGGCGACGCAGGAATGGTTCGACACAACCAAACTGGAGAACTACCGCCGCGCGCTCCGAGAAACCTACGGCGAGTACGCCGGGTTGGTGGAAGGCATCAACTCCGCGAATGATGCGACCCGGGCGTTTCAGGCGACGCAGGATGGCATCCTCGCATCCCAAGCGCCGTACAACCAGCAACTTCAGGAATACAACGGCGTGCTGTCCGACATGGAAGCCGGATACAAAATCTTGCAAGAGCGGCAAGCCGAGGGGATCGCGCTCACGCGGGAAGAGCAGGAATTCCTCAAGAACTACGACGGACTGTATGCGCGCGTCTCCGGCGGCGTAGAGGACGCGACGGTCGCCAATGCCCTGCTTGCCGCGCAGTACGCCGAAAACATGAGCAAGGGCGATCAACTGAACGAGATGCTGGCGGGCAACAGCGAGCAGACCGGCAACCTCGTTGACGCCATTGAGTTGCTGATCCTCAGCATGGAAGGCGTGCCGGAGGAAGTCCGGAGCCGCATCCTGCTCGACAACGCCGCCGAAACCCAGCAATCGCTATCGTCCATCGTCTCGCTGCTCAACAGCCTGGACGGGCGCTCGGCCACGTTCTACGTCAACGCGGCGGGGAACGGCGTGTCGATCGGCAACCCGAACGGTCCCGGCATCACCCCGCTTGCCACGGGCGGAATGTTCAGCACAGCGGCAACCGGACGCATGATCAGCAGCCGGTACGCACTCGTCGGTGAGAACGGGCCGGAAATGGTTGCGCTGCCGTCCGGCTCGCTGGTGACGCCGTACGGTGCGACACGGGCAGCCGGTGGCCGGGGCGGCGGGATCGTGATTCAGAACATGACGGTGTACGCGAACGACCCGATGGAATTCTCGCAACAGATGCGCAGCCGCGGGCTGGCGGAGGCGTGGGCATGAAGGGGCTGTCATTTGACGGCGTGACGTTCGCAAGTCTCAACGTAGCGGCGCAGATCGAGCCGTCGCAGGCGAGCGCACCCCGCCGGCCGCTGGCGGTTGATCGTACGTCGAGTACGCCGCTGTACGCGGGGATCAGTCAGGGCGTCCGCATCTTCTCGGTGACGTTCACCCCGAAGCCCACCTACAACACGCAGACCACGCTCCTGACGTTGCTGGGGCATCTGTCGCCGGACACGCCGGAGCCGCGCACGTTCGTGGCTGAGCTGCAAGACGGCACGGACATCTCCTGTCTTGCGGCGGTCGGGTCGTACCGATTCGTCAACACGAACCAGTTGATCGTTGACTTCTATACCGCCGATCCGATCTGGCGCGAACTGACGCCAACGATCATTAGCGCAACCGGCATCACCACAACCACGCAGATACCGCTCGTCAACGATGGCGGCGCGGTCGCCTGGCCCACGGTCAAGGTTGGCTGGTCATCGAACAGAGCGAGTGAAGCGCCAACGGTCGGATGGAAGTACAAGCGCGAAGTCACCGTCACGAATGGCAGTGACGAGGATTGGATCGATGAGCCGATCTGCTTGGACCTGGACGATACCGCGGCGTGGGTGACGGGCAGCAAGGCGCAAGCGGACGGCGACGATCTGCGCGTCATCTATCAGGGCGAATCGCTGGCGCGTGAACTCGTCAACTGGAATACCAAGCGGACGCTCTGCTGGGTGCTGCTCAGTATCAAGGCGGGCGCGTCGATCACCGTTGAGGTGTGGTACGGCAACCCGGACGCGACCGCGCCAGACGATCTGAGCACGCGCACGGGCGACGAGAAAACGTACGTCGCGTTCGACACGGAGTCCTACAACGGCACGGCCACGGCAGGCACGACAACCACGCTCACCGATTCGGGCGCGGCGTGGGAAACGGACCGCTGGGCCGGTTCGTACCTGTTGCTCCTGAGCGGCACGGGCTCCGTACGGTACCGGCGCATTACCAGCAACACCGGGACCGTACTCACGCTGAACCGTGCGCTCGCCACAGCCCCGGCGGCGGGCACCGGGTACGCCATCCTCAGTAGCGGCATGTTCTTCGACGGCGGGCGCGTCACAGGCGGCGTGACGAGCACCGCGATTCAGGACACCGGACATACCCGCAAATGGGGCACGAACCAACTGAAGGGCGCGACGGTGCAATTCGTCGGCGGCTCCGGCGCGACGCCCGCCACGATGACCGTTGCGAGCAACACGACTGATACGATCACGTTCACCGGATCGTTCAGCGTCAACCCCGCCGTCAACGACAGCTACAACATCACCCGGTACGGCGTCTATCAGTACGTGGTCGATACCGCGCACACGGAGACGGCCCACCGCGGCGTCCGCAGGATCAACCGATTCTACGAACAGCCGGGCAAGGTGTGGCCGGTTGAGGACACGCCGGGCGGTTGGGGCATCGACACGTACCTGGAGAACCAGGACGACTACGCCGTCTTTGCGCCGTACAACACCGGCAGCGGCGGCGGGCATAGTCAGAACTGGTGGCCGAACATCCGCATCCGTCGCCGCGTCGGGCAAGAGGCGGGCTACAAAGACGAGGGGAACGGCGACGGGATGAGCACCCGCACGCCGCAGGGCTTGCAGGGTATCTACTTCGACTATCAGATGCAGGCCGAGTCCGGGCTGTGCGACGTGATCATGGCGGTTCGTGAGCGGACCGCGACGGACTGGACGGTCGCCGTCACCGACTCAACGACCCGCGCCAGTCTCACCGACGTGGCCGCGCAGTACGTTGACCTCAGCGCCTACAACAACCCGACCCGGCTTGGCTTCTTCGTGGTACCCGCCGATGACGCGCAAGAGATTCCGTCAAGTAGCACCACGACCGATGATGCCGAGTTCCGCACGCTGGATTACCTCGAGTTGTACCTGGACACGACGGAGCACACGAGCCTGAGCAGCAACGCCTACACGGTCGGGTCCGAGGTTGGCATCTACGATCTGCAAGCAACGCTGAGATTCGGCGGCGGCACGTATTCCGACGAGCCGTACGAAGTGGTCCAGTTCGGTGGAAGCGGTCATTGGATCGGTCTGGAATCCGGCGAAAAGATTTGGCTGCGCACCGCGCCGGACACAACTCAGAACATCGTCGCCGTCTACAACTCATCGAACGTGTTGCAGTACCGCGCGCCGTGGGCTGCTGTGGCGACGCGCTACGGGCTCGACATCGACGGCAACGCGCAACCCACGGTACAGGGCCCGATTGGCGGTATGCGCCCGTTCGTGAACCTGCTCGGCACGTCACAGGATCGCGTCACCGGCTGGACACTGACCAACAGCTCCGGCGTGTCGTCAACGATCGCAAACGCATCCTCCCCGGACTTCGACGGCAACAGTCAAAGCATCCGCGTCAACGTCACGGCGACGCCGGTTGGCGCGTGGACGATCACGCTCGCCGCCGCGTTGATCAGCGTGACACCGGGCGAAATCTACGAGTTCCATGGCGCGTTCTATCGCTCCGGAATGGCCGGAACCATCGACGCAAACATGAAGGTGGAGTGGAGGAACGGCGCGAACCCCGCGACAGTCGATTCAAACATCGTGGCATCAGCCACGCTCACAAGCAACACCACCTGGTACACGATGGGTGGCGGGCAGCGCATCGCGGATTACGACGGAGCGGGCGGGCAGACCGATGGTGTACTCGTTACGCTGTTTATTGAAGGCTCCGGCAGCATGACCGGGGATGTCTATATCGACCTCGTGACGCTTGGCGTGCCGCACCTACTGCACATCAGCGAGTCCGAACAGGGCACGCTGACCGCTGATGTCGAATGGCATGAGGGCTACCACGGATGACGAGTATAGGCCCGCAGACCATCATCCTTGCGGACGCCGGTTGGTCGAACAAACGCGAAGTGCGCGTCGGCAACGTCTCCGCCAACTGGCAGATCAACGGTATCGGTCGCCTGTCCGCATTGGTTCCGATCCGCGAGGCGTGGCGGCAGGGCATCGACGATTACACCGACCTCGAACTGTATTGGAAGCCTGTCTCTTATACACATCTGACGCTGCCGACGAAG
>ERZ761601.262-NODE-262-length-9646-cov-3.870191_pt1 | contig 9646 bp, 19 predicted proteins | sample MGYA00433092_ERZ761601 | MGnify/ENA primary metagenome ERZ761601 (study PRJEB28899, sample SAMN03785571) | bioreactor sludge metagenome | biome: EBPR Sludge; feature: EBPR Bioreactor; material: 0.22µm filtered reactor supernatant | place: Saint Lucia: Queensland...
GCGCGGCGGTGTGGGCGATGAACTCGGCGCTCGCGGTCGTGCTCGCGTGCCCGGCGAGGTAGGCGGCGACGACGTCGGCGATCAGGATGTCGTCGAGGCGGGCTTGGCCGGCAGGGCGTGGCGGGGTGTACTTCTGGGCGAGGTAGCGGGCGAGGGCCGCCTCAGCTTCTGCAGCGCGGTCTGCGCCGCAGCCTGTGCCGATCTCACGCGCTCCGTCGAGGATGACGTAGACGGCGGCGCGGTCGGCGCGGCCGGCGCGCAGGTAGAGCCGTGGTCCTTTGCGGGGGCGGGACATCGCGAGGCCTCGATCATCAGCTCCAGGTCACGGCGCGTGGTGTAGAGCCTGCCGCCGATCTTGGCCACTCTGAGCGTGCCTTTGACGCGCTCGGTCCTGAGCGTCCGCACGGTGATGGTGCCCGACGGCACGATCTCGCGCCGGCACAGCTCGGCGGCCTCCTCGAGGGTGAGGTACTGGGTCATGCGGCCTCGCGCTTGTCCGCCCGATCCAGCCGCTCGATCTCCGCGACGATCAGGGCTGCGGCGCGGATCAGGTTGCGGCGGCGGTCCTTCGGCTTCCACCAGTGCAGGCTCCACGGCCACAGCTTCGGCGGTGGCCCGGCCTGGGGGCGTACACCGTGCGGTGCCGGATGCGCGTAGCACGCGGCCGCATCCGCCAGTTCGCCGCACGAGTGCTGGTCGTCGTGCGCGACCGTCCAGCCTTCCACCTGCATCTGCCGCTCGCGCTCGCGCGCGATCTCGGAGGCGACGCGCTCGTGCGGCTCGCACGGCCAGCCCATCACCTTGGCGCGCAGGAACTCGCCGATGTGGGCGGCGACCGCACAATGGTCGCGACCGGCGCCGTAGGTGGTGACGTGCTCGCGCCCGTTCTCGCCGACGACACGGGCGACGATCACGACCTGATGGTAGCCGTAGCGCTCCGCGATCTCGCGCGCGGCCTCGATGGGGATGTCGGTGCCTTCGAGAATGTCGGTCATGCGGCCTCCTGGATGAGTTTCAGCCACCGATCGTGCACGTGCATGCGCACGGCGATGGGCTCCGGCAGCGCGCCTTGCCAGCGGCGCGGCTCGCCGTCCCGGTAGGTCGCGATGCTCGGCGCGGTGTGTTCCCGAAACTCGACGCCGTACCAGCCGATGCGGACGGCGCGCACGCCGAACAGCTCGATGCGCGTCAGCAGCTCGGGATCAGCATCGAGCGCGCAGTTGAGCTTGGGTGCGTGGCCCGCGGTCAGATACCAGGTGACGAGGCGGTGCGGGCGCACAGCCGAGACCAGCCGCACGCAGCGCCCGCGCGGCCGGTCGTACTCGTGCACGACGAGATCGCCCGGCATGATCTGGCGACGCACGGTCACAGTAGCTCTCCCTGCGGATCGGCGATGGCGGCGGGCGCTGGGCGCGGCAGCATCCAGCGGGCGGGCGGGTGAATCGCGCCGCCCGGCTCCCACCGGAAGAACCCGAGCGCGCCCTTGGCGGCGATCGGCGCGCAGGGGCTCGGATCGCGCAGCACGAGCCCCACGGGGCCGACGAACCACGGGCTCGCACGCTGCTCGCCCGTGCACGCGCCCGCGTAGCGCACCACGTCCACCACATCGACGCTGCCGATGATGCCGCCGCGCACCAGCAGGTGCGGCTGAGGCGCGACCACGCCGCACGAGTGCCGCATGAAATCGGCGGCGCTCTCGTACTCGTCTCGTGTCATGCCGGTCGAGGCGTGGATAGCGACGCGACCGCGGAACGCGAGGCCGGGATTGGGCTTGCGCCAGTCGCGGTTCTCGAAATCCTTGCCGCCGGGGACGATCGCCCACGCCCACGGCTGGCGGACGGAGAGGGCGAGGGGTGGGAGGTGCGTCATCGGGCGCTCCAGTAGCGGCCGACATGAGCGGGCGTGACCGGAACGATGACGTCGTCGTTGTCGGACGCCGCGTAGCTGCTCGCCAGTGCCCATATCTCGGCCTCGCGGCATTCGTCGTCCGACCACGTGGCGATGATCTCTGCCGGGGTCTCGGCAGCCGCCATCAGCAGGCGCAGGAGCGTCCGCTCGTCGTCGCGCCGCCAATTGGGCAGTGATACGAGCTTGCCGCCGATCCACTCGAACTCGGCGTCGTCGTCGACCGGGTCATCATCTTCGGTATGCGCCGCCTGGATCGCCGCCTCGATCGCGTCGAGCGCGACGTCCATGTCGCGTGGACCGGGCAGCCCATCCTTGGCGACGATGCCGAGGATTCGCGCGACCTCGTCACGTGTTGCGCCAGTCAGGTGGAAAATCGGCTTGCTCATGCCTCGCCCCCATAAAGCGGCAGCATCGAGCGCGCGACGTGTTTTCCGAGGTCGGAGAGATAATAGAACACGCCGCCCCACATGCTGCGGCTCATGTCCTCCTCGCCGAAGGGGCCGCGGAACAGTCCAAGCTCCCATGCGAGGCGGTGCATGCGGCTGTCGCCGGGCGCGCAGCAGTAGTGATCGCGGTAGCCGGCGCGCTCCGGCCGTCCGCCCTGGTGGCCGTAGGCGTGCAGGATGATGTCGCGCTCGGCCTCGCTCAGATCCGCGACCAGCCGGTGCTGCGCCGGCAGCGCGATGTCTCGATCGGCCGCGCGCCGTGCGCTGATCTCCTGGAACTGCAGGTCCGGGTAGCAGTCGCCGAGCCGCAGCTTCAGCGTGTAGCGCGCTTTGGCGGCGGTCGGGGCGTAGACGATGTCGGCATCGTCGGACCATTCGACCTTGCAGGACCACGCCTTCATGATGCGCTGGGTGCCGCTCATGCCGCTCTCCCGCGTCCGGTGCCGCCGCACGCGCTGCACGGGCGCTGCGCGTCGGGGGGCACGTGCTCGTGGCGGATGGGCGAGCCGTCCGCCTTCGTCGTGCCGGCGCCGAGGCAGGCCGGGCAGGCGTGGCCGGGGCCGTCCTCGCCGGCAGCCCGCTCGCGGTCCCATGTCAACAGGCAGGACCACTGGATGGCGGCGAGACTCGCCACCTGATTGTCGTGGCCGATGCCGCGCAGGCTCATGCCGAGCGCGAGCGCGTAGATCGCCACCGCGCGCTTCAGGGGCAGCTCGCCGACGTAGTTGGTGATCCTGAGCGCGATCTGCCGGTCGGGATCGTCGAGGCCGGCTTCGACGTAGCGGTCAGAGGTCATGCCTCGTCCTCCTCGAACAACTCGCGCGCCAACTGATCGGCGATGTCGCCGGCATCGTGCTCCACATCACGCAGGAGCATGTTCAGATGAGCGCGCGCTGTCATCGCGTCCCGGCCAGTGCCTTCGACCGTCACCGATCCGGCTCCGTGGACGAGAGTGGCGCGCGCGAACGTGGCGCCGGTGCGGTGCTGCCCCATGACGATCCGGTCATGACCGATGCTGTGGGTCGTCACGCCGCGTCCTCCCCATGCTTCTCGAGGTGGTCGGCCCAGGCCCAAGCGCGCTGGACGATGCGGTTCATCGACGAGCGGCGGCGGTCCTCCCAGGCGCGCTTGAAGGCGGCGAGTTTGTCGGGATCGGTGATGGCGTCGACCGCGCTCTGGTAGGTGCGTCGGTCCTCTAGATCGCCGTACTGACAGGAACGCAGCGCCGCGACCACCGCGGCCTTGCGGTCGCGCATCGCAGCGGCGACCGGCTCCTTGGTGTAGCCGACGCGCTTCCACCAATCGTCGTAGGGCTCGCAGATGCCGGCAAGGAAGATCGGCACGTCCTCGCTCTCGTCGCGGTACGGCTCCAGGTCGCGGGCCACCACGCGCCCGGCGTAATGGCCCTCGCTGATGAACGTCAGAGCGGCGAGCGCGATGGTGCGATCCGGCGCCAGGAGCGTGGCGGCATCGGACGGATTGACGATGTCGTAGCAGAGCATCACGCGGTCTCCCCTGCCGTCGCGCGGCGCTGGTCGTGGCGCCACAGGGCGTCGGCCGCGTCGCGGGCCTGCTCGGCGGTGAGCCCGTCGATGATCAGCACGCGCTGGCCGACGCAGACGCTGGAATGGCCGACCTCCCAGACCCGGCTGGCCGGCACGATCACGTAGCCGGCGCGCGACAGCGCCTGCTCGAGGCGCTGGGCGTCGTCGTGCGATCCGGCGACGGACGAGAGCGAGAGCCCGAACAGCGCCGTGCGCAGCGCGTCGAATGCGGTTCCCATCACGCGGCCCCCCCGGTCTGCTCGGCGGCTGCCGTCTTGCCGGTGAGGCGCTGGGGCGCGGACCCTGGGGCCGGCAGCGCGTACTCCGGGTGCCGCAGCTCCGGCGGCAGCCAGCCGCATCTCCGCGCCGCCTCGGCCGCGGCGGCGGCGAGGTCCGCCTTCTTCATGTCCGCCAGCACGTCCTCGGGCGCGAGGCCATCGCCGCGTCCCGCCTCGCGCATCTCGTCGAGCGCGGCGATGATGACGGCCTTGGTCGCGCGCTTGAAATAGTCCTCGGCGAGGAACGCCGCGCGCGCCGCCTCGAGGTAGGCGGCACCAGGAAGTGCCGCCACCAGAGCATCGCAGCCGTTGTCGCGTGACTTGTAGCGCCATCGCGTGGTGGTGAGGTCGAGCGTCTGCGCGACGGCGGCGGCCAGCATGTCGCGCACGCCGTATGGCCCGGTCAGGCCCGCGATCGGCGTGCTCAGCAGCACCGGCAGCCGCTCTGCGAACGTGTGCGTGCCGGTGACGCGCACGCTCGGATGCCCATCCGGTCGCAGCACCGCAGGCGCGTCGTAGCGACAGGTGAGCGCGGCGACGAGCACGCGCATGGCGAGCTCCGGGTCGCTGGCCAGCGCCTTGGCGGCGGCGGCCGTTCTCGCCTCGCTCAGTGTCTCGGCCAGCGCCTGGCTGATGGCGGGCGTGTCGTCCCCCGCCTCGTCATCGCCATCACCCACCATCGCGCCGACGCCCGGCAGGTCCTCGCCATCCTCCAGCGGCACGCGGCCAGCGCCGCCGCAGGTGTCGCAATCAGCGGGCTCGACGCCGGCGCAATCCGGGCACGGTTCAGTGTCGCCGTCCGCGTCAGTCTCGCCGATCACGTCCTCGATGTCGGCCTGGCCGTCGGCGCTGGGCCGCACGTAGCCGCAGAGGATATTCTGCACCGTGCCGTCGTGCATCACCTGCAGCACGCAGCCCGCACGCGCGCGCTGCTCCGCGCTGTAGGCCGCCGCCTCGGACGCCTGCTCGATCAGCTTGATCTCGCGCGCGATGCGATCGACGGTGGCCTCGTCGCCGCGGTCGTTAGCGGCCAGACTCTCCTCCTCCAGAGCGGCGACGCGCGCATTGTCGGCGTCGGAGAGATCGAAGCTGCCGCCGGGCGGCTCGAGCCGCTGCCAGTCCCACCGCCAGCCGTAGTCCATCTCGCTCGACAGCGCGACCCAGGCCCAGCCCTGCCCCAGGATCAGAGCCCTGAGCCCGGCCGCCTGCTCGGCGCTCCACTCGTCCGTCAGCCGCTTCGCCAGCGCGCCGTCGTCGAGGTAGGCGTCGTCGGCGAACAGGTCCTCGGAAACCGTGCCGCCGGCGGCGAGGTAGCGCTCGAGCACGGCGGCCGGCACGCGGCTCTTGGCCGGCCGCTCGGCGGCGAGCTCGCGCCGCACGTCGGTCGCGGTCAGGCCGCCGCCGTAGGGGCTGGCGTTCCGCGCGCGGCCCTTGAGCTTGGCCCACGCCGCCTCCTGCGCCGCGTGGTCGCCGACCGTGAAGGCCTGCGCGATCTCGGCCGCGATCGTGCCGCTGCGCCACGCTTTGCGCACCGGGTCGGCGAGGCGGCCCAACGCCAGGTGCTGGCGCACGGTGCGCTCGGCGAGGCCGAAGCGGGTGGCGATGTCGGCAACGGTCTTGCCCTGCTCGACGAGGCGCGAGAGCACCGCGTGCTGATCGACCGGGTGCATCGGCAGCCGCACGGTGTTGGCGACGAGCGATGTCTCCAGCGCCTCGGCGTCGTCCTCGTTGCGGATCAGCACCGGGATCGGCGTCGCCTTGGCCCACTGCTTCGCCTTGACCAGCCGCTGGATCGCGGCGTAGCGGCGGCGGCCGTCGATCACCTCGTAGCGATCGCCGCCGGCCGGCCGCACCGCGAGCGGCTGGATCAGGCCGCGCTGGGCGATCGAGGCCTCCAGCTCGTCGAGGCCGTCCTTGCCGGCGGCGCGGGCGTTGATCGCGTCCGATGCGACCAGCCTGGCGAACGGCACGGTGGTGACGGTGGATGTGGTCATGGGCTCTCCTCGAGCGGTTGCAGGTCGGTGACGGCGGCGATCTCGGCGCCGGGGAACGCGTCGAGCACGGCGGCGACGGCGGGATCCTCGCGCAGCGCCTCGGCCTCGGCGAGGAGGCGCTTCCTCTCGATGCCGGCGCGGATCACGGCGCGGATCGCGTCCTCGTGCCCGGCGAAGAGCCGCAGCGTGTCGCGGATGGCGCGCATCAGGTGGATGCCGGCCTCCTTCTCGGCCTCGGTCATCCGGCCGGCCTTCACGCGGGCCGAGTAGACGCGGTAGCGCAGCGTCAGCTCGCGGCCGGCCTCCTCGGCCTGCGCGGCGAGCGGGACCCTGGCCGGCGCCGCATCGCTCATGACGGCCTCCGCGTTAGCCGCAAGGCGAGCCATCCGGCGGCGATGCTGCCGGCGAGCCAGGCGGCGGCGAGCCACCAGCCGTCGAGCCGCGCGAGGACGGCGAGAGCCATCCCGAGCGCGAGCGCCGCAAGCCACATGTCCCATGTCAATCGCCGCATCCTCGCCTCGTTCTTGCTTTGCGCCCGGCGGCTCCCCTTGCGGGGAGCCGGCCGCCCGGCGCTGGAAAGAATCGTCCGGGCCCGGACGCCCGCTTCACATCTTCGTCCGGGCCCGGACATGCCCGCCCGCGCCGCCGCCCTCGGGCGGCGCGGGACGGAGACCCTCATGCGCCGGCCGCGCGGCAGCGCCGGGCGGCCCAATCGCAGCGGGCGATCGCCCCGGCGATGCGGCTCCGCACGGTCCTTGGAAGGACCGCGATATTGGCGTCGAGCGAGCGCAGCAGATCGCGCGCCTCGGCGAGCGCGTCGGCGGCCTCCGCCAGCGCGGCCGGGCCGCCGGGCGGCAGATCGCGCAGTGCCTCGGCCATCGCGTTGCCGTCCGATTCGCGCCGCACGCTCATGGCCGGTCCCCCGCCGTGGCGGCATGATCCGACCACGCCTCGTCGAGCGCCGCGCGGTGGAACGCCAGCAGCCAGAGCAGGAGCCGGTCGTGCTGATGGTGGTCGCGCGGCATGACGACCTGGGCGACGTCCGCCTCGTCGCCGGCGGTGTGCCCGGCGACCACGATGCCGTCGATGCGCCAGCCGCAGCGCGGCTCGGCGACCAGCATCACCGCGCCCTCGATGCTGGCGATGACGATCTCGCCGACCATCTCGTCCATGACGAACGGGAAGAACAGCGGCGGCGGGCCGTCGGGCGCGGTGTCGGCCGCTGGTGCCGGCTCGGCTGCCGTGGCGGTGGCGTGCTGTTGCATGGTGGTCCCCCTGGGTTCGTGCAGCGTGGTTCGTAAGACGGTGGCGCGCGGCGCCGCTCAGGCCGCGCCGTCCGGCGGACGGGTGTCGACGCGGACGGCGTCGGCGATCTCCTCGGGCGCGAGGTCGGTGCCGTTGACGAGCAGCTCGGCCTTCATGTCGGCGAGCTCGCCGGCCAGCCATTGCCGGAGCCGCGCCTGCTGGTCGGGCCGGCGGCGCAGCTCGTCGAAGGTGCGCTCCAGCATCGCCCACAGCGCGTCGTCCGGCTTCCTCGGCGGCGCCCGGTTGATCTCGCCCAGCCGCGCTGCGACCTGCCCCGGCCGCAGGATGGTGATGGTCATGAGGTGCCTCGTTCTTTGGTTGCGCCGGGCGATTCCCCTGCGGAGAGCCGGCCGCCCGGCGCGGTGGTTGGCGGTTGACGGTGCCGGACGACCGGCGGGGAATGTCTCGACTCGCGCACTCGACCATGGGGGATTATATAGTTCACGCAGCGTGAATGTGTCAAATATATATTCACGATGCGTGAATCACTCGTTGCCGCATTGATGACTACCCGGTGTTGCTGCTAGCTTGGCTTCAGAACGGATGGGGGTGCCGATGCGCCTATTGTTGATATGCGCAGTGTTATTTGTTGGCGCCGGCTTGGCGTTCGCTGGCGAGCACGACGTCGCATGGGGGAGGCTCGCTGGCGAGCACATGGGCCGAGCTGAGGCCGCAGCAAAGTGCGCCGGCTACGAGATCAATACGTCGCGCCGCGATCGTGTCCTCGCTCTTTACGGCGACGGGCCGGCTGCCCGAGCTCTGCATCGCGAGCGCGCCATAGTGCGGGCCGATCGCGAAGCTGCCATTGTTCGCAACGGCAGGGAGGTGTGCGCCACATTGCTGGATTTGTACGGACCTAGAGGGCTAGGGATCGCGGGCTATTTGCTCCCGATTGGCAGCAAGGAAGCTGTCGATGCTACAGGTGGTCTCGACCACGGGATCAAGCTCGGCGTCGATCCGCGCGGGTTCGAGGCGCTGCACTGGCTGCGGTTCGGCGGCATCGCGACGGCGATCGAAACCGTGTGCGGTGCCCGCTACGAGATGGCACCCGTCGTCCAAGCCCAGATCTATATGATGGGCCAGTTGGTCGGGCCGCGCGACGCGATGATGACCATGACGGCGGCGATGTCCGCTGCGGGCGATGCATATGAGCTGAAGACCGATCGGCGCGGCTTTTGCTCGCGGATACTGCGCGACTACGGGCCGGAAAGTGAACGGCCATTGGTTCGGTTAAAGCGCGCCAGATAGCCGCAGGTCCACTGCGGTGCATGGACGGCATGCCACGGGATTGCTACAAAGAACACAAAGTGAACATTCAGGTTATGGGACTGTGCCCTGGATCATCCGCCAGGTCTTGAGCGGCAGTCCGCTCGTATCGCCGCGATAGATCCAGTCAAGCGTGATGTCGAATCGATCGCAGAGTGCGATAGCGTTCTCTAAGCGCATCAATCGCGCACCTTGCTCGTACTGATTGTAAGTGTTGAATGCGATGCCCGCCGCAGCAGCGAACTCACCCTGCCCCATCTTGAACGCCTCGCGCGTGCGGCGCAACCGTGTTGCAACCTCGCGGCGCAGATCGGTTGTATCGGTTGGTCCGTTCATTTCGCACATTCTCGCCGACCGCCTCGTTTCAGTCTATTCACGTTCGCCTCTTGACTAAACTTCACGAAACGTGAATGTTGTCGATATGAATCAGCCCATCACATCGATCGACGAACTTGTCACCGCTTTCGGTGGCCCCACGGCGCTCGGTGATTGGCTCGGCGTTGGTGCCAGTGCCGTCAGCAATTGGCAAGCGCGTGGGAACATTCCCACCGGCTGGCACCTTCGGCTCTACCTCGAATGCGAGCGTCGGAAACTCCCGGTCGATCTCGCGGTGTTCGGGTTTGATGGCGCCGACCTAGCCTTGTTCACGGATCGCCAGCGAATGGCCCATGATCGTGCGCCCGGCAGCGCACCGGAGGCCGCGTGAGCTACGGCATCGACAACAGCGCCCCGGCGGCCAGCGTCGACCGCCGCGCCACCAACGGCCTCGTCACCGCCAACGACTTTGTCGGCGAGCCCGGCGACGCCATCGACCACCCGGCCGGCACCACCGACGGGAGGGCGGCATGACGGCGGGCGCGCTCGGAAGACTACAGATCCTCGGGGGCGAGGCCGCTGTGCTTGGC
>ERZ761601.265-NODE-265-length-9598-cov-8.319396_pt1 | contig 9598 bp, 13 predicted proteins | sample MGYA00433092_ERZ761601 | MGnify/ENA primary metagenome ERZ761601 (study PRJEB28899, sample SAMN03785571) | bioreactor sludge metagenome | biome: EBPR Sludge; feature: EBPR Bioreactor; material: 0.22µm filtered reactor supernatant | place: Saint Lucia: Queensland...
GAATACGAATTCGGCGAACTCGCCTACGAGCGGCCGTCATCCATCGAGGATGACCGGCCGCTTTTTCGTTTTCTCCTCACTACGTCGACGGACGGCATAAACGGTTCACGGAGAGCAAATATGAAACTGTATAGAAGTCACGGCGCCGCCCAGGGCAGTGGTGCAACAGCAGGACAGCAGAGTCAGCAAGCGGGCCAGGCGGTCGGCCAGAGCGGGGCTGCGTCAGGGCAGCAGGACTCAGGGAGCGGGCAGGACTCGGCCGGCGCATCGGCGGCGCAGCAGTCTGTTCAGTTCACGGCCGAGCAGCAGGCGGCGGTTGACAAGATCATTGTAGATCGGCTGAAGCGGGCAGAGGAGAAGTGGGAAGCCGCTCAGACGGCGAAAGCTCAGGCCGAGACGGACGCGGCCGAGGCGAAGCGGCTGGCGGATGAGAAGAAGTATGAGGAGTTGGCGCGCAAACGCGAGGCCGAGGCGGCTGACCTGAAGGCCAAGCTGCGCCAGATAGAGCATGACCAACTGCGGCGCGACGTGGCCCAGGCGGCCGGGATTCCGCAGTTGTGGCAGCGGTTGCAGGGCGAGACGGCCGAGGAGTTGACGGCGGACGCCAAGGCGCTGGCGGCGATGATGCAGCCAGCAGCCGGACAGCGGACGGCGACGACGACGCCGACGCCCCCGGCCCAGGGCGGGCAGACCGATTACGTGAAGCAGGCGATTGAGAGGCAGCAGAAACGCGCGACGGCCGACGATCCGTACGCGGCGATGATGAGGAGTTGAGGCAGGAGAGGAGTGATATGCCGACGACGAATAGCTACCGGTTGAGCCGCGCGCAGTGGCTCGTGGATTGCGAGAACTCGCCGAGAGACCTCGGCGGGCAGATCGACTGGGCCAGCGTGGACCCGGCGCGGGTCGACGCGGCGGGGAACAAGATTATCCCGGACGGCACGATCATGGCCCGCATCGTTTCCAACGGGAAGCTGATCCCGCGGCGCGACGTGGCCGCGCGCGGCAACGCGCTGGGCACGGAGACGGCGGTGGGCATCCTGATCGGGCAGGCGAACGAGAGCGACCGGAGCGATGCGTTGACGGGGTATGGCCTGCTGCTGGGCGGCGTGGTCTACAACAACCTGCTGCCCGACTTCGGCCACGCCAACCTGGCGACCTGGAAGACGGAGCTGGAGGCGGCGGCGCTGACCTTCGTCTATCTCACGCACACCAACACGGCGGCCGCCTAGGAGGATCATCATGGACTTGGACTTCACTCAAGTGATCAACGATCTCGGCGGCAACCGGGGGTTCTTCGAGATCGCGCGGGCGGCACGGACGCCGGCGAGCTATCTATTCCAGCGGTTTCTGCCGGAGCAGGTGCGGCCGACATACGACGTGAGCACGGGGTCGATGCGAATCATCCCGACCTTCGCGGGCCTCAGTGGCATGGACGCGCGGTATGCGCAAGTCGGCGCGATGGACGCGCGGACGTTCATGGAGCGGACGGCGAAGCTGACGGCCAAGCTGCCGCTGACGGAGAACGCGCTGCGCGAGATTTACGCCTTCAGCCAGTCCATCAGCGGCCAGGGCGGCGACGTGCGGGGATGGCTGCGGGGCGAGGTCGAGGCGATCTTCAACAACGTGGTGATGCAGGCGCAGTTGGACACGATGGAGTGGCTGCGCGGGCAGGCGTTGAGCGAGGGGGACGGCATCAACTGGCGCTACGACAACGTGACGCTGCGCGTGGACTACGGCATTCCGGCCGGGAACAAGTTGACGGTGCGGACGCTGGCGTCGAACAACGCCTACGGCGGCAGCGCCTCGAAGTTCTGGGAGGACGTGCGGGCAGCGCAACGGCTGCTCAACTACCGCGTGACGGCGCTCATCGCGCACCCGGACACGATTGACGCGATCATCCACAACAGCGTGAACGCGGCGCGGGTCATCGGCCAGGACGGCAACGGCGGCTGGTTCGACATTCAGCGGTACACGGGCACGACGGAGCAGCCGAGCGGCGACGCGCGGGACACGTTGCGGTTGTGGGCGTATGGCCTCGAGGGCGAGGTGATCGATCCGGCGAACCCGACGCAGACGATCAAGGTGCCTTTCCTGGCCCCGGGCAAGTTGCTGGCCATCGGCGCGGCCGGCCGGGGTGGGTACGTGGTCGGCATGGGGGCGCAGGAGCAGCCGTTGGACAACCGGCCGGTGGGGTACACCCACATTGGCCCCACTGTCGAAGGCGCGAATGTGCCTGGTCGCTGGGGGCGGATGTACGTGCCGCAGGAGCGGCCGTGGGAGCTGCACGGGGAGTCGGTGACGAACGGGCTGCCGGTGATTGAGGATCCGGCGAAGATCGTCATTGCCACAACCGAGCTGGCCTAGCAGGGCAAGTAGGTCAGTAGGTCAGTGACGGAGGAGAGATGGCTGAGGTGATGCGAGAGGTAACTGAGGCGGCCGAACTGGGGAGTGTGGCGAAGCTGCACCCAGGCGCGCGAAAGGTGACCATCGATGAGGCCAATGGCGTGGCCTACGTGTTTATCGGGCGCAGTCGCCGAGCCATCACCGTGAGCGGCGAGGCGTTCAAGGCGCTGGTGGAGGCGCTACCGGCGACGGCTGGGGATGACGTGGCCCAAGAGGTGGCGTCGGTTGATCCAGCCACGCCGAAGGCGAAGCGCGGCAGCAAGTAAGAGCATGGTGGTTCTCCTCCTTCCGGGTTCGGGCGGGTCGTGTATTGAGCTACTGGCGCGACCCGCTCGACCGGGGAGAAGAACCCTCTCCCACGGGGAGAGGGAGCAGGCGTACCCGCCCTCTCCCAGAGGGGGTTGGCGCTGGAGGTGACAGATGACGATTGCGCTGTTGAAGCAGCGACGGGAGTTGAATAAGCGGAAGCTGGCGGCGCTGGCATTCCTGGCGATGGCGGCCGACGTGGACGAGTGGCCGGAGCGGCTGGAGGGGCTGGCGAAGAAGGCGGAGGCGCTGGGCAACGAGAGCCTCGTCCGGTCGTTGGTGCAGGAGGTCGTGCAGGTGGTGGCGATGAGCGGCAACTTGCCGACGGTGCGGCAGGCGGTGATGGAGACGGCCGCGCCCGCTGAGGAGGCGGCTGAACCTGCCGCCCCGGCCAAGGGCAAGGGGAAGAGCAAGGCTCATGAGCCGGATTAGCGGATCGGTGCGCTATGACGCGGACGGGAACGGCGTGGGCGAGGTGGCCACGCCGGGCGTGCGCGTGACGGCCGAGTGGCCGGATGGGCGGGTGACGACGGTCGTGAGCGACGCGACCGGGGCGTTCACCGTCCACACGGTGCTGGCCGGGGAGTACCGGCTGTTCATCGCCCCGCGGGACTTGCCGCCGAACACGGCGGCGGCCGTGGGCGAGTTGGCGGTGCTGTTCGATGGGACGCCGTTCGATGAGGCCAACTTTCGGCTGACGCCGGCGGCAAGCGGCCGGGTGGCGCAGCTGGTGGCGCTGCTGCGGCGGCGGCACGCGGCGGTGGCAGCGGCGTACTGCTGGGACGAGGCGGCGCTGGAGGAGCTGGCGGCCGAGGCGCTGGGGATGTGCGGCCTGGGCGCGGCCGACGAGGCGCTGACGGCGGCGCAGATGGGCGACCTGGCGGTCATCCTGGCGGTGCTGGTGTGGCGGCGCGTGGAAGAGGCGGCGGCGTTGGGGTTCGACTTCGAGGCCGACGACGCGGCGTTCAAGCGGTCGCAGCTGGCGACGCAGGCGACGGCGATGCGCCGACGGGCCGAGGATCGGGCGTGGCGGCTGGGGCTGTGCGGGTTCGAGCAGATGGTGGTGGAGATAGGCTGCATGCCGGTGTTCGAGGATGTCGGCTTTGGAGGCTGGGGTGTCTAGTCTGGCGCGGCCGTGCGGATGCGCGTCAGAGTTACCTTGCCGGTGCGGCGGCTTGGGCGCGAGCCAGGCGGAGTTGCGCGAGATGCGGCGGGCGCAGGAGGCGACGATGGCCTATCGGGCGACGTTCCTGCGCTATGAGCCGGAGCGAGATGCTTGCAGCGGGCAGCGCGTCGATGGGGGGTACCCGGAGGTGCAGGTGTGCTGCGGGGTGAGCCTGGTTAAGAGGGCCGACCCGCGGCCGGAGGCGATGACCGACGGCGCGACAGTGACACTGTACACGGTGCGGTTGCCGCACTGGATGGCGGGGAAGGCGCGGCCGATGAGCCGGTATCGGATCGATCAGGCGCACGGGCGGCCGTTGGCGCGGCCGTTGGTGCTGGAGCAGGTGGGCGATGCGGGCGTGGGGCCGACGGCGGTGTACGTGAGGGCGCGATCGGTATGACGACGGGTCGGGCGGACACGAGCCAGGTGAGCGCGGCGCTGAAGCGGCTGGTCGACGCGGTGAGCGGCGAGCAGTTGGAGAAGGCGCTGATGGCCGGCGGGCTGGTGCTGGAGGCCAAGGCGAAGTCCGGAATCATCCGGTATGACTTTATCGATACGGGGGCAACGCTGAACAGCACGCAGGCGCGGCCGGCGAATGCCGGCGGGACGCCGGCGGTCCAGGTGGGGCCGACGACGGAGTACGCGATCTACGGCGAGTTGGGTGTTGGTCAGGCGCCGAAGCCGTTCATGCGGGAGGCGTTTGACGGTGGGAAGGGGGAGGCGATGGCGGCCGTGGCGAACGAGCTGAAGGGGCAGATGGGGGGATGAAGACCCTCTCCCTAACCCTCTCCCAGGGGGCGAGGGGACGGAAGACCCTCTCCCTAACCCTCTCCCAGGGGGCGAGGGAACCAGAATGAGCGGAGTTGTGGAGTTGGCGTTCCGGCAGGAGGTGGCAGAGCGGTTCCGGCCGGAGTTGGGGGGGCGGGTGTTCGACAACGCGCACCCGGCCGAGGCGGCGCTGCCGCTGGCGATGTATCGGCGCATCGGGGCGGCGACGCGGCCGGTGGCCTATGGCGAGACGGTGAATTGGCTGCAGGCGCGGATTCAGTTGACGCTGAAGGGCGAGAGCTACAGCGAGGTGAAGCGGCTGCAGGCGCGGATGGAGCGGTTCTTCGCGTCGTTCAGCGGGCTGATGGGGCGCGCGGGCGGCGAAGAGTGTTGTCCGGTGAGGGTGCATTACGTCGAAGTCATCACGCTGCCGGACATGAGAGAGCCGAACAGCCGGGCGCGGCTGGCGCTCTCGGATTACATCATTCGGTATAGCGAGTAGACCTTAGGAGGTTAGAGAGATGGCACGTGGGATCATTCCGTTGAACACGCCGGCGGCGGCTCGCACCTGTGTGGAGCCGGTGGACAAGGCGGCGACGGAGACCGATTTCGACAAGTACCTGAGCAACGGCAACGAGTTCCTGGTGGTGAGCAACGGGCACACGGCGTCGATCAACGTCATCGTGCGTCACCCGGATGAGCCGAACTGCATCGCGTTCACCTGCGCGGTTCCGGCCGGGGAGGAGCGCATCCTACCAAAGTTTGGGTCGGAGTGGCGGCAGCCGGACGGCTACATCTACGTGGACGCGAGCCTCGTGACGGCGTTGAGCTACCGGCTGTACAGCTGCGAGGTCGTCGGCTAGGCAGGCCAAGCACGACGAGTAGTAGGCACGACTACCAGGAGGTAGGACATGGCAGAGTTGAACGAGTTGTGCGGGCCGCAGGGTCAGAGCGTCGTAAGCGGCAACCAGAAGGTGCTGGTGGTGCGCGAGGTGGGGTTCTGCGGCAGCGGGCGGTGGGAGGCGGTGGGGCACGTGCAGGCGTTCGCGCCGCCGAGCCGGACGAAGCGGACGCAGACCTACACGGAGTACGGCACGGACGAGGTGGAGTTGACCATCCGGTCGGGCATCGACGAGGGCGAACTGAGCGCGACGGTCACGCTGTACAAGAACGACGAGATGATCTTCCAGTTGGAGAAGGACTTCGAGGAGGACATCAACTGGAACTACGCCTACGTGATCGGCGGGCAGTATGCTTACCCGTTCGTGGGCTACGTCTCCGGCTGGCAGTGGTCGCACGATGTCAATGCGCCGGTGGCGGCGCAGGTGACGTGGGACATCGAGCGGAAGCTGCCGAAGTTCCAGTTCCTGTAGAAGAGGAATCATCCGCAGATTGGGCAGATTGGGCAGATTTCCCGGAAGGGGAGCGGCCTGGTCTGCCCGGTCGGCGCAGTTGGAGTTGGGTGAGTTATGAGTGATTCGCTGTATGACGATGAGTTGCCGGCCGAGCCGCGGCCGTTGAAGCTGGCGCAGGTTTTCCAACGGGCGCGGTTGCAGGTCAAGTTCGTGGATTTGAGTCACTTCGACGGGTATGAGCCGGGCGAGGGGGTTTGGGTGCGCGAGTTGACGGCCGGGGAGCGCTCGAAGGCGCGCACTCACATGGGCGAGTATCGGAAGACAGAGGACGGGGACATGGTGCTCGATCTGAGCAAGATGGACCCGGACGGGGACGCGAAGCTGGTGTGGTGGGCGACGCTGGACACGGACGCCGAGGGGCGGCCGATTCCCGACTCGCAGATGTTCGACGCCAAGCGGCTGCGTGAGTTGGGGCATGGGCAGCCGGTGCCGGCGATCCAGAGTATGGGCGCGGCGTTCGTGGATGAGGTGGTGAAGGCGATTCGGGAGCTCAGTGGCCTGGGCGAGGATGCGAAGGAACGGGAAAAAAACGGCTGACGGCCGAACCCGACCTGACGCTCCGATGTGAGATCGCTTACCACTGGCGGCTGACGCTGGCCGAGGTGGATGGCACATTCGGCGGGGGCGAGATCGCGACGTGGGAAGCAGTGCGCGATCTCGCCCCGTTTGGCTTAAGGGGTGAGTGGGTGCGGTTCGCGGCGAGGCAGATGCTGACGGCGAACGTGAATCGGGACCCGAAGACGCGGCCTTCGCCGTACACGATTAACGATTTTCTGCCGGAGTGGTTGCGCTATGAGGCGGGCGAGGGCGGCGAGGGGATGGAGGCGATGGTGGCATATCTGAACGCGAGTTGGGAGTGAGCGGTATCCAGCATTCAGTAGGTCAGTGAGGCAGTAGGTCAGTCGTGGAGATCGCAAAGCTGTACATCACGTTGGCGGCCGATGCCAGCAGCTACCAGGGGACGCTGGCGCAGGTTGACCGCGACACGCAGAGCTGGGCGAGCGGGCTGGCCGACCGGATAGCGAAGACGCTGGGGACGGCCATCGTGGCGGCTGTGGCGGCGATGACCATTGCCATCGCCGGCTTCTTCGTGTCGGCCGTGGACAAGGCGGCCGATCTGGAAGCGCAGATGGATACGGTGGCAGCGCTGCTGGGGGCGACGGCGGAGCAGGCGGAGTTGCTGCGGCAGGCGACGCTCGACCTGGCGCTTGACCCAGAGTTGAAGGTGTCAGCGACTGAGGCGGCGCAGGCCATTGAGATGCTGGCCCAGAATGGGTTGAGCGTGGAGCAGATTCTGGGCGGGGCGGCGCGGGCGACGGTGCAGTTGGCGAACGCGACGGGGGCGGACTTCACGACGGCGGCGCGGATTGCGACGGACGCGATGTCGCTGTGGGGGATGGAGGCGAGCGAGCTGGGGAAGGTGGCCGATGGGGTGACGGCCGTGCTGGTGCAGTCGAAGTTCGAGGTGAACGACTACGCGCTGGCGCTGGCGCAGGCGGGCGGCGTGGCGGCGGCCGTGGGGGTGAGCTTCGAGGATTTCAACGCGACGCTGGTGGCCATCGCGCCGTATTTCGCCAGCGGCTCGGACGCGGGTACATCGTACAAGACGATGCTGCAGCGGTTGATTCCGACCACCAACACGGCAAGAGACGCGATGGCGGCGCTGGGGCTGATCACTGAGGACGGGGCCAACGCCTTCTTCGATAGCCAGGGCAACATGCGCGACATGGCCGAGGTGGCGGGCATTCTCAACTCGGCGTTGAGCGGGTTGTCGGAGCAGCAGCGGCTCCAGGCGCTATCCACCATCTTCGGCACTGACGCGATGCGGGCGGCGGCGGCGATGAGCCAGTTCACCGAGGAGGAGTTTCGGAACCTCATGGCGGTGATGGCGAACACGAGCGCGGCGGAGATCGCGGCGCAGCGGATGCAGAATTTCAGCGGGGCGATGGAAATCCTGCGCGGGGTCATCGAGGGGCTGCAACTGATGCTGGGGAACGTGCTGCTGCCGATTCTGACCGAGCTGGCGCTGTCGGCCTCGAAGTTGCTGAGCGCATGGGGGCCGCCGGTGATCGCGGTGTTCGAGTCGTTCATCAACAACTTGCAGGAGGGGATGTCGGTCATCGATGCGTTCATCGAGGCGATCTGGGACATCGCGCCGCAGCCGGTGCTGGATGCGTTGGTGGCGTTCAGGGACAACATTCTGCCGCTGATCGAGCGGGTGGCGCAGGCCATCACGTCGTTCGTGTCGTGGAAGGATGCGCTGTTGGCATTCGGGGTGGTGGCGGCGTGGGCGGTGGGGTCGGTGTTGCTGCCGATGCTGGCGCCGATTGCGGGGATTGTGGCGGCCGTGGCGGGGTTGGCGCTGGTGTTTGGCGCGGTGAGGACGGCGTGGGAGAGGGATTTGTTGGGGGTGAGGACGGCATGGGAGAGGCTGGTGCAGTTCTTCCAGCCGACAATTGACCGGATTCGGGAGGCGCTGGCCGGGCTGGGGGACGCGGCCGGGCCGCTGAGGGAGAAGATCGAACTGCTGAAGGAAGCGTTCGGCAATCTGATGGCCGCGCTGCAGCCCATCATTTCGGTCGTGGGCGCGATCATCGCCATTCTGGGGCGCTTCTTCGGCGAGGTGCTGGCCGGCCTTATCGCCAACGCGGAGCAGATTATTGGCGGGTGGATTACGTCGCTGACCGGGTGGGTCAATACCATCTCGGCCATTATCGGCGGCGTGGTCGGGGTGGTGTCGGCGCTGCTGCGTGGGGACTGGGCCGGGGCGTGGGAGGCGGCGACGGGGGCGGTGAGCGGAGCGGCGTCGGGCATTGGTCAGGTGTTGAGTGGCCTGGCGTCGACCATCGACGGGATCGTCGGAGCGATCTGGAACGCGGTGGTGAACCTGGCGAATGAGCTGTTGGGGACGGCGCTGCCGAGTTGGGAGGAGTTCAAGACGCGGGTCGTTGAAATCTTCAACTCGATCCCGGAGTCGATTAAGGAATCGGTCGGCCGCTGGGTGGAGGCCGTCGGCAACGTCATCGAGGCGGTTAAGGCGGCACTGACCGGTGAGGGTAGTTGGGCGGACGTCGGCTCGGCCATCATGCAGGCCATTAAGGCTAGTTTCGAGGCGTCGGTTGAAATTCTGCGCACAGTCGCCACGCTCATCCAGCAGAAAATCTTCGAGTGGACAGGCGCAGAGAACTGGCAGCAGGTGGGGGATTTCATCGCCCAGAAGATAGGTGATGCGCTCGCGGCCGCGCGAGATTTTGTGAAGGCCAAGTTGGCCGATTGGCAGCAGGCGATCTTCGACTGGGCCGGAGCGGAGAATTGGCAGGAAGTAGCCGAACACATCGCCGGGTTGATCGGTGAAGCGCTGGGCGAGGCCAGGGACGCCATCGCCGGTCAACTGTCGGAATGGCAGACGGCGATCTTCGACTGGGCTGACGCTGAGGACTGGCAGGGGGTAGCCGAACACATCGCCGGGCTAATAGGTGAAGAGCTGGGCGAGGCCAGGGACGCCATCGCCGGTCAACTGTCGGAATGGCAGACGGCG
>ERZ761601.269-NODE-269-length-9342-cov-4.163454_pt1 | contig 9342 bp, 14 predicted proteins | sample MGYA00433092_ERZ761601 | MGnify/ENA primary metagenome ERZ761601 (study PRJEB28899, sample SAMN03785571) | bioreactor sludge metagenome | biome: EBPR Sludge; feature: EBPR Bioreactor; material: 0.22µm filtered reactor supernatant | place: Saint Lucia: Queensland...
ATAAGAGACAGCTTCATGCCCATGCAACTTAACGGCGGATTATTCCAATCTTCTACTTGGTTAACGCCACGGTGCAGCATTTGGAACCATTCAGCAAAGGGAGAAGATGGTGCAGGCGGCCGCCCTTCTTCTTGTCGCCGTTCCAATCTCGCCACTCTGGAATTAAGCGCCACCATTTTGGGCCTCCTCTAGTGCCTTTATACGGCCGTCTAGCTCGTTAAATTCCTTGATTTTGATAAACGTATCATAGACCAGTGAAGCGGCCCGCAGCTTATCGCCGTCTTTCGCTTTGGAATCATCCAAAATGCCTTGTATGGCTGTGTTGGCTTTCTTGAGTAAAGCAGCCAGGTTGAATGCAGATTCATTGACGGCCGTTTGGGTTAGTTCATCTAATGCAGCCTTAAAAGCATCATCCTGGGCAATCCAGCGGTTTATAGTCCGAACGGCCACGCCTGCAATTGTGGCTGCCTGGTCTTTTGTTGCGCCGGTGGCCAGACAATCCAGCACTTTGGTTTGATGTGAGTTTAATTTGCCTATATTCGGGTCAATTTCGGACATTTTGATACCTCTGGGGATAAGTGCCCATAGCCTGCACCTATCCCCATGCTAGGGTAAAGGATTATTCTGTATTGTCTTTTTCGATGGCACGTGCCCAGGCTTCAAAGAAAAACAAATCATGATATTTACCGGGCTGTGGTGCAACCTCGTTTTCATAATCAAAACCGTATTGTTCTGCAATGTGCCGGGCGACTTTCTGTTTTGCCAGGGCAAGGCGTAAAGCTGCTTGATTATCTTTCATCTTATCACCACGTCCGTTTTGCTACGCTGCGAACATCGTTAACAAGCTGCTGCGCCTGTGCCGGGTCATTAAGCAAATTTTGGCGCATCGTTGGCCACTGCTGCTCAAATTCGGCCGCTGTGCCGCCGTTTGCCAGAAATGACACTCTAGCGGCCTGCTGTAGCCGTTCGTTGCGTTGGCGGGTCGCTTCAAACTCTTTTTTCCCTACACGGTTAGCAGCTTCAACTTTAGGCAGCTCCCGTTGCAGGTTTGCCAGGTGGCTGGTACTTTGCGCCGCCCGCCATGCTTTGGCATCGTCGCTGTAACTGGTAAGCAAGTGCTTAAGCTGTAGCGTTGTCATGCCGTCAATTTTCTGTTCTATAAATTGATTATCACTCATCGTTTAATCCGTCCTTTTTGATATTTTGTATCAATAACATTGTAACATATGTAGTCAACATGGTTCTGATAATTTAAGATTATCGGTTATTTGCTAGGGGATTGTCTGGGCAGCCCTGTATAAGTTTGTCGGTTTCAAAACCTCTTTGTCTAACCGCATGAAGAAATAGCAATTAATCGACGCCGGGTCATCACGCACCCACTCAAAACCCAGCTCGATGGCAGCGGCAATGAATGAGCCGTTGCTAACGTAGCATTCTAAACCGCCGCTTGCCTCAACTCGATGCTTCAGAAAATAAGAGGAGTAAGCACGGCCGTTTTTTGTGGCTGGCTTAGGTTTGCAATACTTCAAAATCCACTGTTTACAAATCTCTATCTCTTTTTTATTTGGCCTGGTTCTGTTGTTTTTTAGGCTCTCCATTGTGCGCCGCCAAAACTTTGGTTCTAGCCCGTATGCAAAAATCTCATTTTTCATTCCACACCTGCCCAAACGGCTGCCCGTTTGCTTGTTACCCAATTAGAATAAGCGCCGCCAGATACGGCCGTTTGCCAGGTATCATCGACCTGGGCAGCAGAAACGGCCGTTTGTGAGGTTTCAATACCTGACAAGTCAACGTAAAGCGGCCGCCCTTGCCCAGCAGCCAATGCCGCATTAATGCAGGTTTCAGCAGCTGCCAGGCTCTTAACGTTGTTAGGATTGGCCCGGATTGCGTTATACAGATGGTTGGCAATGTCTGGAGCGCTGTAATAGCCGGTGGCCACGTAACCGCCCAGGGTGAAGGCTACCCGCTGCAAAGTGTAGTATTTTTGGCCGTCTGGAGCGCTGCGTACCTGGTCTAACAGGTAGTCTAGTTTGCCCCGCAAAAATGCCCCCAGCAGATTATCGCTAGGCTGGCTTATTGCCCCTGAAACGGCCGTTTCTTGGCTTTTGACGGCCGTTTGCTGCTGGGCTGCCTGGTAAGGCTTTACAAGCTCATTAACGGCCGTTTCAAGCGTTAAAACGTTGCCCAGCCATCCATACAAGCAATCTTTGCTGCCAAAAGCTAAACGGCAAACGTCCCTATGTGCCCGGTCTGCTGTTGGGAATCTGGCCAGCAGGCTATCGCGCAGCAGCTTGTATTTTGCAGCGTCGGTAATGGGCTGGTCTAACTCAAAAAACACTCTAACTTTAGGATGGTCGGCCGTGCTGCTGGCCGTTTCGTAAAGGAATGAGGCATAGCGGGCGATAAATGGATCCCCAGCCAGCTGGTAAATATTGCGGCTGCCATCGTCAAAATCCAGGTCAAGATGCTGGGCAGCTGTGAAGTTTGCGACCTTGCGATAGCCGTCAACCTGGGCACAATATGCCCAGCCCAAACAGGCAAACATAAGCACGTCGGCCGCGTCAATTTCTTCATTCTCAAAAGCGCCGTTGTAGGCTCGCCACCATTCTGGGCCAGCATCCTGGGGCATCTTGTTTACGTGTGAACGATTGATTGAAATTTTCATTCTACCCACTCCCCATTTAGATAAATTGGCGCTGGTTTTAGGTTAAATTCTGGCAAAGGCTGCTGTTTTGGGTGGCTGTTTTGCTCGCTTGTCACGCATTCTGTACATATGTTTTTTGGGTCATCTGGGATATGTATAGAATGCGTGACATTCCCCTGTAAAGCCTTCAGACGTGCGGCACCTGCCACTATGCCATATTCCAGCCCGGCCGCATCCAACAGGGCTACAAAATCCACTATGGGCAGTTTTAGCCCGTCTTTAGCCTTTAGGTGGTGATCCTGGGTGGCATCCAGCAGCATGGCCAGCTTGCCCCAGCTTTTGACGTGCAGTTTTATTTGTTCATCAGGCGCGCCGGTGGCATCGTCTGAAACGGCCGTTGCTTGCTCGCCCTGCCCTTGTTCGGTGGCTGGCTTGCTATTGCCCTGTGTGCCCTTGAAATGGCCGCCCCAGCCGTTGCTGCTGCTGCTGCTGAGTGTTAGGTCATGGTTTTTTACTGCGCCCAAAATAAGAGCAAACAGCCCCGGCCGTGTACCTGGTAGCTCCTCCCCTCCCCAGCTGGGCATATTGTGAAGGATGATCGCGGCGCCGCCAGTTTGTGGCATGGCCAGGTATCTAATATGTTTTCTGGCCTTATTGGCAAACTTAGCACGGCCGCCCTTCCCCACTTCCAAAACACGCAGCCCCAGCTGCCCCTGCCGATACTCGCCCCCCTCTTGCTCGATTTGCTGGCAAATGCGCCAGGCTCGATTGTGCTGGCAATGTGGGCAAGCTGGGATATATAGGCCGTCAATTTGTCGCGGCCGCCAAAGTTTGGCCGTATGTTTGCAGATGGTTATGCCGTCTGAAGATTCGGTAACACGCGCCCCGCTCATGCAGGTTTTATCTGCTTGCCATTCTGGGGGATATTGGCCAGAAAAATGCTCATTAACGGCAATGGTTAAAACGGCCGTTTTGCCGGTGCTGCTGAAAATGTCATCAGCCAGGCGCGCCGGTGGCTGGTCGGTTTGCTTCTTATAGTTCTGAATTATGTATTTGGGGATGGTATCAATGGCAGCGGCTGCCATGTTGAGAATATCCATTACTGGGCCAGGCTTTACGGCCGCCAGGGCATTGTCACCCCCCTGTATGGCAGCATACGCTGCATTAATAACCGGATCGTCGAGCCGTTCGATTGTGGCCTGGTGTCTGTTTAATTCTGGAGCTACCCACGCATAGGCCAGCGCTTTGGCAGCTGTTGAGAGGGGTTTATTTGGCTGGTCATAAGTAACAGGTGGTGCATCTTCTGGGGCATGGTCTGGGGCAATAAAAGCGTCATACTCTTGTTGGGTTTTTAGTGATGTTTCGGGATAGTAGGTGGTTGAACCGTCGTCTAGTTTATAAAAAACCTCGCCTTGATAAAAATCAACGGCCGTTACTTTTCCGGGTGGGAATGCTGTATCTTGTATAACAGGGTAGAGCAGCGTGCCGATTGGGTATTTTTGTTTAACATCGTTTAGGGTTTCTGTGATCATGTTATCTGCCTTTCGGCCTGATAACGGATGACAGTTGGCGAGGATTTTGCTAAAATATGAGCGTTACTTGCTTTTTCTAAGTAACCTTACTAAGATAGCTGTTAGGATAAAAACTAAGGTTGCCCGCCGTCGTTTGTATCCCGCCCCGCCTGATACCTTGTCCGTATCAGGCTTTTTTTATTCTATTTGGGTATTGTTGTAATATACCGCATTATGTCCACTTATTACTATACTCCCCTGCCCTAAAAAATCAACGGCCGTTTGGGGAATAAAAAAAGGCGCTGCGTACCAGGGTGTTACCCTTTGGAACGCGAGCGCCTTGTCTCTTACGGTTTCTAGGTGCTACTTCCTTGCATGGGTGGCAAGGTGCAGCTATTCAGTTTTTGATACAAGGTCAAGTTTACCATAAGGTGAAAAATTTACAAGCAATTGCCCCGGCATACGGCCGATTTTAGGCTAGTTTCGGCCGTATGCCGGTCTACTTACGCCCCGCCCCACTCTAAGGCGCGCATGGCTGCCAGGTTGACTATCTCAGTTTGATCCATCGATGCTACAGGCAGATCAACCAGCTTTAACGCGCCTGGTTTGTTGGGTCTGGCGTAACAAACAATCCCCAGCTTGTAAAGCGGCCCGGCTTGTGTCTGGACCATATAGGGCACATAGTCCCCCACTTTATGCTGTTCTATTTTTATCTCATTTCGGTTTTGCATTTTTGTTTTCCTTTTTCTGGTACTGATAATTAGGCCTTATGGGAACTATTGCCCCATGCCCTATCTTTTGCCGCCTGCCAATCATCCCCAGCATAGCCTGCTAGAAAGTCATCGAGCTGGCCACCGGCCGCGCCGGATTGCTTCACAAATTGGGCCAGGGCAGCCAGCAGCGCCTGGTATCGTTTGTCATCCATTGGTTTTTTTCTCCCTTTGTTTAGCCGCTCGCCAATGGGCTACCCGGCAATGACTGCTGCAAAATTCAGGCGGCCGCCCCACCCTAGCAGGGGTAAACGGCCGTTTACAATGCTTACATGTCGCCTGGCCATTGTCTACCAGGTGCAGCAGCTGCTGCAAAATTTCGCCGTTTGTCATAGTCGCACCATTAAGGCCACACCCCACAATAGGACAATGGCAGCCACGTAAAGCCAGAAGATCATGCGCTTGATGGTCATAGCCCCACACTCCCCAGCCAGGCGGCGACGGCTCGCCGGTTCCATAGGTTGTCATCCACTAACTTAACCATTTCTTCAGCCACCGGCAGCCGTCGCCCTGTTGGGCCTTCTACAATCAGTTTTGCCGGGTCATAGCCTAAAACACGGCCCAGCAGCCAGCAGGCTTGTGAGTAGCTAAATTCAGGCCGTTCTATCTCCCCTGGGCCAAACACGCCCGCATAGGCGGCCGCCAGGGCACAAGTTTGCCACTCTGTCCAACGTTCGTAAGCGTAATACCCATGTTGGACTTTTTGCACGAACGTGCCCCGGCAAAGGGGATGATAAGTGCGGCCCAGGGCGAGCGAGCGGGATAGCGTCAGCCCCCTGCTATTTAGGGGTTGACATTGCCCGCCGTCGCCGTCGCTGGGCTGCTGTATCTTTGCAGCGTTTGCCACAATAGCGAGCCGCCCTTCGTTGCTTGTCGTTTGGTAGCTTGTCACCACAAACGGCACAGACGGCCGGTGAATCGTTTGAACTGCCGCGCAGCTGGGCCTGGCTGTTTTTGCAGGCTGTGCTGCAATATCGCGCCGGGTGGGTGGCTGTGAAATCAACGCCACAATAGGCGCAAACAAGGTCATAAATGTGCTTTTGGTTTTGCTGCTCATTTAGTCCCCCTGTGCCCCGTTGTAACGCTGCGTAGGGTTTACGCCGTTGCCCTGGGATACGGCCGTTTGTGGGGCAGCCTGGGCTGGCTGGTGAGGCACGGCCGTGCCGGGGGGTTGGGTGGGGGGAGCTGCTGGGCCTGTACCCGCATATTTTGCCATTTCACGCGCCCGGAACGCCTCAACAAGCCTTGACGCTTGCTCTTTGGCCAGCGCTGGCGCAACGGCCGTTATCTGCTCTTTTACGCCCTGGGCAATTAGACCATCTAACAGCCGCGCCTGTTCGTCCTCTGCCTCTTGGATGCTGTCGGCCCGGTCACTTTCACGAACGGCTATTTTGTTGTCATAGCTGAAGCGAGAATACATCAGCGAGCCGCCAAAATTGGCGATAACGCCCAGGATGACACAAACAAGGGCAATCATGCTGATTGTGTCCAGGGTGGCCACGTCAAGCGCCATCGAGCCGGTGGCACTTAGGGCAAGGTGGGCCACGCTGGCGGCCGCTGCGCCCAGGAAGGTGGCCCCGGCCAGCAGTAGGCTAATTGCCCGCTGTTCTGGCGTCTTAGCATCGTTTAGGTAGATGATCAGCCAGATGGACGTGGCAGCGTCGAAAAGCAAAACGCCCACAATGCCGCTAATCAATTGCCCTACAGTCTCGCCTAACAGGGAAGGGGGAATGAGGTAAAAATGGTTGTAGAAAAAACCGAATGAGGTTGACGCGCTAATCACCAGTAGGGTGATAGCAAACGCCGCTGCCAAAAATCTTGCTGCTGTCTTTTTGTGGGACATATAAAACCGCCTCCTATTTGCGGTTGTGCAGTAGGAGGCGGCATTTGGTATTATTCGTTGCAGCCTTTCGCCAGCTCCTACTGGTGATTAGGTTAGGCCGTTGTAAGTGGTGACACACTCGCAACGGCCGTTTTTAATTGTTGCCCTATAGGGTAACGTAACCCAGCCAAAAAAGCAACGGCCGTTTTAGGGTGAATTTCGCCAAATTTCGCCCGTATGCCGCAGTATTGCCCAAACAGGTACAATCAGCCCTCATGTATGGTTCTGTGCAAATAGGCAAGCATTTAGGCGTATCAGACGCCACGATTAGAAACTGGTCTAGTGAATTTGCCGCCTATCTATCACCAGGCAGCCAGACGGCCGCGCCGGGTGAGGTTCGGACGTTCACCCAGGATGATCTAACCATCTTAGAAACGGTGGCAGCTTTACGCCGTCAAAATCTTTCCTATGATGACATTGGCCAGCGCCTGGCGGCCGGTGAACGGGTAGAGATTGACGCGCCGCCCATCGACGTTAAGCCAGGCCAGGAAACGGCCGTTACAATCGCTGCCTTCCAGCAGACGCTGGCCACCTATGAAAACAGGATAGACAAGCAGCAGGCGCAAATAGGGGAGCTTTACGAACGGCTAACAGACGCCGAAAAGCGAGCCGCAGCAGCAGAAGCAAAACTAGAGATACTCCAACAGCAAAGGAAAGAAAAACAGCCGCGCCGCTCATTCTGGCAACGGGTGAGAGGGGAGTAAACGGCCGCTTACATTAGTTGACACTATAAAAAAAGACAAAAAAACGGCCGTTTTCAGGCCGTTTTTTATTTGGGTTTCATTTGGGTTTCATTGGGTCTTATCGCGGCAAAATTACGCCCTCATTGGCTATCTTTGCATCTTCCACGTAATGACGCGGCATTGTTAGGCTATTCCAGCCGCCTGCCTCTTGTAGTCTAAACGGGTCGGTCCCTTCCCTGGCGGCCGCCGTTGCCCAATAGTGACGGCAGTCATGCGCCGATAGGGTGTCAATCCCCAGCAGCTGCTGCCCCAGGTAGTTAACGCGTTTGGTGATGGCTCGGTCACTCATTGGCGAGCTGGTGAGCTGGCCGCCCTTTTTGCTGCCAACCAGCAGCCGATCATCTGCCACGCCAGACGGCCGTATGTTCAAATATGCCCGTAAAGCTCGCAAGGTATCGGCCGTTAGCCGGTGGGTTTGCTGCTTGTCTACCTTTGGCCGATAGAACCGCAATTCCCCGGCCGCCAGGTCAAAATCACCAGCCTTCAAAATAGCAACTTCCCCGCATCGTAACCCATGATCTAACAGCAGGCACATTAACAGGCAATCGCGGCTGCCTTGTTCGCCCTCGTGTACCATCCAATCCTTTAGGGTTTTGGCCTGGCTGGTAGTTAGGCTGGTATGGTCCGCTTTTTTGCTTCCTATGCGCGTTGTTTCCCGTTGCTTGTCTATCCGCTTGCCCTCTTTGCCGCTGTACCCGTTTACGTCTTTAATCTGAAGGTATTCTAGCTTGTCAATTGCCCCGGCTTTGCTGGCCAGCTTTGCGTAAACTTTAATCACGCTTAACCGGTGGTTAACGGTGGCCACACTGTAACCCTGCTGCAACATCCACTTTTTGAACGCTTCCACCATGCCCCAGGTGATACCATGCCAACAGGCCGGGTCATTCTGAAGGCAATTCGCGTCAACGCCGGGAATGTTGGCAGCCGCTAGAAAGTCAGCAAAGACGCCTAGCCCGGCCAGGTGGGCACGTTTTGTATTTTCGGACTTACGTACCAGGTAATCAGCAAAAACGGCCGTTTCTGCGTGTTTATTGGCAATTTGGCCCACGTGGGCCAGCGCCTGCTGCTGCTGGGTGAGGGGGGATTTTTGGGGAGCTGGTATAATTTGGCTTGTCATGGTCAACCTCGTTTTGACTATGGCTAGGGCTGGCCAGCTTGCACCTGGTTGGCCCTTTTTGGTTGGTAAGAACTGATAACATTAAATTATCAGAACCAATAATAACCGATAAATGGCCAATATGCAAGGGGTGTTTTGGGTGACTTTAGGGCAATTTCGGCCAGATAGGGCAAGGGCACAAAAACGGCCGTTTGTGTCTCCAATTGGAGACATTCAGCCAAAAACGGCCTTTTTTGTTTTTATCAGGTTTTGATTGTTTCGGGCAGCCAGTTATCAGGCAATCCCAGCAGCTGCAAGTGCTGCTTGTATGTTTGCCCTTCAAAGTATTTTACGGCCGTTAAATCGCCCTTGTGATAATCCAGCAGCGCCTGGTGAATAACGGCCGCTAACAATCCAGCTGGGCCTGTCATGTTGGCAGGACGTGGCGGCAAGTTTGGCCGCAATACTGAAGGCTGTTTGATAGCAGATAACATTTTATTCCCTCCCTGAAATGACATTATCATATGCCTGGTTGACCAGGCTCGCCCCCAGCTGAAAAGCAGCAGCTGCTGCCTCTGGGCTATCATATTCGGTTTGCAAAATCTCACGGCCGTTTGCCGTGTTTATTTGCTTGCACCAATAAATCCACATGGGTACTGTTATATGCCACTTGTAACAATGGCCGTCCCTCATCCC
>ERZ761601.271-NODE-271-length-9256-cov-145.734268_pt1 | contig 9256 bp, 14 predicted proteins | sample MGYA00433092_ERZ761601 | MGnify/ENA primary metagenome ERZ761601 (study PRJEB28899, sample SAMN03785571) | bioreactor sludge metagenome | biome: EBPR Sludge; feature: EBPR Bioreactor; material: 0.22µm filtered reactor supernatant | place: Saint Lucia: Queensland...
TGAGGGGCGATCGTGCCGCCAGGTGAGGGGCGATCGTGCCGCCAGGTGAGGGGCGATCGTGCCGCCAGGTGAGGGGCGATCGTGCCGCCAGGTGAGGGGCGCGCGGCGGGCGGCTGCGGTCCAGATAGACATAAGGCGATGGCGGTCTGCTCTTGATGGAAACCGGGGCGAAATGAGCGAAGACGAGCGGGAAGAATTCGAGGAGCGGGCCGCTATCCTGGAGTTCGATGCGGGCATGTGTCGAGAGTGGGCAGAGCGGATTGCGGCGCGAATGGTGATAGAGCGGCGCGGTAGGGATGGTGCGGCAAGTCACGGTACCAAAGTTCAGCGGGCGATGGGTTCAGGCTCTTGACGATAGCTGCGCACCGGTTCATGATGCGTGCTCGATAGCGTTTGGCTATCGCCCATCTATCAGGAGGTTAATCATCATGGCACGCAAAACCCAACGGCAATTGGCAAAACTTCTGCGCGATGAGCGCGTCAGCACTCCGGCTGCGGATGCTTCCTTCCGCGTCGAGGCGATCGACAAGAAGCTCCGGTTCCTCGGCTTCGTGACGATCGGGGGCACCGAATACGAGGCGGCGGCCAGCAATGGCAAGATCGCTACTTTCGGCGATGTCGACGCATTCGTTCGTTACTGCGCGAGCTGCGTGGAAACGGGCACCGGTACGTATCCCGTTGCCGTCGATACGGCGGCGCTGTTGGTCAAGTCGCCTCCGTCCGATCTGGTCGCATGGGCTGCCGATGAAGTCGTGCGACTCGGCGTGCGGAAAACGGCGCAGCAAGGCGTCCTCGCCGACATCGCCGCGCAGCTTGCGCTGATGGCGGGTTGGGAAAGCGGGAACGCTCTGCAGCGGGCGAAGAAGCTGGAAGTTCAGGCGCAGCAGACGGCGGTCAACGGCGACATTGCAGCAATCGACGCCGAAGTGGCGCGGCTGACTCCGTAACGGGCGGCGAGGTGGAACTAGGCTCGGAGCTGATACAGCTTCTGGGCCTGTTCGCTGGCCTTGGCGTTCTCTACGGCGGAATCCGTGCGGACTTGAAGCGGCTGCATCTGAAGGTGGAAGGGGTTGCTCGGTCCAGCAAGAAAACCCGAAAGAAGATGAGCGAGCACGCGCGCCGAATCGGCGAGCGATGCCCGCACAAGGAAGGCGAGCGGGCTACGGAATGGAAGGGCGTGCACGTTCAATGGCCACAGCACGAGCGGCGGCGGCAATAGTGGCGTGGGTCGGTGCCAGAGCGAGCGAGGTATCGACTTACAGGGGGCTGGCGATTCTCGGGGGCGTTGCGGCGGCATGGTGGGAGCCAGAGAAAGCAAGCGCGGCGGCGGCGGCGGCGGCGGCTTGTGTGGGAATCATCGAGATGTTCAAGAAAGGGTGACGAATGGCAAGGCTGATTTACTCGCAAGCGGTGAATGAAGCGCGCATGGCTGCAACGGAGCAGGAAATCGGGGCGAATCCCGTCATGCGTCTTTACGGGCTGGCAAGCGGCGAGTCTGTACCGGCGACGTGCGCAGAAGATGCAGGGACTCTGTTGATTGCTGAAGGGCAGGAATCGACATCGGCATGGATGGGGCTGCCTTCGACGCAGAAGACGCCGGATTTCGTCGCGCGCGCAAACATTTATTCGTCCTGGATTCTGACAGTCATCGCAGAAGGTGAAGTCGCCTACCTGCGCATTTACGATTCGTCGGGCATGATCTGCGGCATGCAATGCGAAGTGCGACACGTCAGCACGCTGACGCCTTCAGGCACGCAGGATGACGAAACCGGCGTATACGGGGCTGCCACAATGGAAGCGGGCTGCGTCTACATGTCTGAAACGGTGATGACTGCGGCGCGTGTCTCGGCCGGCGCGCAGATCACGCTCGATGAGCTGGCGTTCACGGCAGGGAATCAAGCGCGCTACATCGACGTGTAGGGCGCGGGCGTGCAAATCTTCGGGGCACTGCACGAGCGGCCTGACGCGATCGCTGGCGGCTTCACGGTGGGCCAGGGCGGCGGCGGCGTGCAAATCTTCGGGGCACTGCACGAGCGGCCTGACGCGATCGCTGGCAGGCTGTCGGAAGGGAAGCAGCTAATCTGCGCACTCGGGGCGACCGTGCTGCTACTGCGAGGCGTCAGCTACATCTACCGGGCTAACAGGCTATACCTGGACAACGAGCGATACATCGTGGCGGCGATTTCCGGGCGGCCGATGCACTTCAAGTCGGGGTCATCGGCGAACGCATGGGCAGACTTGTTGATTACTCGGGCAGCGGCGGAAGTGGGCTACGCTGCTGCGCTTCCGGCCGTGCGGCGGCTTGTGTGGAGGGAGTCGAAAATCGAGGCGCTGGCGCGGTATCAGGACAGGCTGATTCAGGCGGCGGCAAAGGCAGCAGACAGGCAGGCGCAGCAAGCAATCATTGACGAAATCAACGCGGTTGACGTGAAAATCGCATCCATCTGAGGAGTGAAGCAATGCATGGCGTGTATTCGTGGGTAATGGGGGCGGCGTCGGCGTCGATTCTCGCAGACATGGTTCGGCTGATCACGGGGGGCGATGTAGCGGGAACCTCGGCAGCGTGCAACAAGTCGGCGTCATCGGTGAATGGCGTTACAAGTTGGGCTGCGGTCGATGCGGCCTTCGGCGTCGTCAGGCAGGCGGGCGTTGTGACAGGGCCAGGCGTGACTGCTCGGCTGTCGGTATCGGGAGGCGGCCGGCTGCAGTTGTCGGCTGTCGATGGTTGGGACACAGGGCCGCATACGGCGACGCATCAAACGACGGCGCAAGATGTTTCGCTGGCGCTGTCAGCGGCGGGCAGTGTGTCGTTCATCGCAATTGACGGCGTGCTGCACGTAGGGTCGTCGGACTGGTCGCTGTGGGCGATCGTCGCTGAAGTCAAGCGCGATGGTCCGGCGATGGCTGGCGCTCCGACAAAAAGCGGGGCGGTGCTGCTGTCATCGGCAGGCGCTCATTACATGGCGCGCGTGAAAACGCCAGGCTCGGCCGGCGAGGTCGCCAATGCAAACGTCAGCGTGCAGTCGGCTTTCGGGTCGCTGTCCGGGTCGTCGGCGCGCGATCAGTCGGAGCGCCTGTATTTGCCGATGGCACCGGCGACGGTTTCATATTCGCAGGTGCCAGTCGAGGAGCTGCAGGGCGTCATCCTGGTAGCGGGCTATGCACAATCGGGCGACACGGTGCTTGACGATGCAGCGGCCGTCTATAGCATCGCGAAAACGGGCGCAAGTCTGTTTGCCGTCAGGAAGGAATGACGACATGCCACAGTTGCAGCAGGTCGGCGTCCGGCTGTCGCTGTCGGCAGGAGCCAGGGCATCGCGAGGGCTGCGCCAGCAGGGGGCAAGCGGGGCGCTGGCGGTCGGCGCTCTGCCAAGGGCGGCCAGGGGTGGCGTAGGCGTCGGCAAGGCAGGGCGGCGGCTGGCAGTCTCGGGCGCGCAGGTCGGCAGGGCGGTATCGGGAAAGGCGATCGCGAGGCGAGCGGGCGGACGGCTTGCGCCTGGAAAATGCGCGAAGGCACCGGCAGCAGAACGAATCAAGGGGGCGGCCGTTGAAGCGATCAGGCGGGCGGCGTCGGTTCGTCAGCGAGCGGCCGGGCGGCGGCTGGAAGTCTCGAACGCTCCGGCCGGCGCGCGCGTTCAGCGATTGCTCGAAGGGTGGCAGGAGCTGCCGGCAGCGTGGGCAGCGGTCCAGATTGGCAGCGGTGGGTTCGTCGGGCGATCGCTTGCGGCGCTGGCATACCTGAGAGGGGCAGCGGTATCGTGGGATTCGGCAAGCCGCGCGGTCAGTGTCGGGGGGCAGGTGGTCATCGGCGACAACGGGCGGACGGTAACGGCGGCATCGCTGGCAGGCGCTGTCCTGGTCGTGGACCGGCAATGCGAGGCGCTGGCGGCGATCGTCGGCGCGGCCGCGTGCCTTCGGGGCGAGCTGCGCCAGGTGCGGGCAGACACGGCCAGGCGGGCGGCAAGGGTAGCAGTCGGCAAGGCATCGAGGGCGCTTGCTGCAGGCGGAATCGAAGCGGCCAGAGCGGCGGCACTGCGCGATGAGTTGGCGTGGCGTGAAGTGCGATTCTGACGAATTAACGATTATTTATAATGCATTCCTTCGGATTGTTGGGAAATAGTTCGGTCTTTGGAACTTTTTGTTTAGGTGTAATCGTCATTTTTTGAAAACAGGGGGTTGCTATGCCTTTGCCACTGGCCGCACTCGTGCCCGTCGTCATCGGAGTGCTGCAGCAAGCTGTCGCATACGTCGGCCGTACTGGCCTGCTGAAGCTGCTCGCCTCAACGGGCACCGCTGCAGGCGCCGGGGCGCTTGGGGGCGAGTACGTGTCCGCGCTCGTGACGGGCGACGCTGGGGCGCTTCAGAAGCAACTGCTGAGGGCGGCGGCGGTGGTGGTCGAATACGAGACCGGCCTGCAGCTCGACGACGATGAGCCTTTCGGGGGTTCGTCGATGGGCAGCGCCGTGACGCAGAAAAGCGGCGTACCAGTGCGAAACCTCTACGACAAAGAGGGCGTCAGGGAGGATTTGGAGCACTTCGCCTTGGATCAGTTCAGTCTGAAGACCGGATACCAGTTGTCGTCGCTGCGAGACCCTGAGCGAATCAAGGCAGACGTGGTGGCAATCGGTATCTCGATCATGGAAGAGAAAGTGCACTTTCCCCTAACTCAGATCATGAGCGAAGAAGACCCTAAACAGGCGCTGATCGAGTATTTCACGCCTTTGGTAATCGACCGCATCACGAAGGAGGTGGAATCGCGCGACATCAATGCAGAATCGCTGATCGTGCAGATACAGGCGAGGACGGGCGCCAAGTTCACGAAGCGGCAGATCAACAAGGCATTGAACAGCAAATTGATTCAGCAAAGCCTGCAGTACATCGCCAAGAAGCGGCAGAAGGGCGCCGACACGCGAAGGAGGTTGCAGAATCGAGCGGCGCAAGCTAGATTTAGGGCGAAGCATGGAAACCGGGCGAAGTACGTCCGGCTGAGTGAAGGTCCGGTCAAGCCGGTAGCGGCGCCGAATCCTGCGCCGAATCCTGCGCCGAGTGGTGGCCAGGGTGGCAGTCCTTGAGTGGGGGTCGTAATGATGATAGTTGATTGGTCTGTGTCTTTGGCGCTGGCGGCGGCGGTCATGTGGTGGTGCGACAGATGGCGCCAGGTGGGATTGCTGGCGGTGGTGGTCGGCGCGGTGGCGATGATGGCGCTTGCGGCGGTCGTCGGGGTGCTGCTGGCCAGCTTGCGGCCGGTCGGTGCGGTCGTCGGCATGCTGGCGGTGTCAGTCGTCTGCGAGGTCTTCAAGGCGATGCGCGCCAGGTCGTGACGGTGGGCGGTCGTTGAGTGTGGCGAAAGGCGGCGCAGGCTGCCTTTTTTTTCGCCGATAGTCTGGCGCTATGCCGCTTCGGATGTCGATTGCTGCGGATGTAAGCAGACATCATCGGGGGCGCGTACCATATCCGGTCGCAGGTAGTCGTGCCATGCAGCAACGGCGGCGATGCCTGCGGGCAGGTGCTTGCGGTCGATGGTCGGGCAGGTGGCCAACGTGCTGTCAAGCGTGCCTGCGGCGGCGGCGGCGGCGACTTTCTCGGGCACGTGCCAGCGGCTGCAGTACCAAGCAAGGCGCGGTGAATCAGGTTGAATGCGCGCTATGACAAGGCACCATTGCAGAACAAGCAGTGCTTCTTTTTCCTTATCAGACAAAGGGTAAAGCTCATGGACAACGATCTTTTTAGTTTGGTGGTGATTATCGGTCTTTTCGCTGCTTTCGGGCTTGTCATGCTCTTTTTCGCCTTTCGGCTTTACATAATACAAAGGCCCCGTAGCGGGGGCGCTTTGTGGGGCGAGGGTTCGGGCGACTTCATGCCAGGTGGTTTTCACGGCTTGGGTTGTGGCAACGTCGGCACTGAGGGCGGCAAGAAGAAATCCGGCTGGAAGCTCGAGCACGGCGGCGGCCGAAACGATCGCATCTTCGGGCATGCGGGCGCGCTTTCGGGCCAGGTTGAACGCGGCTCGGCTGATCCCAATGCGTCGTGCGGCGGCTGCGTCGGTGCCGCAGGCGGCGCGCAGTGCGTCGAGGGTGGCGCGAACTGTGGGCAGGCAATCCATCGGGCAGACTCGAGTCAACAGGTTGTTGACTTCAACGCAAGGGCGGCGGCGGCGGTTGTCAGTCGTCCGATGTGCTACGCCAGATCCATCACAAGTGGGCGCGGCGGTCATCGTGTCAGCTTGCAGGCGGTGCGGGCGGTTGTGGCGGCGTGCAACACGGCTCGGGATGTCGAGGCGAAGAGCTGGTTGTCATCGGTCACGGGCGCAGCGGTGGCGATCGTGCGGGGCGGCGGCAGGGTAAAGGGCGCGCTCGATGCGCCAGAGCTGATCGCCGCGGGCGGTGCCAGGGCGACGAAGGGCGGCGGGGTGCCAGTAACGGTCGTCCGGGGCTCGGATGTGCTCGGGCTTGCGCTGACGGGGCGCAATCGGCTGCTTGTGCGGGGCGAGGGCGGCGGCGAGGTTCTGCGGTGGGGGTTCGAAGTCGGCGCGCTCGATGCGCCGGAAGTGTTGCCGCAGGGCGGGATGAGGTCGGTTGAAGTCGGGGGGGTGTCAAGGGCGTTTGCTCTGTCGAGGGTTCGCTGATGAGCGGCGATCTTCAGCAGACAGTCGGCGAGCGGCTGGCGGGGTGCTTGGGGATTCTTGGCGGCGTGTCGTCAAAGCTCGGGCGAGTTTGGAACAATCGCGCGAGCGTGCAAGATCGCCGTCTATTGCTGGCGCTGTCCGGGCGGCGGGGTATGGTCTGGTCACGGCTGGCTGATCTGTCATGGCAGGATTTGCCGCCAGAAGTGCGCGCTCAGGTGGCGGCCGGTATGCGGCGCTTCAAGGCTTGGGCGGATGAGGTTTGCCAGTGAGCGGGCGTCGGGGGCGGCCGTTTCGGTATGCGGCAGACGTGAGGCGCGATCTTGAGATTCTGGACAGGCAGGAAGAGGCACGGACAGAAGCATGGATCAAGGGCCGGCTGGCGCGGCTGCCGCTGCACTGGGGGGCGGCAATCGCGGCAGAGCATCGGCAGAAGGGCGGGAGTGCGTCGTCGGTGGCGAATGCATGGCTGTTGCATGCCACGGAAGAGGGCGGGCGGGGCTTGGTGCCGCTGTCGGCAAGCGAAGACGATATCCGGGCATCCGCCAAGGTGGCAGCGAACGAAGCCCGTGGAGTTGCGCAGGTGGTGAGGGGCGGCGGTGCGGATGTCTTTGAGTCTCTGATCCATACCTGCGAGCGGTGGGGCATCCGGCCGGCTGTGCCGCGAATGGTCGATGGGCAGCCGGACATCCTGCCGGCTGTGCGGCGCATGATCTGTAGGCGGTGGTGGTTGCGGCGCTTGCGGGTTGCTGTCGGGCAGCGGTGCGAGGCAGCGGCGATCAAGGCTGGCATGGTCAGGCGGGGGCGGTGGTGCTACGTCTCGCAGGATGCGGTCGTCAGGCGGTTGTGCCAGAAAGACCGGCAGCGGCAAGCGATCGAGCGCGCGCTTCTCGAAGACACGGACACGGGGGAACAAGTCGACCTAGATCGAATCGTGTCCGGCAGCGTGTCGAATCCGGCGATCAAGAGGGGTGAGTTGATGGTCAGGATTCGAGGGTTCGATGAGCTGGCGCAAGGCGAGGGGTGGTCGTGCGAGTTCTGGACGCTGACGGCGCCTTCTCGATTCCATCCGCAGACGACGGCAGGCGGTCGTCCGGCAGTGAATCAGTCATTCGATGGCAGTTCGCCGAGGGATGCGCAGGATTACCTTGTAAAGCTTTGGGCGCGTGCCAGGTCGGCATGGCAGCGGCGAGGCTTAAAGGTCGTTGGCTTGCGCACCGTCGAGCCGCACCACGATGCTACGCCACACTGGCATCTGATCGCTTACGGCGAGGGGGAAGCCTTGCAGGCGGCGCGCGATCTTCTGCGGGGGTACGCCTTGCAGGATTCCCCTGGCGAAGCGGGCGCAGAGAAGCGGCGCTTTGTCTGGCTGAAAGCAAAGGGGCTTGACGGTGCCGCTTACGCTGCCAAGTACCTGGCGAAGAATATTGACGGGCGGGGAATCGAGGGCGAGCGCGACAGGGAGTCAGGCGGCAAGGTGGCAGACACGGTGCAGCGGGTCGAGGCGTGGGCGGCGGTATGGCGCATCCGGCAGTTTCAGTTCTGGGGTGCGCCAGCGGTCACGGTTTGGCGAACGTTGCGCAAGGTCCGGCAAGCGTGCGCTGATGCGGCGGCGGCAATCGAGCGCGCCAGGGCGGCGGCTGATCGGGCCGCGTGGGCTGACTTCTGGCGTGCGTGCGTCGAGGGTCAGCTCGTGCTGCTGAAAGAGGATGGCGAGCGGCTGACACAGTATGGCGATGAAGCTGCGCGACGGGTGGTCGGGGTAGGCGAGGAAGAGGGGGATAACCGGGCGCTGCTCGAGCTGCGGGCATGGGTGGTGAAGTGGGGCGGAAGGGTCGGACAGGGCGAGCCGGGCGGGCGGTCGGTTTCCTTGGTCCCGTGTCTGTAACTGTACGGCGGGGGGGGGGTCGTGAAGGTTTTAATTGCGTGCGAGTTTAGCGGAGTGGTTCGGGATGCGTTCAGAAGGAGGGGTCACGATGCGATGAGCTGTGATTTGCTCGAGACAGAATCCCCGGGTCCGCACTACAGGGGCGACGTTCGGGATTTGTTGGGTGAAGAATGGGATTTGATGGTTGCGCATCCGCCATGCACGCACCTTGCCAGGAGCGGCGGGAGATGGTTCATGGGCAAGGAGTCGAGACAGGATGAGGCTTTGGGTTTTGTGCTTGAGCTGATGAGCTGCGGGATTGGTATGTGGGCAATAGAAAATCCAGTTGGGTTGATATCTACAAGGATTCGGAAGCCGGATCAGATAGTTCAGCCTTGGCAGTTTGGACATGGGGAAACGAAAGCGACATGCCTATGGCTGCATCGGTTAAAGCGGCTCGAGAGTACAAAAGTCGTTGAGGGTCGAGAGGGGCGAATAGCAAATCTGTCTCCACGACCGGACAGGTGGAAGGAAAGAAGCAGAACATACGTAGGGGTAGCGGAAGCAATGGCGGATCAATGGGGGTCCATATATATGGAAGCGGTACCAAACAAGATGCAAATGAGAATGGATTTTGGCGAATGTGAGGGGCGATCGTGCCGCCAGGTGAGGGGCGATCGTGCCGCCAGGTGAGGGGCGGTCGTGCCGCCAGGTGAGGGGCGATCGTGCCGCCAGGTGAGGGGCGATCGTGCCGCCAGGTGAGGGGC
>ERZ761601.272-NODE-272-length-9231-cov-4.553727_pt1 | contig 9231 bp, 1 predicted proteins | sample MGYA00433092_ERZ761601 | MGnify/ENA primary metagenome ERZ761601 (study PRJEB28899, sample SAMN03785571) | bioreactor sludge metagenome | biome: EBPR Sludge; feature: EBPR Bioreactor; material: 0.22µm filtered reactor supernatant | place: Saint Lucia: Queensland...
TCTTATATGCATCCGGTGTCAACACTCTTGCAAAATTAGCTGCCGGAACAAACGGACATGTACTCACCCTTTCTGCTGGGGTACCAACTTGGGCTGCTTCAGTAAGTGGTGTGAGCTCGGTATTTGGAAGATCTGGAGCTGTGGTTGCAGCCACCGGAGACTATGACGCAAATCAGGTAGACTATGATAACTCAGTCACCCTTTTAGCAGCAACAAACGCTCAAGCGGCTATAGATGAAGTTTATGCAGAGACCATGCACTTAGATGGTACAACTCCAATGGCTGCGAGCTTGAACTTAGGCTCGGGAAACAGCTTATTATTCAAGAATGGAGCCAATACACTAACACTATCTGCATCTCCTGCTTCAAGTTATGCAGTTAACTTACCATCGAGCACGGGGACACTAGCATTGTCAGGAGCTGCAATAGCAGCATCTCAAATAACTTCTGGGACATTAGACAACGCAAGGCTTTCAGCAATACCACTTACCGCCCTAGAAAATGGAACAGCATATAGTATTGTTGCAAGAAATGCGGGAACAACGGGATCTCTTGCCCTATTCTCAGCAACATCATTCGCATTTTCAATTTTAGCAGTATCAGATGCTGCAGCATTGCGGACCCTTGCGGGATTAGTCATTGGAACTAATGTTCAAGCATATGATGCCACATTAGCCGCTTTTGCAGCCTACAACACCAATGGCCTTTTAACTCAAACTGCAGCAGATACCTTCACCGGTAGAACACTTACTGGCACAGCCTCCCGAATCTCTATTTCTAATGGGAATGGAGTTTCAGGAAACCCAACAGTAGATATTGACGCTTCCTATGCTGGCCAAGCAACGATAACCACGGTTGGAACAATAGCAACCGGAACTTGGAACGCTACAACTATTGCTGACAATAAGATAGCTTCTGCTCTTACAGGAAAGACTTATAATGGTATAACACCCTCAGCCCTAGCGACTGGATTCTCTCTCGCCGGTGGGACTTCCAGCAAGACCCTAACAGTCTCAAATACTATTACGCTAGAGGGAACAGACTCTTCTACACTCAATATTGGCACTGGTGGCACACTAGGAACGGCCGCTTATACGTCATCGGGAGCTTATCAGCCAATAGACTCTGATTTAACAGCAATTGCAGCCTTAGCAGCGACCAATGACGATATTATCCAAAGAAAAGCGGGAGCTTGGGTAAATAGAACGATAGCACAGCTAAAGACAGATTTAGCTTATGGTACGATGGCATCTGAGACTGCTACGGATTATCTATCAAAAGCTGGAAATTTATCAGGATTGGGGAATACTGCAACAGCAAGGACAAATCTTGGACTCACAATTGGAACTAATGTCCAAGCCTACTCTGCTGCTTTAGCTTCTATTGCGGGACTTACAACGGCTGCCGATCGTTACATCTACACCACTGCTTCAGACACATATGCGGTTGCAACAATAACAGGATACGCAAGAACACTATTAGATGACGCAGATGCCTCAACAGCAAGAACAACACTTGGTTTAGGGACCGCAGCGACTTCAGCCGCCACCTCATTCCTAGCAGCAAATGGTTCAGTGACTGCAACTGGTGCCTTAAACATGGGTGGTCAGAATATCACCAATGTTGGTACCATATCAGCTGCGGTGGATTCAAAGGGTGATGGAGCCGTAGGGACGCCATCATATACCTTTACATCGGACACCAATACGGGACATTATTTAGCAGCCCCAGATACCCTTGCAATAACTGCAGGTGGATCACAGATTGCAACATATTCATCAACGGGACTCTCAGTAACTGGTAACATTGCAGTATCGGGAACTGTAGACGGGGTAGACATCGCCGCAGATGCTTCAGCCCTCACAAGTCACACGTCAAATACTTCGAATCCACACTCAGTTACAAAATCACAAGTTGGACTGGGAAACGTTGAAAACACTGCTTTATCAACATGGGCCGGTTCAACCAATATAACGACTCTTGGAACAATAGCAACCGGCACTTGGAACGCTACTACCATTGCCTTAAATAAAGGTGGAACCGGAGCCACAACTGCAAGTGGTGCTAGAACAGCTCTAGAGTTAGGAACCCTAGCCACAGCCTCCACAATTTCGAATACTGACTGGTCGGGCACAGACCTATCAGTAGCAAACGGTGGGACAGGATCAAGTTCACTAACAGCAGGGGCCATTCTTCTTGGTAATGGTACCTCGGCCTTATCAACATTAGCAGCAGCTGCTACTGGGGATATAATTTATGCTTCAGCACCAGGAGCCTGGTCAGTCTTAACTGCTGGAACGAATGGACACTTCCTAACACTTTCTGGAGGGATACCAGCCTGGCAGGCAATCCCTGGTGGCGGAGACATGCTCGCTGCCAGCTATGACGATGCACTCTCAATAGTTGGCAACCCAACAAACGCTACTGCAAATCCAGTAACCGTGGTAGCTGCTCTAGACCACCAAGTACTAAGAAGAAGTGGAACAGCCCTAGCTTTTGGGGCAATCAATCTAGCAAGCAGCAATGCTATCACAGGAGCCTTACCAGTAGCAAACGGTGGTACAGGAGCCTCAGATGCAGCCACTGCAAGAACCAATCTTTCTGCAGCAGCCTCTGGAGCAAATACCGATATCACGAGCCTACGCCTCAACAATACCGGATTAACCATTTGGGACACCAATGCTTCGCATACGCTTACAATTGTTCCTGGATCTAATTTAACAGACAACAGAACCCTCACGGTTACAACTGGAGACGCAAGTAGAACCCTTACGATTTCCGGGGATGCAACCATCTCTGGTGGAACCCACTCCGGAACCAACACTGGCGACCAGACAATAACATTAACAGGAGATGTAACCGGAACCGGAACTAGTTCTTTTGCCACAACCCTAGCAAATACTGCAGTAACTCCTGGAAGCTACACAGCCGCCAATATCACAGTAGATTCCAAAGGTAGAATAACCACTGCAGCTTCAGGAAGTTTCCAACCATTAGACGCAACCCTAACAGCGCTTGCTGCCTATAACACAAATGGGATTCTTACCCAAACAGCAGCTGATACTTTTACCGGTAGAACCATTACAGGCACTACAAATAGAATTACCCTCACAAATGGAAATGGAGTTTCAGGGAACCCAACAATAGATATATCTTCGTCATATGTAGGACAAGCTACTATAACAACCCTTGGAACTATAACAACTGGGGTATGGAATGGAACAACAATTGCAGTGGCAAATGGTGGAACCGGAGCCACAACAGCAGCAGATGCTAGAACAAATTTAGGACTCGTCATTGGCACCAATGTACAAGCCTATGACGCAGAATTAGCAGCACTTGCAGGACTTACATCTGCCGCAAATAAACTTCCATACTTTACAGGATCTGGAACAGCTACAACTACTGATTTTTCAGCATTCGGAAGACAGCTGGTAGACGACGCCGATGCTTCTGCGGCAAGAACAACCTTGGGACTTGGAACTGCGGCTACATTAAACGCTGGGACTGGAGCCAATAACGTAGTACAAATGACTGCTGGAGCAGTGCTACCAGCAGTGGATGGATCCCTTTTAACGGCACTAAATGCTACAGAGATAACTTCTGGCACTCTTTCTGATTCTCGCCTATCTTCAAATATAGCAAGAAGAAACGCTGCAAATACTTTTTCAGGAAACATTCTCTTCTCTGGAACTGCTTATCTATATGTGCCATCAAGCACGGTAGCACCTACTGCAACCTCAAATTCTCAAGCTATTAGATACAACACTGGAACTTCTGCATTAGAGTTTAGTAATGGTACAACATGGAACGTTGTAACGGCAGCAGGTAACACATTTAACGGGGCCTCCCAGCTAGTTCAGCTTACTGCTGGTGGATTATATCCAGCCCTCGATGGGTCTCTAATAACTGGTGTAAATGCTTCTTTACTTGGAGGATCTGCCGCCTCAGCTTTTATGTTAAAGGCAAACAATCTTTCAGATCTTACGAATACCACCACTGCAAGAACTAATCTTGGCTTAGGAAGCATAGCAACACAAGCAGCTTCAAATGTGACAGTAACTGGTGGCTCTATAACAGGAATAACAGATTTAGCAATTGCTGACGGTGGAACAGGAGCCTCTGACGCAGCAACCGCCAGAACTAATCTTGGCCTTGGAACTATTGCAACACAAGCCTCATCAAACGTTTCAATAACGGGAGGATCCGCGGTATTCTATAATACTGGCCTTGCGATTCTAGACTCAAATGGAACACATAATTTAGGATTCACAACAGCCTCAGATCTAACACAAAATAGAACGATACAATTTAATCCTGGAGACGCCAGCCGAGTAATCGCACTCTCAGGAAATCTTACAATTGATGCCGCTACAACCATTTCATCCTTTGGAGCAACTTTAGTCGATGACGCTGACGCTTCGACGGCAAGAACAACACTTGGACTGGGAAACGTTGAAAACACTGCTTTATCAACATGGGCCGGTTCAACCAATATAACGACTCTTGGAACAATAGCAACCGGCACTTGGAACGCCACCACTATCGCAGACAATAAGATAGCTTCTGCACTTACAGGAAAGACCTATAATGCACTGACCCTAACAGCATTAGCGACCGGATTCTCTCTTGCTGGTGGAACCTCAAGCAAGACACTAACAGTGTCGAACTCTCTAACCCTTGCGGGAACAGATTCTTCAACCCTGAATATTGGATCCGGTGGTACACTAGGAACCGCCGCGTTTACAGCAGCTACAGCCTATCAACCAATAGATTCTGATTTAACAGACATTGCAGCCTTAGCAGCAACCAATGATGACATTATCCAAAGAAAAGCGGGAGCTTGGACCAATAGAACAATGGCCCAACTCAAAACAGATTTATCACTTAATAACGTTGAAAACACTGCTTTATCAACATGGGCTGGATCAACAAATATAACGACTCTCGGCACAATCGCAACTGGTACTTGGAACGCTACTACCATTGCAGTAGCAAGAGGGGGCACAGGAGCCACAACTCTAGCCGCTAACGCTTTGCTTTTAGGAAATGGAACCTCAGCAATAGCAACTTTAGCAACAGGAACTGCAAACTATCTTGTAAAAATGAATAGTGGCGGAACAGCTTTTGAAGTTGGTCAGTTACAAACAGCTTCTATTGCAGATGACGCAGTGACTCTTGCAAAATTCCAAAATGCTACAGCAAATTCAGTCCTTTTAGGAAGTGGATCCACTGGATCAGGGGCAAACTACTCTCAAATAACATTAGGAACCGGACTCTCAATTTCTGGCACAGTCCTTGGAGCCACTGGCATACAGACCATTGGAGCTGGTACCGGCATAACAGTGGACCTTAGTCTCCCGCAAGACCCCGTTATTGGTCTTGCTGATACCGCAGTAACACCTGCCGCTTATACATATGCCTCTATTACAGTAGACTCTCATGGGAGAATAACTGCCGCTTCATCGGGGGCAGACCCAATTATTTCAATAACAACGGGCTCGGGGCTTTCTACAACTGGAGGTACCTCACCGGTTCTATCTCTTGATAACACCACAGTAACGCCGGGAGCTTATACTTCAGCAAATATAACAGTAGACGCTCAGGGAAGAATAACTGCCGCAGCAAATGGTGCCGGCGGTGGTACAATTATTGGATCTACAGGTGCCACAGATAACAGAATTATTAGATCTAATGGCACTGGTGGCAGCACCATTCAAAATACAGGAATCACGATTGATGATTCTGATAACATTACAGATACAGGAAGTATTGTTCCAGTATCAGATTCAACAAAAGCGCTTGGATCGAACACAAAATTCTTCGCGCAAACCTATACAGATGTCATAAATTTAGAAGATCCGGTAGCATGGTCTGGTTCCAGCATAAAATATTTCGCCGGAAATATTGTAACAATTACAACAGCAATTTCTACTGAACATTATGAATGCTTACTAGAACATACCAGTAATGGAACAACAAGGCACCCATTGCTTGGGTCTGATCGGGATGTCTATTGGGCACCTAAGCCACGTCAAAATAGAACGATATTTCATTCAATTGGAGGAGGCTCAAGTATAGGGATCTCTACTGGGGATTATCCATCTGGCACAAAGCATTTTGTTGAAGTCACAGGAACAGGAACCGCTGATTTTATCCTTCCAACCACCCCAGGAACAGACGTGCAATATGGTGACGAGTATTGGATCATTGTTACATCGGTAGCGGGTGGATCTGAGTTATTCATAGCAAATGCAGTTGGGTGGAATACGACCTTAGACACCACCTATCAAGGAGTGCACTGTATATTCACAGAATCCTATGGTTGGGTTATAGGGCCTTCAGTGGGAATTGGGTAACCAGTAGACCGTAGATTATTAAACAGAGAGACACACATGCCTGACAAACACATTGGGAATTACACTATAACTGGGTCACTCCAGGTAGACGCTGCAATAACAAAGTATGGGAACACGGTCCCAGAAGTCACTTCGAGTGCTTTAGATCCTGTGGGGGCTCCTGCTAGAACTGGAATTATACACATAAATACTGCTACGAAAGAGTCTTTTATATCTGTGGGAACAGCTTCTGTGAATGATTGGACATCTATTAAGGGTGGTGTGCCAGATACAGTTATTTTTGTAGACTCGCAAACTAAATTTGATTCAGAATATATTATAGGAAATGCTGGAGCCGCAATTATTCTTGCACCAGGAAATTATGATTTACCAGATGCGTGGATACCGGAGATCTCGTTAATTGGAATCCCAGGATTCAGAGAAGTCAATCTAACAGATACGGGGTCTGATTTTGTAATATCTGATTTAGCTGCCTCAACAAAAATATCTGGAATCACCCTTATTGGAGATTTTGATATCTTAGGTGGAGACGTAGAATTCTCAGAGGTCACTATTTCGGGAAGATTGCTAATAAATGAAAGTACTGCTTCAATAAAAGTTTCGAATTCAGTTGTAGAAAATATTACAGTGACAGCTGGAGAACTAACACTAGAAGATACAACACTCACAGAAGACCAGAATTTAGTTAATGGGGCCGACGCTTTTCTTGTTTTAGAGAACGTAAGGTTTTCTCAGACATCACCTGCCGATACTTTTTTAGAGGTTACTGCAGGAAAGGTTACTGCAACAGAAATTATATTTAATGACATAGATACACAGATTGCAATTTTAGCTGACGGGGCTACTGCTAAAGTGGATATTGAGTCTTGCAAAATTTTAGAAACGCCCGCTGGGGCTTCTGCGATAGTTTCCCAGAATTCTGCAGTACTTAACCTTGGAAATGTTCTAATAAACGGGGTTCCAGGAACTGCTTTGATTTCAACATCAGTAAAAAGTTATCCAGCTTATTATGATCCGACAGGCACCGGTTTAGATCCAGACACAAGAACTCTTCAAGAGGCTATAGCAGAATTAGACACCCTACGATTACAAAAATTTACTTTAGAATTTGATTCAGGAACACCAGACTGGACAAATGCCACACCATCAGTCCTAACGATAACCCATAATTTAGGAACTCAAGATGTGCTTGTTCAAGTATACACAGGAGCCGCCGCCCCATACTCCCAAGGACATGCAAATATAACAGCAATAAAGATTGTAAATTCAAATACCGTAACAGTTGAAGTAGCAGCCTTAGCCTCGAGTTTCCAAGGAAAGGTAACAGTTGTTGGATAAACTACCTGTTTTTGATTCCATTAAAGAGACAATACTTAGGAGATTTAGATGGCCGGTGAGAAACGACTAGCAAAAGATCAGATTCCGCAGCTTGCCCTTTCTGATTTAGCGGCAGTAAACACTAATGGCCAAGCAGCCTTCCTTGGAGCTCAAGGGGATGGACAAGCTTCGGGAAGTAATAGGCTAGCTACTCTTAATGATATTTCTAGACTCAACGTCAGATATCTTGGAATATTTACAAATTCAGATTTTCAAAAAGGTGGGGAAGGTTGGGTTCACAATACCCCATCAGTGTTAGAATCTAGACCACCTTCGATGTATGATTACATAAGAACCGCTTTTGACCCTTGTGGGACTGGTTGTGCTTGTGGAAACGACTATGTTATTCAGGTAGCTTTGGGATTCACAGGGTGTGAATTCAAACTTTTAGCTCAAACAAGAGACATTCGCTGTGACTTTGCATATGCAAGTCCAGAACTCAATATAAAAATGAAAGGATCTATTCAATCTGCTATAGAAGATGGAGTCCGCCCTTTTGTAGATTTTAGATTCTTTAATGAGTCAATACTCGTTGGAAAACACAGAGAATATCTAAGGGACGAAGACGAACTTATTCAGTCAACAGTAGAAAATGCTATTACAGGATTTGCAATAGATCACAAGTACTCTCTAAACTGCTGTGTAGATGAGATTGAAGCAACTCTTGGATTTGAAGTTTCTTCTGGAGAAGCAAATGGAACGCTTCTCGATATGGAAATTAGAGTAGAACAATTCCAAATTGAAGCCGAAGTTTGTGAACCACCAACAATAGACAAATGCAATCTCCCACAGGTATCTCCTGCTATTAAATCAATTTCACCAGATGGTGAACTATGTTTCTGCCCAGTCGAGGGGGCGGTAGTTGCTAGAGTATATCCTTTTGAGAATGGAGCCCCAAATACGTGGGACATGGCCACGGGTACCGGCTCCTCTTTAGCAAATGTACCTGTAGTGGAACAGCTAATTAATACTGCAACGCTTACAACATCACAATCTGCAAATCAGCCAACAGTAACACTTCTTACAGACGCTCCGGATGGTCGCTATCTTAATATAGAATTAAACGCAAACGCAGAGCCTGGAGAGAAAGCCGCAGTAGCCTTCCTGCTCAAGACCCCGGTGAACTTCAAAGCAAAGTCTGCTACACAGTTTAAGTTGCATGGTGAATACAGACATGATATTGCAGCTTCCCCGGAGACCAGAGTCATTCTTTGGGACTCAAATGGAAACGGAATCGCTTCAACAACTGGAGCCATAGTAGTTGCAAGTGCTCCAGCTTGGGCAGATCTTGAAACACCAAGCGCGGTAAGCACTTTTTTCTCAATGGCTGCTCCAACAATAGAAAACGGTTGGATACCAGTACCGCAGCAGTCGAAGTTACCAGATAGCTTCAGCACCAATATCATAAATAACACTAGCAAAACCTTTGACTTTACTCAAGTTGTAGGAATAACAATAGTTTTTCAAACAGTAGACAACTCAGCCACCTATATAG